>Ga0190306_1000713_pt1 | contig 10432 bp, 10 predicted proteins | sample 48700734_MG_FD_161657 | JGI IMG/M metagenome (GOLD analysis project Ga0190306, IMG submission 161657) | Hydrothermal vent sediment bacterial communities from Southern Trench, Guaymas Basin, Mexico - 4870-07-3-4_MG | ecosystem: Environmental > Aquatic > Marine > Hydrothermal vents > Sediment ...
TTGGGGGAAGCTTGCTTTCCATTCTATACGTGTCCTTAGAAAATTTACAATGGTATGTTTCCATGCTTCCGCGAAGGCCGAGGCTCGCGTTTTGTGCTTAAGCTTTCCAAAGCGCTTATAAGTTTGGGTCTGGTTTCCGCAGGCTCTATCACCTCGTCTATGTAGCCTTTCTGAGCAGCCACATACGGATTAGCAAACTTCTTACGGTATTCGCTTACAAGCTCTAAACGCTTCTGCTCTGGGTCTGCGGCTTGAGCAATCTCTTTACGGAAGATTATGTTTATGGCACCATGTGGTCCCATAACAGCGATTTCAGCTGTGGGCCACGCGTAGTTTATGTCCGCGCCAGAATGTTTGCTGCCCATAACGTCGTAGGCGCCTCCATAGGCTTTGCGTAAAATAACGGTTATTTTCGGCACTGTGGCCTCGCAATAGGCGTATAAAAGTTTGGAGCCATGACGGATTATTCCGCCGTGTTCCTGGTCTAAGCCTGGAAGGAAGCCTGGCACGTCAACAAACGTGATTATTGGGATGTTGAAGCAGTCGCAGAACCGTATGAACCTGCCTGCTTTCATGCTGCTGTTTACGTCCAAGGCGCCTGCATAGTGGGCTGGCTGGTTTGCGACTATGCCTACAGGTTTGCCGTTTAAACGTGCAAATCCTATAACAATATTTGGCGCCCAAAGAGCCTGTACTTCGAAGAATTCGTCGTTGTCAACCACGCGGGTTATTATTTCCTTAACATTGTAAGACTTATCTGGGTCGTCTGGGAGAATTTCCGCGAGAGAATCGTCTGTTCTGTTCGGGTTGTCTGTAGGCTCTACTGCAGGCGGGTCTTCCAGATAGTTGCTCGGCAAGTAGCTCAACAACTTCTTAATAATTTGAATACAGTGCTCTTCATCCTTCGCTATGAAATGGGCGACACCGCTTGTTGTGCTGTGAACCATGGCGCCGCCGAGCTCTTCAAAAGTAACTTCCTGCCCCAAAGCAGCCTTAACAACGTCTGGACCAGTGATAAACATGTGAGCTGTCTTATCCACCATTATTATAAAGTCCGTCATTGCTGGAGAGTAAACGGCTCCGCCTGCACAAGGCCCCATAACGGCGCTTATCTGCGGTATAACACCAGAGCTTATAACATTGCGGAAGAAAATGTCGCCGTATCCAGCAAGGCTTGCAACACCCTCTTGGATGCGTGCCCCTCCACTATCGTTTATGCCTATGACTGGCGCGCCGGTTTTTAGGGCTAGATCCATAAGCTTGCAAACCTTTTTTGCAAACATTTCGCCTAGGGAACCGCCGAAAACTGTGAAGTCTTGGCTGAAAACGTAGACTAGTCTGCCGTCTATTGTGCCGTAGCCTGTTACTACTCCGTCGCCTAAAATTTTGCGGTCTTGCATGCCGAACTCGGTGCACTGGTGGACAACAAACATGTCTAACTCGTTAAAGCTTCCAGGGTCAAGTAAAAGTTCGATGCGTTCTCTGGCGGTTAGCTTGCCTTTCGCATGCTGTTTTTCGATGCGTTCTTGTCCGCCGCCAAGTTTTGCCCGTTCCCGCATTTCGCGTAAACGTTTAATCTTCTCTTCAACGGTGGGTTCTTTAACTGTTGTCATCTTACGCGCCTCAAGTTGTTGGTATATTTCTAAACGAGTATATAAAACGAAAGTTAAAGTTTACAGCGTTTAAAGGATAAAATTTTGGCGCTGGAAAATAGGTTCAAACCTCGGCTTAAATTCTTGTGCGAGTAGTTAGACCCGAACCAGCGGAGCCACCGAAAGTTCATAGAGCCCCGCCAAAATGCTATGATTAAAATAACTTGCTTGCTTATTCTTAGTTATGGTTAAAATATATGAAATAAAAGCAAAAAGTGTAATACATAAAACCAAAATTCCAGGTGCTGATTGGGGTATAAATTATTATCGTGGCTGCACTCATAGATGCATTTATTGTTATCTGAAATTTCTTTGCAGGTGGAGAAAACAAAAAGAGAAGTGGGGAGAATTTGTTGATGTAAAAATAAATGCGCCAGAATTGGTTGCTAAAGAAAGCAAGGACAAAGAAGGAACAGCTATTTTATGTACTGGCGGAGACGCATACCAACCAATTGATAAAAAGTATCAATTAACAAGGAAAGTTCTTCAAAACTTAAACCAAAATCTCAAACTATCAATTTTGACAAAGTCTGATTTAATCACAAGAGACATTGATTTATTTAAACGCTTCAAAAACATAGAGCTAGGTCTAACCATAACGACTTTAGATGAAAATGTCAAAAGAGTATTTGAGCCATTTTCTCCAAGTTCATACACAAGATTAGAGGCTTTGAAGAAACTGAAACAAGAAGGATTTCATACTTACGTTTTTGTAGGTCCAATATTCCCCTACTTAACAGATTTAAAAGAAATTTTTAAGCAAGTTTCGCCATTTGTTGATTTATTTATGTTTGAGGATTTAAATCTAAATCCATGCAGAAAAGAAGTTTTTGAAGCAATAAAAAAGAATTTTCCTGAATTAGAACATAAATATAAAAAGTTATCGAAGGAATTTTGGTTTAAAAAGGAAATGGAAATTAAAAAATTGAGTAAAAGATTCAATAAACCAATTAAGATTTATTTTAAGCATACAGGTTCTCTAAAATTTAAATAGGCAGGGGCGAAGCGAATTTCACACAAAGAAGCATGAAACTCGTTCAAAAGCTAACTTTTAATGCTAGCAAACCGATTTTGGCAAGAAAACGTCTTCTTATATATCTGCTTCCATCTCAAGCTCTTTAATGATATTAACTGTTAATGGCAACATATTCACAAACTCTATGTTTCCATGCCTTCTAACCGCTATCATCTTTAGTAAGCGTTGTTGGTATTCTGAGCCTATTTTATGGACGTGGCATCCGAGATGAAATGTTCTGTTCGCACCAGCCATTATCATTAAGGGCAGAAGCCTCCAGTCAATCATCACACCGCCGAACGATATGTCAGGAGTCCTTAGTGTAAGTCTTGCTACGGCTATCACTTTGGCGACTTCAAGCGGGCTTGCTGGCGGTCTGTTCTCAAACGGTGTTCCAGGTATAGGGTTAAAACCTGACACAGTTAATAGTGTTAGGTTTTTGAAACGTTTAAGCCAGAAAATATGTTTGACATAATCCTCATAGCTGCTGTCTATTCCAACCATCATTATGCTGAAGAAACCCAAATTCACCCTCATTATTTCCTCTGCAAGTTTCAGCCTTGCTTCTAGGCTATCACCAGGTTTAGCTTCCTTGAAAACTGTAGGATTTATTGTTTCAATACTGCTGCCTACTGCAGTGACTCCTAACTCCTTCAACTTAGCTAGGTCCCCGCGGTTAAGCGACGGCCCAATGTTCACCCAAACATCAAATGGCGCAGCCAGCTTAACCCTTCTTACCGCTTCGGTGATGTATTTGCCAGCGCCGGTCCATACTGTTCCGCCACCAAGTCCAATTCGCTTTAACCCTACTTCCTTCATGAACCTTCCAGCAACTTCTATCTCGTCTAGGGTTAGGGGGTTGTCAAGCCCCCATAAGCCAGCAGATCTGCCGCAGTATCTGCATGGTGGCGAAGTAGTGCAAGGAGTCACCGGCCACATGAACCCGTCGAACTTGAAGGCTTGCCCTATTTCATCATCTCTGACCCTCGAAGCTGTTTTAATAAGTTTTAAAAGCTTATCGTAACCCTGAACCTTTCGGAGAAGTAGCAGGGTTTCCTCTCGTGTTGGTGGCTCTCCCAAGGCTTTTTCGAGGATTCTATTTAGTTCCAATTACGACCTTCCCTAAAATTTTGCATGAATTCATATCTATAACTGCTAAAATAACAGGAACTTTCACCTTTCTTGGACCTTGTTAGGTTTCGCCTTTAAGTGTTCTAACCCCTGCTTTTTCCAAAGCACCTATTATCGGTAAGGCAATAATCACGCTGAGTAGACCCCCAAACGCATGCCATCCGCCCCAGAAGGTTAAAGCCCAGTATACGCCACCTGTCATAAACAATACTCCAATTATTATTCCAGCGATGTAAGCAGATATTATGGTAAACAGAGAAAGAGCCAGCACGTTTATCGTTCCTTTTAACGGTTTATGTCTTATCGCCAAGCAGAGAACGTCAAAAATTATTGCTGAGACAAGAAACCCAATTTGGAACGGCGCAGATCTGATGCCTAACACTATTAGCGAACCGATAATTCCAATCGTAGAGGCTCCGCCGAATTTTCCTATAATCCACACAGCTATTATAAGTGTAAGGAACGCTGAAATGTCGCAGAAGATTGGCAGGTGAAGCAGTTGAAAACCTAATGGTCCAAAATACAAATGAAGAACTATCCACATAGCGCTAAAAACTCCTATGAGAGCCACATCCACCGTTTTCAAAAATCCGCGATTACTTTGAACATTCATATTAACCGCCCGTATTACAAATCAGATAGAAAGTAACACCAATATAAAGCTTACTAACTCGCTATTACCTGCTGACCATATTTAACAAACAATAAACAAAACTTGTGCAAATTTGGCGCCGGGGAATAGGTTCAAACCTACGTTTAAATCCTTATTTGAGCCCCTATTTCAAGCAAATGATACCAGTAAAATTGAAGTTATCCAACCTCTATATGGTTAACACGAGAAGGAGATAACCAATGAAAGTTACTGGACAAGTTGCACGAATAATGGTTGATTATTTGAAGGCTTATGTACGGGAAGGCGGATACAGGGCTGAAGGCGAAACTGGGAAAATTTTGGAAATAGCTTTCAAGGACAAGACATTTTGCACATGGATTGATGCTTATGCAGAGTTCATACCTAAATTTCAAGAAAAGTTAAAGAAGATACTGATGAATCCATCCCTCCCAACCGAAGATGAGTATCTATCTATATTTCAAAGGGGCCTGCTTTCGGCGGCAAATATGGATAAACTGGAAATGTTTGAATCACGACTTAAACGTGCATTAACCTTACCATTTAAAGAATATGTAAATCTTGCGTTAGAACATCTTCCAGAAGGAACACCAATCGACGTAGACATTTACATTACGCTCGACCCATTCAACACCGGGATGATGCGACCAGGCAAAGTTTTCTTTAGCATTTTCATGATAGAATTTACTCCTGAAATATGTAGTGGTCTCGCGCACGAATTTCATCATGTAGGAGCAATGTATTGGTTAGAAAAGAACATGAAGCTCAAAGCTTTGAAAAATTCCCACGAGTACGGTCGAATTTTGGCATCGTTATTCACTTACTTTGTTACAGAAGGTCTTGCAAATTGGTACACTTCACCTATGGCAATTAGTGTTGTGAAAGATTCGGAGGGTGCAGAAGCGCATAATGAGGCTGTAAGAAAATTGGAGAAAGACAAACCTAAACTACTGAGGCATTTGCAGAAGCTCTTACGTTGGATTTGCGAGAAACACCAACCAGTTGAAGAAGTAAGAAAAGAGTTTAACAATTTAAGTGTGGATACGTCTGGAGCCGGGTTGCCACCGGGGCATTTTCTGTCAGGCTATATGGTCAAGGTGATGGATAAAAGTTCGGATATACCTAAGAAGCGGATTATTAATCTTGTGAAGCAACCATTCGATTTCTTCGACTTGTACAATATAGCCGCTAAAGAAGAAGAGAAACTTGAGAATTCGTTGCTTGAAGAGCTAAGACTAATAGTTAACAGATGGTGTTAATGAATTTAGCCCTCACCAACAGTTTTCCTAAGACCTTTACATTCTCCATAGCTTCTGCATCTCGGAGAACTCCCCTTTCTCGTCATCTCTCCGCTGACACTAATAAAAGGCTATAGTTAATGTGCCCGCAGAAAACTAAGAATTTAAAACCCTCACTATAACTCTATCGTTAGAGTTCTCTCCGCGTTCATCATCTTGGCGAAAGGAAGAGCAACTCAGTTCGCTTTTAGGCTTATCTTAGACATATTTCCTAAAAGAAGAGTAAAAATGTTTCAATTTTGGCGCCGGGAGTGGGATTTGAACCCACGCGGCCCCGAAAGGCCACAGGCTCTCAAGGCCTGCGCGTTATCCGCTCCGCCATCCCGGCTTCTTTTCAGAATAAAAGGGCGGTGGCTTCTAAAAGCTTTCTTTTCAAAAGGTTTAATATGTTTTGAGTGTAAAGGTTTATTCTGATTCAGATGGAGTGTTTGTGTGTTGAAGGATGTTTATAAGAGGTTGCTTTTGGAGATGATTGCTAATTGTAAGCGTAGTGACCGGGAGTTTGCTAGGGCTTTGGGGGTTTCGCAGCCTACGGTTACTCGGGCTCGGGGTTGGCTTGAGAAGAACGGTTTTGTAAGGGAGTATACAGTGATTCCGGAGTTTTCGAAGATTGGTTTGGAGATTGTGGCTTTTACTTTTATTAAGATTCGTCCAGAAACGAAGATGGAGAAGGTTGAGGAGATTAGAAGCCGTGGAAAAGCTTTCTTCGAAAAACATCCGAACATTGTTATGGCTCTTAGGGGTGAAGGCTTTAGTAGTGATGGTATTGTTGTGTCTTTGCATAGGGATTATGCGGAGTTTGTTCAGTTTATGAGAGATTTGAAAATGGAGACTGTTAATACGGATGTTATGGGGAGTTTTTTGGCTAGTTTGAAGGATGTTTATCAGTATAGGCATCTTACGTTTAGGACGTTGAAGGAGTATTTGGCGGAAGAATGATTTCTAATAGTGGTTTTCATTTGTAAAACAGCCAAAATTTTTGAGTTTTTAGTTCAAAATTTTAATAATTTCTCAAAGCGTTTCGTTGAGGTGGGCAAATGATGCGAGTAAAGGTTCAATTGTTATAAGGATTAGACTACGATTAAGAGAGGATGGAAATTGGCTGTGTTAAATGGGGAAAAACCTGGACTTGTAGTGTTCGACGTTGAAGGCGTGTTAATTCCTAAAAATCGTTACTTGTTGTTTGAAGTAGGCAGAAAACTGGGTTTTTCACAGTTTTTAAAAATAGTTTTTTACGGAATTCTCTACGGATTAGGTTTTATCTCGTTAAAATCTGCTCTAAAAAAGGTATTTAGATTTTTTAGAGGTTTCAAAATGGAAGAGCTTCTGCAACTTTTCAGAACAATTCCGTTAATGTCTGACGTGGAAGAAGTTTTTGAAAAACTGAGGAGTGAAGGCTGGAAAACGGCTTTAATAAGTTCCGGACTGCCAAATGTTGTTGTTCAAGATTTGGCTACAAGGCTTAAGGCTGATTATGCCTTTGGTTTCAATTTGGAAACAAAAAACGGGGTTGTGACAGGCGAGGTTTCTGGCGAGGTTATAGAACGTCACGGGAAGCTTCTGGTTTTAAAAAAGATTTTGGAAACAGAAAGGTTAGGTCCGGAAAAATGTGTTGTGGTTGTTGACGACCGGAACAATGCGCCGATACTGCTTCCGGAGATGCTGAAAATAGGTTTTAATCCAGACTTTGTGATTCGCATGAAAGCGGATCATGCGGTAACTGGGAGGCTGATTGAAATTCTCTCTTTGATAGGGGGTGAAAAGCCGAGGAGGAGAGTTTTTCCATCTAAGAATGAGATTATTCGAGAGATTATTCACGCCTGCGCTTTCACAATTCCTTTTCTTTCCAGCTTGATGGGGCAATACACTGTAGCCCTTTTAATTGTTATTGTAACTTTTCTGTATGCTATCTCCCAGTTGGCTATGATGGAAGGGAAGAACGTGGCTATAGTTTCTTCAGTAATTCGTCATGCAGCCACAAATGTGGAACTTTACGAGTTTGGTACAGCCCCCATATTTTTCGCTTTAGGTATACTGCTTGTCTTACTGTTATTCTCTGCTCCGGTAAGCAGTGCAGCTATTGCTATATTCGCTTTCGGAGACAGTGCAGCCGCAATACTTGGAAGAATTGTCGGAAAGAGGAAGTTGCCTTTTAATAAAGGAAAAACCTTGGAAGGTTCAATTATTGGTTTTTTCTTTGGTTTTTTGGGAGCCACATTCTTTGTAAATCCTTTGAAGGCGTTGGCGGGTGCTGCTGTGGCGATGTTGGTTGAGAGTTTGCCCTTGCCGTTAAACGATAACTTAACGGTTCCTTTAACCGCCGGAGTTGTGCTGAGCCTTGTGGTATAGAAGCTGCAAGTTTAGTGCATTTTAAGCGGTTTAGGATTTTCTAGAACTTTAACTGCTTCTATAAGGTTTAAACCGTTTTCAACTTGAAACTTTTTTCTAATTTCTGTCAAAATCATTTTTTCTATAACTTTGTATCCTTCCTTCCCAAAAATCGAAGTTAACGCTTTTTCAAAAACTTCAGGTTCTCGCGGAATTTTAGATTTTCCTAACATGAAATCCCTTTTAAGGTGGTAGTATATGGACTCTTTGACGCTTTCACCAAGCTTTCCTAATGCTGAATCAACACATTCAAGTATTTTTAGATAAACGTCGGTAGATGCGTCTGTCACTTCCATCCCAAGTAGAAGTAAGTTCTATAAGCTATTTTCATATAAGTTTTTTTATTTTCACCTAAATATTCTACTTTTGAGATGAAAAAACAAAAGCAGGGGGTGAAAGAGTGAAATTAAAAGCTGTTTTGTTGCTGTTCCTGCTGTTCTTCGCTTCAGCCGCCACCATAGCTTTGATAAGTATAAGCATTGCGCCAAATAATTTTAGGACAACATCGCTTACATCTTTATTCAACATTGTTGAGCCAACCGGTGGAGGACCAGTAGACGATCCTACAGCCACTTAGTAGGAGCATGTTAAAATTTTAAAAGCAGATATGCCTAACAAGTCTATTACAGCAGGTAGTTAGTTATGAACAGGAAGCTTAACTTGGCTGATCTAAAAGCAATCGAGACTTTGGCGTTTTATGGGCCAAGAAACATAAGCAAAGTTTCAAGGAAACTACAAATCCCGACGGAAACGTTGCGCAAGAGGATTAAGCGCATCTACTCTCAATCTTTTTTGAGATTCCATGTAAATGTTTGCCATGCAAATTTAGGACTTGTTACTGGCGTTGTGTTTGCAGAAGCCGTCCCCGGATATGAAAATGTCCTTCTTGACGCGCTGAAAATCAACGATTTTTGGACTTTTTTAGGTAGATGTTATGGAATGTTTGAAGGGTGTGTTGGAATATTTCCAATACCTAGGGAAAGATGCTGCCAATTTGAACAGTTTATCAGTGAAATAGAAAGAGCGGGGTTGGCTAGGAGAATACAAGTTTTTTGGACATCCTTTTTTCACCCTACTCCCGTGTTGTGCAAATGGTTTGATGAGAGAACAAAAACATGGAATTTCGATTGGGAAAAATGGATTAAAGAAGTCAAAAGCGCAGATGCAAGCTCGCTTCCTCTTCTCGCTGAGCCTGAAGTTTCGGTAAAGGCTGATGAAATAGACGTATTTCTAATAAAAGAGCTTGAGAAGAACGCCGCGGTCAGTTTTAAAAGACTGGCGGAAAAATTGGGAATTTCACCTCAGTTAGTAGGTTATCATTACTACAGGCATATTCTAGGCCGAAGACTTTTGGAAAGCTTTAGGGTAACCATTTTTCACTTCGGTGAGGACTCAGAGTTTTCCTTTTTTATATTCAACTTTGACGAGTTTGAAAAACTAGCGAAATTCACCTCCACGTTGCTGGATAAACCTTTTGTGAAGACGTTGGGTAAAATCTTGGGTGAAAACAAGATCTACGCTTATCTATATTTTCCGAGGTCTGAGTTCAGAACGTTTCTGAAAGCTTTGTCTAAGCTTGTCAGAGAGGGGATTCTTGAAAGCTATTACTATGTGATACAAGATCTTGACAATTCAGCAAGGGAAATTATCCCGTTTCAATGTTTTAAGGAAGGAAGATGGGTTTACAACCATAAGGGATACGTCAATCTTCTTCGCAAATTCGTAGTGGAAAAACGGTTGATTGAGAAACTGGCGCATAAAGTTCATAGCAAGGTAGAGGAACCTGCTAAAACAAGGATTTTAATGGGAAAAACTGCCACAACGAACTAATGGCTGTCAGAACAACACTATTGTCACTCCTGTGATTGGGTATTAGACCCTAAATGAGGTGAGAAGCAATCTTTCGCTGTTCTAAACTATAGGTTTATATTCGTTTCTGGAAAATAATTATTTTGGAGGAAGGAGTGTTTTGTCTAGTCAGCGTTGCCAATTCAGAGTGTTTGCCCTTATTATAGTTGGTCTTCTGTTTCTCCCAGCAGGTTTAACAGATGTTATGGAAGTCTTTGTTGACTCCTCTAGGGTTAGGGAGACTATTATAGTTGGTGGAGAACATTACATTGATGTTCCGTTCTATTATCAAGTAAAAACTTACTATTGTGGTCCAGCGGCTCTTCAGATGGTTTTTGATTATTTTGGAGAGAATGTTTCCCAGTTTGAGATTGCCGAGGTTGCGCGGACAGTGCCTTACGTGACTTATACTGATGAAATGCGTAGGGCTGCCCATTTCAGTAACGTAAGCACCTCCATGGGCAGCGAG
>Ga0190306_1000714_pt1 | contig 10427 bp, 7 predicted proteins | sample 48700734_MG_FD_161657 | JGI IMG/M metagenome (GOLD analysis project Ga0190306, IMG submission 161657) | Hydrothermal vent sediment bacterial communities from Southern Trench, Guaymas Basin, Mexico - 4870-07-3-4_MG | ecosystem: Environmental > Aquatic > Marine > Hydrothermal vents > Sediment ...
ATTTACATATTGTAATCCCCTAGGGAAATCAAATCCTAATAAATCATTTATTCGCAAATATTCTTGGTTATATTGTTCCAATAATTTTTCCGCTGTTTTTATAAATAAATTGTTATCCTCTAAACGCATTGTTAGTGGCTTCCATCTTTCCCGGCTTTGCAAAATTTCCAATATTTGTCCTCTGAGAGATTCAAAAAATCCTAATGCAGCCCTAAATGGAGTTTCATCCATAATTCTTAAATTACCACATCGTTGAAAAAGTTCAATGGTACCGTCCCAGGCTGTGTGTAAAATTGCTTGCAATTAAGTTATTAAGGGCTTACCCTCCTCTCTTTACTTATTTTTTCTAGTTATTTAGGTAAGCCCTTAATAACTTTATTCTAAATCTATCTATTTTCTTTTTTATATCACTCCATTCCTTCTGATAAAATAATCGTCTAATGAATTTTAGAATAAAAGTAACCAACTAAACCTCCATTATAGTGAAAATCGGCGCTGGTGGAGATTACACCTTTCTCAATAGTTCCTTAATTGAGTCAACAGACCTGTATTTTTCAAATATATCTTGGGTAAGATATATATATTCCCACTTTACATCTGTAGCCTCATTTACAGTTTCACACCACCTTTTAGCAGCTTCATTCTTATATTTTATTTCTTCTTCCTCTCTTCCTTTTGTTTCAATAATATAGTAACCGTCATTTCCCTTCACTAAGAAATCCGGATAAAACCTGCGCCATTTCGGCAGAGCAGGGTCAAAATACAAGATATTAAATCCTACAGCAAAAGGAACATTTTTGATAAATGAAATCGTATCAGATGCATTTTCCAAAAAATTAACAAAATCCCTCTCAAAGTCATTATCTACAGGAACAGAAGGTATCTTTTGCAACTTCCCGTTTTTATAAAAAGTTCTTGCCATCAAACTTTTATTAGAGTCAATAAATAGTTTTGTCCATGGAAAAGCTTTACTTTCTGATGCTCTCATATACTCCTTGACAACAGGTTTTGTGGTCTTCAAAGGATTCTTTATGTACTCGCTTAATACAGTTTTAATTTCATTTACAATTGAATTTAGTCTCCCCTCTCGCAATAGGAAAATTTCCACCTTTTCATCCTCAACTGAAACTTCTTGTTTAAAAAGTTTCTTTTCAATATACTCCTTGATTAACTCTCTCAAGAAATTAAAGGCATTAGGAATAGGAATCTCTTCTTCCAATTCTTTTGCAATTCTGTTTATCCACAAAACAAGTGAGTCATGAATTTCAGACTCAACCCTTCCCTCTGCAATTTTTAGCCCTTTGATACTTTTTACTTCATAAGGATATTCAAGAGACAACTCTTCCACTTCGTTATAGGAAAACTTTCCGGCAGGCAAACGATTAAGGGTTTTGCTACCCAAATCTGTCCAATCAATGCCTTCCCAATAATACCACCCCTCAAGTATCGGCAAAATTATATCCTCATGGTTTTTGATATCTTCCTTAGGAGAGAAAGTGACAAAGAATTTCTTCGGATTCTCAGGGACTTTAATTCCCTCTATTTCTTCAAGTTTCTGAATGATTTTAAGTAGCCTTGGAGGTCCAATTACTTCTAAGATATTTATCCATTTTTCAAGGTCTATACCTTGTTCGGGAAATAACTTTCTTAACCCCCTTCCTATAACCTGTTCAGGCAGAATTTCTCTTTTTGCTACAAAAGACCGGAGTCCAAGTGTAAGTGTTACAGACCGCACATCCCATCCTTCATTTAACATCATCACGCTCACCACAATTTCAAAAGGATTCTCAGGATCATCAATTGTTTTTACAAGTTCTCTGGCAAGATCCTTGTCTAATTCTCTCTCAACTCCCTTCCATAAAATTTTTGTTTTGAGTTTCTTCTGTGTCTTTTCCCACTTCTCTAAATCTGAATGAATAAGAATCATATTGCTTTCACTTATGTCATCTTCCTTTAAAAGCTCTTTGTAGATTTCATTAGCTTCTTCCACATCAGCACCCATTATAAATAGGACCGCTTTCTTTCCAACTTCCTTTAGTTTACTTTTCTGTTCTCTCCATCTTTGAAGGGCTGCTTTAATGTATGGCCGATAGGCGGATAGACCTGAGCCACGCTTTACCTCTGGAGCATCTTTTACTACAACTCTTGCAGGATACTTAACAATTCCTGTCTGTAATGCCTCTCTTAAAGAGAAGTCAACAATTATCCAAGGAAAAAGTGCTCCTTTCTCGTCTTTTGGCGTAGCGCTAAAGTCAAATTCAGCAAAAATCCCTTGTCCATATTTTGTCTTGAGCCTTTCATCCATACTCCATAGATAATTTTGCCAGCTACTTTCCTCACGATGAATGTGATGAGCCTCATCTTTTAGGATCATAATACCAGGATAATTATCCAAAATCTCCCAGAGCCTAAGAGACTTTGCCTTGTATGGTTCTCTGCCAGGAGAAGGCTTGCCAAAAAGACTAAGCAAATCTTTTTCTTCTTCCTTCTCTTTAGATTCCTTAAAACCTATCTGATGAATATTGGAAACAAAAATGACACCTTCTTCATCTGGTGGAGGAAATCTATCAGCAGGAGAAAATGTATCTCTTGTTACTACCCTCATTTTAAAGTCTTTCTTCCAGCTTTCAGGAATTAACTCAAACTCATCGAATATTGAAAGATTTTCAAAATCTCTTACAAGTCTATCATAAACAACAAGGTTAGGAGCGATGACAAGGAAAAATCTCGTATAATTTCCTTTTTTCTCCCAGAGACAATTATAAAAAGACCATACAATGGACAAAGCCATAACGATTGTTTTCCCAGAACCCGTTGCCATTCTAAACGCATATCTTGGATAACGGTCATAAGCTTCATATCCCTTGACATCTAAACAGGAATAATTATCAATTAGCTTGGTTACTTTCTTTATCTTCTTTACTTCATAGAGATAAATTAGAGTCTCTATCGCTTCTCTCTGAGAAAACCATAAAGGCTTTTTTCGTTCATGATAAAACCAGTGATACAAAAGTTCTTTTGTTGTATCCGTTACTTCTGGATATACCTCTTCTCTCCACTTTTTAACCTCAAGCCGTAGATTGTTTACACAAACAGCTTCTGAAGGATGGCGAAAATGTGAATTTCCTTCTTTTGCTCCCTCATTAGCCCATTGAATTCCATTTAGAATATATTCTTCAAAAGCCCTTTTAGCTGCATCAAAAGGTTTATCTTTGAAATTACAAATCTCGGGACACGGTTCTAATACTGTCCATGGATCCACAAAGAAAATGTCTGCTTTAGGCTTTTTAATTTCTATATTTATACTTTTATTTTTCTTTTTCATTCCCTCCTCTCCAAAATGTTACCTTAAACTCACCAGAAATCACGGAGAATTCAGGCTCATGACCAGTTTCTTTTTTGGTGAGACTGATCATTCTTGGAATGCCAGTTCCAATTTGTTCCATTTTTTTAAATTTTGTGAGATAAGAAACTATAATAGGATTTCTCTCCACATGAATCCCATATCTTATATTTTCCAATGTTACAGTGTTGGGGAGTTCTCCAGGACTTATTATCTCAACTCTATCATCAAAAATAAAAATTCTGATATTAGACGTAACAGTGTAATCTCTATGAGCAACGGCGTTTACTATTGATTCTCTAAGAGCCTCCAGGGGTATTTCATATTTTTCTTCTCTTTCAAAGTCTTTTATATCGCCTTTAAGGTTTAAATGATTTTTAAAGAACTTTTCAGCCTCTTCTATCTGATCGTTTAATTTCCCTCTTATTTCTTTCTTATCAATCATGGGCTCAGTAGTTGAACAACCTTTAAATCTTACAGCCCAAATAATACAATAAGGTAAGAACCTTTGGGGATTTTTTCCAAAAATAAGTAATCCAGCTGTAGTTAGTTGAGAATCAGCAACTATCCTCATATTAGTTAACAATTTCTCCAAAGAAATTCCTGATTCCAACTCTTCTTCCAAAGATTTACCAAAGAAATTTTGAAAGAAACTTGAAAAATATTCCATATCAATATCTTCCATAGAAGTACCTGCAACAGGTATTTCATCTCCACTAATTCTCAAACTCGCCTGATAAAGTCTCCTAAGTTCTTCATAAGTAGCTTTTCTTTTTGTTGAGCCAAATCTAACCCAGTAGTCCCTTGTGCCTCTCCTTAATAATGCATAAGGTTTTTGGCTACCAATAGGTATTTCTACTACAATGATTAACTTCTCCTCGATAAGAAACTTTTGGATAGTAATATCCTCAAGAGGAGGATCAAGCTTGGTAGTAATCCAGTTGGAAATTTCATCTGACCAATCCTTTTTTAAACCAACAATCTCTCCCTCGTCACTTACTCCTAAAATTAGTCTTCCTCCTTTTGAATTAGCAAAGGCACATATCTCAGCCACTACTTCTTCAGGACTTTCTATATCTTCTTTCAATTCTGTGAAAGAATCTTCTCCCTTGGCTATTATTTCTAACAATTCCAACTTATCCAAAGTACTTTTCCTCCCTTTTTCTAAAAGCATCCTCTCCGCCTTCCATTACTTCAAGTATGTCTTTTTTTATTAAAGGATCATCGAGTGGATTAACCGCATGTATCATTACCTTGTTTTCTTTTGGAGAACCTAACGAAATTATGAGTTCTGCATCTCCATTAACAGGAATATTAGCATTATGGCTGGTGAATATAAATTGCCGCTTAGATTTATATTCCCACAGTTTTTTTATTAATCCTTCGTATATAATGGTGTTATCAAGGTCATCCTCTGGCTGGTCTATTAAAAGAGGTGAATCAGATTCAACTAATAAAGTAAGAATAATAGCGGTACATCTCTGACCTACCGAGAGATCATCTGAAGGTATATATTTATTTTCTATCAATAAAGAAAAATCTACTACATCCGGTACCCGTATTAATAACAGAGAAAGAGCATTTTCAGAATTATTTTCTATAAATCTTCTCATCTTATCCCATACACTTTGTGTTACTTTCACTTTTGGTAGGGGTGAATCATTTTTCATTAAAGACTCATAAAGTTCTATTCCGTCGCTAAAAAAATCTGCCAGTTTTATAAAGTCTTCTTCTCTTATTCTCAAACCTCCAAATATCTCTTTTAGTCTTCTGGCGAATTCTTTCTTATTTCCTTTAAACACCACCTTCCACTCTACGAGTTTGCCTATTTTTTTTGTCAATTCTTTCGCTTTTCTATCTCGTATAAGCCATTCCTGATACCAAGAATCTTTCAAAGAAGAAAGTAATCTTCTTATTTCTTCTTCCATATCTTTTTTCTTTTCATCGTATCGTTTTATTTCTGCGAGTTGAGGAGAGAGAATAGCTTTCCTTCTCTCAAGTTCTATATACCTTTCTGGTTTTAAAGGACCTTTTATAGTCTTTCTTATGTCTGCCAATTCTTCAGTTACTATTTTTCTTCTCTCCTGCCAGCATTTTTCAACTTTCTTATACTCTTCTCCCAGTTCGGAAATAATTTTCCCAAACTCTTGAATTTGCTTTTCCCATACACGCTTCTTATCCCTTGCAAAATCTGTAAATTGCTTGAAGAGGTCTTTATTGATTTCTCCATATACGGAAGTTAATTTTTCAAACTGTATTTTTGATTCTTCTTCAAAGGAAGACAGAGTTTCCTTCAAGATATCTAAACTTTCTTTTATTTCTACTAATCTTCTTTCTTCTCTCACATATTTACGATCCTTTTCTAACTTGTCCGCGATTTTTTGTTCTTTAAAGGTTCTTAATTCATCTTCTATGCTCTCTAACTGTTTCTGTATTTCCTCTTTCTTTGATACTTTTTCTTTTAAATCCTGGTATTCACGCCATTTAACTTTTATCTGCCTTTTTATATCTTCGCTTTTTATAATCTGTTTTTTTAGCTCCTCACCAGCAAATCTATCAATGAATTTCTCTTTAAGGTTTATATCCTGTGAGATGTAATAAATTTCTTTCTGTCCATAGATGAATATAGGTGCCCTTGAGAGGATGTCTGAAGGTATAAGGTTAAGCTCTTCTCTTTGACCGTTACTTATTCTATAGACTCTGGGGGTTTCATTAAAAATCCTTTCTATTTGATATTGCACCCCTTCTTTTGTTTTTAAAGTTAATTTGCATTTTCCTCCACTTCCGATCACTTTTTCCACAATCCGTTCGTGTATCCTTCTGCCTTCCTCAGAAGGTGGCTCCAATCCTAAGGTGTATCTTAATGCCTCCATAAAAGCTGTCTTACCTGAACCTCTTGGACCTATCACAAGATTTAATTCTGGAGAAAAGGATACATTAAACCCTTCTAAAAACTCCCCCTTTTCACATTCAAATTTAAGAATCTGTGTGTATGTGTAGGATGATAATTCATCTTTTACTCTCAACTCGTGAGTCTTAAAAGCCAAAACAAGTGATTCAAAATTTGGTGGGTCTATCATTTTGATGTATGAAAACTTACTGCCAATATCATTCAACTGTTTTGGATCTGATGCATGAATTCTTGCAGGTAGAACAATTTTTAAATTTGGATTCTCGCTTTCAATCTCTTGCCTTCTTTGTAAAATTTGATTCCAGTCACTCTCACTGACATCCTGTAAGGCTAATATTTTTCTCCCTAAAAGACCTTTTTCCATATACCCTTTAATTGCTCTCCAAGAAAATTTACATAAACCTTTAGGGTTACTTGCATGAGCACCAATAACTATGGCTTTCTCTTCATCCACAAGTTTATTTACTACATCCTCTAGCGTTCTCCTTATAGGCAAAGGTCGTCCAGCGTTATCAAATCTTTCTTTTGCATCAAAAAGTGCCGTCAAAATATCCTCTATTCTATCTTTTCCCTCTTGCGGAAATATCACTAGTAGATGAACCTCTTTTCCGTCTCCAACTGATATTTCAACACCAGGGAAGAAGTATATATCTTCCTTTTGAGCTTCTTCACTTAAAGCGTTAAACCATTCAAGATAAAATTTATTATGGTCTGTAATAGCACCTATTTCTATTTCTCTTTCTCTCAACTTTTTAACGTATTCTTTCACGAGAGATACATCTACATCTGATTTATGCGGATTAAAATAACTATCGCCAGGTGTATGTAGATGCAAATCACATTTAAAAAATCTTGCTCCTCTATTCATCTTACCACCACCTTTACAGCTTTAGATGTCTCTCCACCAAAAATATCTGTTATCTTCACCACAATCTCATATTCACGTTCTTTTTCATAAACTTTCTTTGCTTTAAGTCCCATCTTCTGATCTTTTTTGTTTCTTCTTCTAAACTCCACAAAATCATGTTTAAAAACATTCCCATTGTAATTCCAGTCCACTGCCCAGTAATCAATCAAAGGCTCAAAATACTTTCTTTTTGTTTGGTCTGTTCTTGCCTCTTCAATTCTTTTGCGTATCTCTTCTTCAAGCTCTTCATAACCGTGTGGGAGTCTGACCCAAAAGTCTTTTATAGTAAGTTCAATTTCTTGCTTATTCTTGCTTATTTCAAGCTCAATTACTCCAGGTTCAAGAAACCTTAAATGTTTTTTTACCTCATCAGGAACAACAAAACCTATTTTAAGAAGCTCAGAAGGCTTAATATTTTGATTTTTTAAGACTTCTTCAATTTTAGATCTGGGAGGGATAGTAAGAAGAGAAATCTTTATATCTCCATTCTTTACCTCATCTCTTGCTTTCTCAAATGTATCAGGTGCCCAATCCCAGCCCAAGATTGTCAGAGTAAAGCCTTTTTCATAAAAATATGATTTCTTAAACTCTTCAGCTGTTTCCTTTATCTCCTGTGGTGTTACAGGAAACTGAAAGTGCGCCACATGAACTATCTCTTTTGGTTTCTTCAAACCATGAAGGTATCTGAAAGGCTCTCTTAAAGGCTCTGCACCGTAGAGGTTCAGGGCAAGATTTATAGCCTCCCTACCATCAGAAAGACTCTCTGTATAGTAATTTGCAACCGTAATGAGATAAAAGGGTCTTGTTGGCTTATCATATTTTGGTCTTTTACTTTCATCCTCAACCTTTATGCCCAGCTTTTTTGAATTTACAATGTCAAGAAGTCTTTTTCTTGTTACATGAATTGCATACTTTGACATATCACAGCATATCCAGCGTCTTCCACGTTTTTCAGCAACTGCCGCCAGAGTACCAGAGCCACAGAAAAAATCCGCAACTATATCGCCGGGATTGGAGGAGGCAAGAATGATGCGTTCGAGGAGTTTTTCGGGTTTTTGGGTGGGAAAATCTAAACGTTCATGCGAGGTATTAGTCAAAATAGGAAGATAGAACCAATTAAATGGGATTCTTCCTTTTGGGTGTTTTCTCAGGTATGCTTTTTCTCCGATATATTTGTATTCAACCTTCTCGGGAGAAAAGTACGGTTCTCTTACTGGATCAACATTAAATATCGGATTAGTAGTTTTCGAATAATATAGCAATATGTCATGTTTTTTACTGAAATTATTTTCTGGAATCCCACCCCCACCGTAGCACCAAATTAACTGATTCCTAAAATTCTCCCTTCCGAAAATCTCATCCATCATAAGTTTCACATAATGCACCATTCTATAATCAAGGTGGACATATATGGAGCCGTCGTTTGAGAGAAGTTCTTTCATCAAAACGAGTCTCTCATACACGTAGTTTAAATAAGAAGCAATTCTTTCTTCCGGAGTTCTACCACCCCACATATCCCTATAAGCCAATTCTTCCAAAATGGAAGGTGCTTTCACAATTTCGTTTTTGTCTGCTACACTTTTCCATTCATCAGGCATCCCTACTTTAAAAGAAAAATCCGCACCTGTGGCAAAGGGTGGATCAATGTAGATTAGTTTTATCTTGCCTCTTAAGTTGTATTCTTCTCCATTTATCTTCACTCCCTCAATAAGGGAACTCATGGCAATTTTGTTATCTCCCCAGATGAGCAAATTTTTCCAATCCTTTGGATAATTTGGTGGCCATTCTTCCTGAGGGAAAAGCGGGAGTTCCTGTCTTTTTTTATCTATTCCAAGTAATTCTATTCTTTGAAAAGGAAGTGATATCCTTTTTACATCCCTTACAGGACCATAATTTTTATCAAGAGACTCCTTAGATACAAACCTCTCTCTTTTTCCATCCCATATTAACTCTACCCAGCCTTTTTCTTCAGCCATGATTTCTCTCCTCTTCAGAAATTGTTTCTAATAGCTTTAAACCTCCATAGATGAGAAGTCCTACCCCAGCTAAAGTTTTAAAAGCTTCCCATATTTCGTTCCTTACATAAAGGCGGTTAAGTTTTGTATCAATGGTTATTCCTAATAGTTTTAAAATATCCATGCCTATCATCGGAGTATCTTCGGTATCACTTACCACAACTCCAAATCTACCACCTATGTTATTCAGTGACGGAAAGAATATATCAACAACACAAAGAGGGAGTACTTTGCTTTGCCCATGTATTCCTTTAACATTTATTGTTTGATTTGTTCGCCAAGCTCCGATTTGCCTTGCTATTTTGGGAGGTATTAAAGAAATATCAGCTCCGGTATCGATCAAGGACTTTATCAGTGTTTCTCCTCTCGCCCCCTTAAATTCGACACTTTCATATATCCTACGCATAACTTACTCCTTATCTTCTGGTTTTATATTTTCCAGACATTTATCTTCAATCCACTTATCAATCAAAGCCTTTTTAAATCTCCACTCAGCCCCGATTTTCATAGCGGGTATTTTCCCACTTTTAGCAAGCCTATAATAGTACGTTCATCCATCTGAAGATAGGAAGCCAACTGCTTTACTGTTAGGATTTCTGGTGCAGAAGTCTTCTTTTTTTCATAGACGTTTTGCTGGTACTGCCCCCTTATATGTGTAAATTTAGAAACTTGCAATGGGCTTACCCCAAATCTCATTTTGCTCACTTATGATCTCTAAATAGAATCGCCAGTTTTAACCATCTCCCTTGCATGCTCTATTGCCCCCTTACCACCCCCCAGCATCCTTGCAATCTCATCTATCCTCTCATCTCCCTCTAGCACCCTTACCCTTGTAACTGTCCTCTCATCCCTTATCTCCTTTTTAACATAAAAGTGCTTGTCTGCAAAGGCTGCAATCTGTGGTAGGTGTGTTATGCATATTACCTGCTGTGACCTTGAAAGGCCTTTAAGCATCCTTCCAACTACCTCGCCTGTCCCTCCGCCTATGCCAACATCTACCTCATCAAATATAACTGTTGGGATGCTGTATCTGCCTGAGAGGATAGTCTTTATAACAAGTAGTACCCTGCAGAGCTCACCCCCTGATGCAGTCATTGAAAGTGGCCTAAGCGGCTCACCTGGGTTTGCAGAGAATAAAAACCTTGCCCTCTCCTTTCCCCTCTCATTTAGCTCTGTCCCTATAAACTCAGTATCAAACCTTGCCCTCATATTAAGGGTAAAAGCCCCTTTTCCACCTCAGATTTAAGCCTT
>Ga0190306_1000715_pt1 | contig 10419 bp, 13 predicted proteins | sample 48700734_MG_FD_161657 | JGI IMG/M metagenome (GOLD analysis project Ga0190306, IMG submission 161657) | Hydrothermal vent sediment bacterial communities from Southern Trench, Guaymas Basin, Mexico - 4870-07-3-4_MG | ecosystem: Environmental > Aquatic > Marine > Hydrothermal vents > Sediment ...
TCTTCCTTTGTCAAATACATTTTAACAAGAACCCCTTTTTTCCAAGATTTTTACAACACCCTTGTAAGCATCCACTTCTAACAAGTCTCCAGTCCCAATTTTCGAAAGGTCTATCTGGTCAATCATTGGGATGTTCGCTATTATTGCGCCAACAACAACCACTGGGTCTGCGGTCTGATTGATTATCGCCTTGGGTGCAAGATTTCTCTTAGCTAAAGAGTATAATACATAACTGCCAACTGTAGAGCCGCGTCCATGAGGAAAACATAACACCTTATCCTTTACACATTCACCGCATAAATCATGACTTTTCTCAACAATTTTGCCGTCAGCTGGTTCAACTCCGCCGAGAAAGCTTAGGGGCTTTTTAGACACTAATGCCTCGGCTTTGCAGTAGCCTTCCACAATTTTTCTTCCCTTTAACACTAGGGGCTGCATTTCTTGTCCTTCTAATAGGATATTTTTGCCGAAGTGGGAATTCCACCTAAAATATTTAATGCGGCTTCCCCAACTTTTTCGCGGTTTTCCTCATCCGTATAAACGCGAAGAATATTTATGAAACCCTTGAGAACCTCGAAAATTTTTGAAATTTCGCTTAGACGTTGTGGAATCTTGTTTCCTTCCCGTGTCTTGTAGAAGGTTGGGATTTCCATGGGTTCCATGAGAACTGAATGGTGGTAGGGAACCGAGGGAACTGTTGGCACGTCAATTATTACCGCTTCTGTGTCAACTCCAGCTTTTTTCGCTATGTCTTCCCGCAACTCTTTTCTGTGGGCTTCTTTGCTGAAAATGTTTGAAATCACAGCGTCTTTTTGGTAAAAGGTTCTTTCATAGGCGCATTTCAACATTTTTCGTCTTTCAAGGCTTTCTATAATTTCACGGGATTTTTCGCAGTTTTTCAGCATCGTCCAAACCGTGTAGTCGTCCATAGCTAAGTATTCTTCTGGAGTTTTAAAACTGGTTAAGCCAAGCTCTTCGTTAGCCTTTTCCATAGCCATAGCCAACATTATTTGGGCGGCTCTTCCAACACGGTGGAAATATATGCTTTTGAAGGATTCTATCCTTGCTATTATGAAGGATTCCAAGGCTGAAAGGGCACCTAAATCCACTGCCAAATCTCCGTTCAAAACGTCAAAGGCGTGAATTAATCGGAAAACATCAACAAAACCGTACTCTGCACCCGTGTGGTGAGTGTCTCTTACAACAAAATCGAGTTTGTCCACATCCACCGCGCTGCTTATTATCTGTCCCAAAAACGCTTTACTAGGCTTTTCTAACTTATTTGTTGCCAACTTTCCTATCTCTTCCGGGTCATATCCAGCCTTATTCAAAATGTCTTTTAGTTCGCTGGTGGCTATTATCCACCTTGTCATGTCTTCATGCGTCTTTCCCCCAAGCTCCTTGTCCAACAAATGTTCAAAAACATGAGAGAAAGGCCCATGCCCAACATCATGAAGCAAAGCAGCAATTCTAACCATTTCCGCTTCATCCTTATTTATCCTCTGTCCAATGTTCGGGTTCTCCACAACCTTTCCCGCCAGATACATGACGCCTACTGAATGTTCAAAACGCGTGTGATTAGCACCGGGATAAACATATTCAGCTCCTGCCAGTTGACGTAGTCTTCGTAGTCTTTGAACTGGAAAAGAGTCTATAATTTTCTTCTCCAGTTCTGTTATGTAGACGTATCCGTGTACTGGGTCTTTTATTTCACCCCAATAATTTCTGTGCATCGTTTCTCCAGCATTTTTAAGTTTTAAGTAATTATTAAATGCGTTTTCGCTCTTATAATGCCTAACGTTGAAGGACTGACTAGCATGAAGAAGAAAGGCTTTTTCATTTGCATTGAAGGACTGGATGGCTGCGGAAAGACAACACAAGCAAGGCTTCTCGTTAAAAAGCTTAGGCAGATGGGTTTTGACGCGGTTTACACGGCTGAGCCTAGCTGTGGAAAAATTGGACTTTTCATTAAAAAATACTGTTTGCATGGTGAAAAACGAGTTTCTGTCGTTGTCGAAGCTTTGCTTTTTGCAGCCGACCGTTTTGAACACATAGAGAATGAGATTCTTCCCGCTCTTGACAAAGGAAAAATTGTCGTTTCAGACCGTTATATTTACTCCTCCCTAGCTTATCAAGGGGCCGCAGGATTGGATTTAAAATGGATTAAAATGATAAACAAACATGCCATAGAACCGAACATAGCCATTTTTATCGATGTAGAACCAGAAATTGTGCTTCAGAGACTGCGGCGTAAAAAATCGGTTATGGAAAATCTTGAAACGCAGCGAAAAGTTCGCAAGGTTTACATGGATTTCGTCCATAAAGGTGAACTTGTTGAAATAGATGGAAATAAGCCTAAAATGAAAGTTGCCAAAGCCATTTTTGAGGCTGTTTCCAAAGCGTTATAAAACCTAATTAGCTTTCTTCGAGAATTCGCACGATTTTCCTGGAAAGTTTCTCGTTTATCCTGCCAATTATGAAGTTTATAATGTCATCTGGCGTTGCATGTTCTGGTCCGCGTTCGTGAAAGATTCTTGTTTCCAACAGTTTGTTTTCAAATAAGAATCGAACCATGTAATAATCAAATTTCAGTGGAGTTTTTTTATTATTTTTTGTTTTGTAGTAACGTACTGCGCAATAAAAATCTGTTATTTTAAAGGGTGTTTTCTTTAAGACTTTCAGCAGTTTTTTGTTTTCTTCCTTATCTAGGTAGTTGAAAGTGTTTTCTTCAGCTATTCCAAACTCGAAAATTACCGTGCAGTTAGGGATGGACGGGTCGGAAACTTCTTGCAAATCAAAACTTTTCCCGTTTATTTCATACAGTGTTTGTATTAATGTTTGTTGAAGCCTTTTGTTTGAGATGGAAAAAGTGAAAAAGGCTGTTTTTTGAGGGTTTTCTGGGAAACCTTCGTAGTATCCGAGCATTTTTTGTTTTCATCCCTAGATTCTTTTCATTTTTCTTACTTTTTCAAGGTTTTCAAGCAGTTCTGACAATGTTTTGCTAAGTTTCTCAAGCTCATCCGTGTTTTCCATGTTTTGCATTTTGTTCTGTATTTCCTGCACTTTAGCTAGAAGCGTTGCCTCCAAAGTTTCTAAAGCCATCATACCCGTTACTTTAGGTTCTTCCCCCTCTTTTACAACTATAACCTTCTTTTCGCATTTAGCACACCACAGTTTCCCATCTTTTAGGCGGAAAAGGGGAGAGGCACATGCTGGGCATGCCAGGTCGGTTAAGGTGGCACCCTGCCTAAGTAGGTCTGCCATTCGTTGTATATGTTTTTCCTCGGCTTTTTCTTGCGGCAAGTTTTAAAACCCAAAAATAGAATAGTATAAAAGCCTATAATAACTTGATTATTCAAAATTATGCGGGGTGGCTGATTTGGTTAGGAAGAAAAAGCTTGCTGAATATGAAGAGCGTATAAAACAAGCGTTGGCAGTGCTTGGCGAGGTTTCCGAAGACACAACAACGCCTAGAAACATTAGGCGGGCGGCTAAAAATTCTATGGACGCGTTGCAGACCACGGAGTACACTCCAGCTGTTAGAGCCTCTAATGCTATATCGATTTTGGATGAGATTTTGCAGGACCCGAACATGCCACCTTACACACGGGTTAAATTGTGGAATGTAATGAGCCTCTTAGAAGCCATAAAAGACTGATTCTGTCTTCATCAGCATACGGTAGATGCGACAGCACCGCATGTTTTCTCATGGTATTTTAGCATGTTTAAGTCTCTTGCTGGCTTGTTCTCCGCCTACTCCCCAATTCTCCATTGGAACCTCGTGAATCACAATTTCAACGGCTTCTGCTGGAATGCCTAGCTCAGTGAAGACTTTAGTTATACCCGCTATAACCTTCTTCTTCGCCTCGCTGGAGAACCCCTTCCAAACATTTACATGGACGATTGGCATAATTTTAAACTTTCATCTCATACTATATAAAAACTCTACACGTAAAACATATACAAGAAATATTTGGAGGTTATTGAACGGTTTCTTTGGATATGGGTTTTTCATTTCCATGGCTTTACAAATCTTTGCTAATTAAGAAAATAACAATTCTTATTTTGTGGGATGATAACCCAAATCAGATGATTTTTCATGCGCAACACAAGGGAAAACACTAATATTCTTTTGCTTATCTTTCGATAAGAATGTGGTTTACATGAAGCTGTTCCATTATCTTGATGTAGAGGCAGAGACTGCTGAGGAAGGAGCTTACAAACTAAAAGTGCGATGGCTTATCACCAAAGCCATGGGTGCTGAAAACTTTGCCATGAGACTTTTTGAAATGGAGCCCGGCGGCTACAGTCCACTCCACAGTCATCCTTGGGAACACGAAGTCTTCATACTGGAAGGTGAAGGCACAGTGTTTGGCGGTGGAGAAGAGCGAAAATTCAACGTTGGCGATGTCATTTTTATTCCGCCTAACGAGAAGCACCAATTCAAAAACACAGGCGAAAAAACTGTTAAGTTCCTATGTCTAGTGCCCCACCACTAGAAAGCGCCAATTCGCTAAAAATATATGCAAGTTATTACATCTACTTTTGGGTTTCAGGAGATTATGCTCTTTGAAATATGACGTAATAATCGTGGGAGCTGGACCAGCTGGAATTTTTGCAGCCCTTGAACTAACGGAAAAGAATGACTTGAAGATTCTTATGCTGGACAGAGGACCAGACATTAACAAGCGCAAGTGTCCAGCGAGCCGCGGCTTCGAATGTATTCACTGTGAACCGTGTCTGCTCTTGTCTGGTTGGGGAGGTGCTGGAGCCTTCAGCGATGGAAAACTTACATTGTCAACCGAGGTGGGTGGATGGCTTAACCAGTACATATCACTGGAAGAGCTTGAAAAACTCATAGATTACGTGGACAAGATTTACTTGAAATTTGGTGCTACAAGGCATGTTTACGGTGGCGACCTGGAAAAGGTGGAGGAAATCGAGCGGAAGGCTTCTCTGGCTGGTTTAAAGTTTGTTCGCCAAAAAATACGGCATATGGGCACGGAGAAATGTTCTCAAACTCTTCGTAAAATGCGGCAAGCGTTGGATGGCAAGATTGAGTTTAAACCCAAAAAAGATGTTAAGGGGCTCATAGTTAAGGACGGTGCCGTAGAAGGCGTTAGCACTGTAGATGGCGAAAGATTTTTCGGAAAATACGTTATTGTGGCTCCGGGAAGAAGCGGAGCGGAATGGCTTCAATCTGAAGCGCAGGCTTTAGGGCTTAAGACTCTTAATAACCCGGTAGATGTTGGCATAAGGGTAGAGGTTTTAGCTTCAGTGATGGAAGAGTTAACTAAGGCGCTTTACGAGCCGAAACTCATATATTATTCAAAATCTTTTGACGATCAAGTTCGCACTTTCTGTGTAGCCCCATACGGTGAGGTTATAACCGAATCCTATAACGGCATTTTAACAGTTAATGGTCAAAGCTATGCGGAAAGAAAAACAGAAAACACTAACTTCGCAATTCTTGTAAGCACGTCTTTCACTGAACCTTTTAAAGAGCCTATAGCCTACGGAAAATACCTTGCCAGACTTTCAAATCTTCTCAGCGGCGGAGTAATCATACAGCGTTTAGGCGATTTAGAAGTTGGAAGAAGGTCTACGCCCGAAAGGATTTCAAGAAGCATTGTTAAGCCTACTTTGAAAAATGCCACGCCAGGCGACTTAAGCTTCGTATTGCCTTACCGTTATCTTACCGACATAAAAGAAATGCTGCAAGCTTTAGACAAAATATCCCCTGGAATCTACTCTCGCGACACGCTCTTGTACGGTGTTGAAGTGAAGTTTTACTCTTCAAAGCTTCAGCTAAGCAACTCTCTCGAAACAAGAATCCGCAACCTATTCACCATTGGAGATGGAGCTGGCGTAACACGGGGTCTTGTGCAAGCCTCAGCGTCAGGCATTATTGCAGCTCGGGAAATTTTAAAGAGAGAAAAGTTGAAATCGTGAATAAGCCATGTCCATTGTTCAAGAGATTCGATGTTCACATTGTGGCGCCCCAATTTCTTTCAAACCAGGCGAAATATTGGCCACATGCAGGTATTGCGGTTACACAGTGGTAATAGAGACTGGAAAGGCTTTCACTTTTGAGCATTCAATGCTATTAAACAAATATGATCAAGAGACAATTGAAGAACCGATAAAGAATTGGATGCGAATGGGCTTTCTTAAACCTTCTGACTTGGCTAGAAAATCGAAAATTTTGGAAAAAAGGCTTGTTTATTTACCTTTCTGGATTGTAACCGCTGAGGCTGAAACAGTTTATAAGGGGATATTTGAGAGAATAACGCCTCCTGTTGTTAAGGAAGGACAAATTAAAAAGAAGTATAACTGGGTGGTTTTAGCCAGGAAAGCCGCAATCTTTCCTACAAGGGAATATGATGTGCCGTTGGAAGGCAAGGTTCCCTATGACTTTAGGAAAATTGAAGGGTTTGCCCAGACCTTAAACAGTGAAATGAGTAAAGAGGAAGCTGTGGAGTTGGCAAAACAGCAAATCATTGAGCATCATCGTTATTTGGCGCAGCAAGATGTGGATAGAATTATTGAGATGAAAAACAAGATTAAAACAGAACAAGCAGTCTACTTGCACGCGCCTATATGGTTCATTAAATACGAGTATAAAGGCAAAACTTACCAACTTTGGATTGACGGTGCAACTGGAACAACAATAAAAGGAGACATACCTTCTACAGGATTTTAACCGCATCCTCTTTGAAGAGATTAAATTTCTAAACATTTTTTATCTGCCTCCTAATAATTGCTAATGAAGGTTCGGCATAGCATGCGCGAGAAAATAATTGGTCATGGCACATGGTACGACAAAATGGCTGCAAAAATAGTGGAGCGAGAGCGGAAGCTTGGTAGAAGCTTAGACATTATCAGAACAGAGATGGGGATTGCAGCGTCAGGCTTCCCCCACATTGGCAATTTAAGTGATGCTGCAAGGTCTTTCGCAGTCACTTTAGCCCTTAAAGAGCAAGGCTACAAATCGGAGCTCATCGCTTTTGCCGATGACAAAGACGGTTTAAGAAAGGTTCCAGTTGGGCTTCCCAAATCTTTGGAAGAGCATTTAGGGCGTCCGGTTACGGATATTCCAGACATTTTCGGCTGCCACAAAAGCTATGGTGAACACATGATTTCGCTGTTGCTTGAGGCTCTTGACAAGTGTGGGATAGAATACAAGTTTATGTCTGGAACAGAAGTTTACCGAAAAGGCTTGTTTAACGATGAAATCCGAACGGTGCTGTTAAATGCGAAGCGGATTGGGGAAATAGTGAAGGAAGAGGTGGGACAAGAAAAGTTTCTGGAGGCGCTTCCATATTTTGCAGTTTGCGAAAATTGTGGACGAATATACACAACTAAAGCTTATGACTTCATACCCGAAGAAAACAAGGTTCTCTACAAGTGTGAAGGAATGGAAGTTAAGGGCAGATGGCTTGAAGGCTGCGGACATGAAGGTGAAGTGGATTTTCGAAAAGGCGAAGGCAAGCTTAGTTGGAAGGGCGAGTTTGCGGTTAGGTGGAAGGCTTTAGATATCAGATTTGAAGCATTTGGGAAGGAAATTGCGGATTCTGTGCGAGTGAACGACCGTATATGCCGTGAAATCTTCAATTGGGAACCGCCAGCCCACGCCAAATACGAATTATTCCTAGACAAAAGCGGCAAAAGACTTTCAAAATCCGCTGGAAGAGTTTTCACACCGCAAACATGGTTCAAATACGGTTCTCCACAGTCACTTATGTTGCTGATGCTTAAAAGATTCGTTGGAACACGCACTCTAGATGTCACAGACATACCCTCATACATGAACGAACTTGACAATTTGGAAGCCATATACTTCGGAAAGAAAACGGTGAAGGACGAGAAGGAACTGGCTAAACTTCGAGGATTATACGCATACTGCTGGGCACTGAAACCGCCGCAAAAACCAAGCGTACATGTTCCCTATAACCTTTTGACTTTTCTAGCTAAAATGGCGCCTAAAGGACGTGAAGAAGAGTTTGTGGTCGAAAAACTTCGAAGCTACGGCTACCTGCAAAAAAACCAAACACTAAATGAAGAACTGAAACAGCGAATCACTTATGCCTTCAACTGGGTAAAGGACTTTGAAGAAATAAAAGAAACAGAGATAACCCTAACCACAGAAGAAAAAGAAGCGATAAAAGAGCTAATCCAAATCTTAAAAGTTGAAAACGAAGCAGAAAAAATACAAAACGCCATATTCACAACAGCGAAAAAGCATAACCTAAAACCAGCAAAATTCTTCAAAACCCTCTACACCATACTTTTAGGCGTGCCGCAAGGACCAAGACTAGGCCCCTACATAATCGCCATGGGAAGACAAAACGTCATAGACGCGTTAAACCGCACACTGAAAAACAACAAATAGTCACTATCAAAAACTCTTTTATGATGAATACACGATTTGTTCTTTGGGCCCGTGGTCTAGTTTGGATTAGGACGCTGGCCTGCGGAGCCGGAGGTCCTGGGTTCGAATCCCAGCGGGCCCGCCACTTTCGCGAAATTTTGATTGTTTTCAGCGTTAAGGGTTTTCAAGTTTTTAATGTATTCTTTTAAGCATTTTTAGCTATTTTAGAGATATTTCAGCCCTAATTCCTTCGCTTTTTGAACCACTTTTTCGTGGGTTTTCACAAATAAGTTATGTGCAAAAATGTGTATTAAGATTTTTATAGTCAGTCATTTAATAAATTTTAGGAGATTAATGTTTGAATCATGGTTAACTGTCTTGTATTCGGTTTGGTCGGTTACTTTAGCTTTTTTGACTTACATAGGCTTAGTTGAGCTCATTAAACTGAAACTAAAATGTATGTTCCTGCTTGTTATTGGGCTTTGGATTTACTTTACCTTTAGTCTTACCAGTTCACTTGAACTTTTCCATGGCACTATCAGTTGTGCTTTAGGAGGCCTTGCAATTGTAACCATACTAATATCAGCGTTTGTTGGTTACCGAGAGCATAATAGAGCCAGTTCCATCTATCAGCTGCTGAAAAAACTTCCATTAAGAGATAGATTGTTGAGGCGAATTCCAGAAAGCCTATTGCAGGAACCCCTCCCTCCACCAATTCCACCGCCCATATCTTTTAAACTTGGTGTAGCTCTTGCTCTTATCTTGTCAGCTGCTATTGGAAGCATCGTGTACGGATATATGTTCTCCCTTATGGCATCATGGACTATTCCGTTACTCCCAGCAATCTATGCAAATTGGTGTTTCATCTTTTTTCTCCGTGGAATATTCTTGTTTGTCGCAGCAGTTCTTATTATGGAAAAGCATCAAAGAATAGGGTCGATAATTACATTATTTTTTTCGGCGGTAACTATTTTCTCGGGTGGACCAATCGGCATTTTCTTAGGAGTAATAGGGATATTAGGCGGCATTTTGGCATTCACTGGGAAGTAGAGGAAGTGAGCGACAAGAAGAGGAGTTATTTGAAAACTTGCGTAAACTTTGACTTTACGCGGAAAACATAAGGGATAAATAGCATAGCCATAGCCAAAGAAACCTTAATGAAACTTAAATGGAAACATTTAGAAGAAAACTGGGAAAACATAGAGTTGCCGTGCGTAAACGTTCCATCAGAGTTAATAAAAGGACACGGAATCGGAAAATACAAAAGCGTAAGACAGATGACCTTCCTTACAGAACACCTGCCCAGCTAGTGAGAAAAGCAACCTAAAAACGATAGGGGGGAGGGGGAGTATTGAATTTAACAAGCTCTAAACAGATAAATTCCGCAATCCACATGAAAACATGAACGAAAATGTAAAGAAGCAGTTCCAGCTTCCACCTCAATTCAAAGATTATCCGAACATCCGCAACCTTTAGCTTTTTAACATTTATTTATTCTTTAGACAACATTTAATCAACAAACATGGAGAAGAAACAATGCTGAAAGAAATTGTAGAAGACTACACTTTTTCTGAAAAAATGACCGTTGACGAGCTCGTTTCACAAATGGAAAAGGCTTGGGGCTTCACCGCCGGCAAATTGGCTTCTGGCTTAAAAATTTTAGAGAAAATGGTTCGAGATAAGAACTGTGTAAAGTTTCTTTCTTTCACTGGAAACCTTGTTGCGACTGGAACCAGAGGCGTCTTCAAAGAACTCGTAAAAAGAAAACTCGTCGACGTCATAATCACAGCTTGCGGCTCCCTTGACCATGACATAGCCAGATGCTGGAAAAACTATTACAAAGGTTCATTTTACATGAACGATACAGAACTTCGCAACAAAGGAATAAACCGTTTAGGAAACGTTCTTGTCCCAAACGAAAGCTACGGCACAATCATAGAAAAGAAAATGCAAACACTTCTGCAAAGCTTGTGGAATGAAGGTATAAAAGAAGTTTCAACAAGCCAACTCTGCAGAGAAATTGGGCTTCGCATATGTAACGAAACATC
>Ga0190306_1000716_pt1 | contig 10413 bp, 9 predicted proteins | sample 48700734_MG_FD_161657 | JGI IMG/M metagenome (GOLD analysis project Ga0190306, IMG submission 161657) | Hydrothermal vent sediment bacterial communities from Southern Trench, Guaymas Basin, Mexico - 4870-07-3-4_MG | ecosystem: Environmental > Aquatic > Marine > Hydrothermal vents > Sediment ...
AAGGAAGATAATAGAGAAGGGGATTGCAGTAGATGAAGAGGAGGACAGGCTCTATGGTGATAAGAGGGGTGACGAGCTCCCTCCAGAACTCGATACACAGGAGAAGATTCGCAAGAAGATAGAGGAGCTTGAAAAAGCCTCTGGTAAGGTATTGAATAGCGCTGCGATGAATATTATAGAGCAGTATGCGCTTGGCGATGAGCGAGGTAAGGAGGAGGTCATGGAGAAGCTCGATAAGGCAGAGAAGGAGCTAAATAGAAGTGGACAGAGCGCTGTAAGTATAACCGACCCTGAAGCAAGGTTCATGAAGAACAAGAAGGAGCGAATTGAACTGGCATACAACTCGCAAATCACCGTAGACCACGATTCGGGATAATTCTTGCTAACGACGTTACTCAGGAATGCACCGACCATAACCAGTTGCAGCCACAGATAGAACTCACTGAGGAGAACCTAGGAGGCTTGCCAGAAGGAACAAAGGTGAGCATGGATAACGGCTACTTCAGCGGTCCAAACCTGCGGTATCTGGAGCAAAAAGGGCTGGATGGCTATATCCCGGACAGCAAGCAGGCTCAGGAGCAGAAAGGAAAGAAGGCTAAGGATGGTCCATACTCGAAGGATAAGTTCAAATAGATGAAGAGGAGGACCAGTTTATATGCCCTAATGGCGAGGTACTCGCCAGAAAGGGAGAATATGAGTATAACGGCAAGCCACTGTACACCTATTTGGTGCGAACTGCGGGGAATGCCCGTTCCGGGCTGATTGCAGCTAAGATGCGATCGAAGGAGGGGAAAGAGGAGTACAAACATGCGTAAAGAGACGGTTGAGTGGCCCTTCGGTAATATCAAGTATAAAATCTAAAATTCCGAGAATTTCTCACAAGAGGGATAGAAAAAGTGCGAATAGAGCATAATTTGGTATCCACGGCTCATAATCTGAAGGTGATGTGGGCTAAGATGACAGGAAAAGTGGCTGTCTTGGGTAAGATTGGGGGTTTAATTGCCAATTCGGCATCTGAACCTGGGAACTTTTTGGTTTTCGCGCAATGCTTAACTCTATGTGTCATTAATTAAGAATGAATTGTGGGACTGCCTCGTAGAGGAGATAAAAGGGAAGTGTGAAGTTACGATAGAACTATGCCCGAGGAAATTAATAGGGTTTTAGCTGACCGTGTTTCCGATTATTTGTTCGCACTAACAGAAAAAGCAAAGGAAAATTTGTTAAGGAAAGAATAAACGGAGATAAAATCTCTGTTACCGGGAATACGATTGTTGATGCCGTGTATCAGAATTTGGATTAGAAGTTCCAGAAGGAATTGAGTTAATCGAGCCGGTTGGATTCCTCGAGTTTTTACAGTTAGAAGCAAATGCCAAGCTGATATTGACGGATTCTGGTGGTGTTCAAGAAGAAACTTGCATACTAAAAGTTCCCTGTGTTATTTTAAGGGATAACACACCTTTTACCCTACCTCATGAAACCATTTTCATGCACTATGATACATACTTCCTGTTCCTCCGTTTGATTTTGCTTCAGGCTACTACAAGCGATTATTTTATCATAGAAGATGACTATTGTGATAGAAATCCATGTCTGTTTTCCTCCTCTATCTTCTCTGCAATCTCTTGCACCTCTATTACGCTAATACAGAATCGTACTTCCTTCCGAGCTCCTTAGATATCTGCAAGATATTCTCCATCTCCTTCAAGATGTAGAACATCTCCTCGATTGGGAATTTATGTTCAAATATCTTCGTGAGGTCGTTGAAATATTTGCCACAGTTCAGGCAATGATATTTCGCCGCTTCTTTATATCCATGTATCCATACGATGAAATGCGGGGATGAGCGAAAAAGTTATCATAGTGAGGAACGATGGTGGCATGGGCGAGGGAGTGGTGGGCAACGAGTAAAGGGAAGAGTAAAATATAGGTATTTATATATGCTTACTGAAGGTAATATGTAAGGCTCGCAAGTGAAGTGCCGCTGCGCTGAGGTACGGGCCCCGTTCGCAACAACAGTTGAAGGTAGAGGAGAGAGGATGAAAATAAGTATAATAGGCTCTGGCTGGGTTGGTACAGCTATAGGAAGAGGGCTCAGTGAACTTGGAAATGATGTTATATTTCATGACATCATTGACAAAGACCTGCCGAACTTTACGAAAGATATAAACCACGCAGTTGAAAACTCGGATGTCTCTTTTATTTGTGTTCCAACTCCTACTAATGATAATGGAGAAATTGATCTCAAGTATGTGAAGGAAGCATCGAAAAACATAGGAGAAGCATTGACAAATAAGAATGGCTACCATCTTGTGGTGGTGAAAAGCACGGTGGTTCCGGGGACAACAGAAAAAGTGGTGATTCCGATAATAGAGAAATATTCAGGTAAGAGCGCGAGAGAGGAAGAAATAGGAGTTTGTATGAATCCAGAGTTCTTAACAGAAATTTCTGGGACTTGGAGCACAGACGAGGGCATGAAAAAGGACTTCTTTACCGAAGATAGGATTGTTATCGGTGAATACGATAAAAAATCCGGTGATATTTTAGAAGAGTTTTACAAGCCCTTAAATAAGCCTATTTTCAGAGTTGGCATACGAACAGCGGAACTGATAAAATACGCATCTAACTGCATGCTCGCCACAAAGATTTCTTACTGGAACGAGATTTTTCTCATCTGTAAGGAATTGGGCATTGATTCTCAAATTGTTGCCGATGTAGTCGGTCTTGACCCACGAATAGGGAAATATGGAACGGTTCACGGTAAGGCGTTTGGCGGTAAATGCCTGCCGAAGGACCTGAAGGCTTTCATCTCTTTTGCTAAGAAATATCGGAACGTAAGATTATTAAAAGCAGTGGATGAAATAAATGAAGAGATGAAAGAAGAATATGGTGTAAGGGAATGATAAGAAAAGCGGTAATACCAGCAGCAGGATTGGGCACGAGATTCTTACCTGTTACGAAAGCACAGCCAAAGGAGATGCTGCCGGTTGTTGATAAGCCGGTTATACAATACGTTGTGGAAGAAGCAATAGCATCAGGGATAAAAGACATTCTTATAATAACAGGAAAGGGTAAAAGGGCAATAGAGGATCATTTTGGGAAAAGTGAAATGGACAACAAGTTTTTAGATGAAATAGATGCGATGATGAATCACGTAAATCTTCTTTACACAAGGCAGCGAGAGCCACGAGGGTTAGGTGATGCTGTTTACTATGCAAAGAGTTTTGCAGGGGAAGAGGCATTTGCGCTACTTTTGGGAGATACTATAACCATTCCTGGATGCACAAAGGAATTAATCAAGAAATATGATGAATTAAAAACTTCTATTATTGCCGTTGAGAAGGTTCCGAAAGAAAAAATAAGCAGCTATGGCATAATAAGAGGGAAAGAAGTTGAAGGTGATGTTTACCTCATTAAAGATTTAGTGGAGAAACCCTTGCCGGAGGAAGCATCATCAGATTTAGGTATATTGGGTAGATACATTTTGACGCCGGCGATATTTGATGCAATCGAGAGGACACCTCCAGGAAAGGGAAATGAGATTCAACTTACCGATGCGCTACGCCTCATAAGAGAGAAAAGATACGCTTATGTTTACAGAGGGAAAAGATATGACATAGGGAACAAACTCGACTGGATAAAATCAAATATTGAACTTTTTTTAGCTGATAAACGATTCAATAATGAGCTTGAAAAATTCTTGCATTTACTGATAGGAGATAAAAAGCATGATGAACAAAGAAATTGAAGAAATAAGGAGAGATATTGGGGCTATAAGCAAAAGCATTAAAGAGAAGAATATCTTAGTTACCGGTGGAGCAGGTTTTTTAGGCTCCTGGCTTTGTGAAGTGCTTGTGGAGCAGGGAGCGAACGTAATTTGTTTGGACAATCTTGTGAGTGGCTTAAAAGCCAACATATCTCCCCTAATGGCTAAAGGTAATTTCAAGTTCATCCAACACGACATAACACAACCAATATTATTTGATGAACCTATTGACGTGGTGATGCACCTTGCAAGCAGAGCATCTCCTTTTGAGTTTGAGAAGTATCCAATACAAATTCTAAAGGCGAACACCTTAGGAATCTGGGTTGCGCTGGGAATAGCGAAGAAGCATAAAGCACGATTCCTTTACACCTCCACGTCCGAGATATACGGTGCTGCCACGGAGATACCTACTTCAGAGGAATATCGAGGTAATGTGAATCCAGTTGGACCGAGAAGCTGTTATGATGAAGCCAAGCGATGTGGTGAATCGTATGTGATTGCATACGAGCTGCAACATGGTTTAGATACAAGAATAGCACGAATTTTCAATACCTACGGGCCGAGGATGCGAGCAGAAGGGGTTTATGGGAGGGTCATTCCACGATTCATCGAGCAGGCACTGAGTAATAAGCCAATTACGATTTTTGGTGATGGCACTCAAACAAGAAGTTTTTGCTATGTCACCGATCAGGTGGAGGGGTTATTAAAGCTTGCCTTTTCTGAGAATGCAAGAGGAGAAGTGGTAAATATAGGAAGCGATAAAGAAATAACAATTTTTGAACTTGCAAAATTAATACAGGAATTGACTAACTCTTCTTCAGAAATTGTTTTTGAAGAGTTACCGAAAGACGACCCCCCGAGAAGGAGACCGGATATAACAAAAGCAAAAACGCTTTTGGATTGGAAGCCAAAGATAGAACTTGAAGAAGGGTTGTTAAGGATGGTAAAGTGGTTTAAGGAAAAAGGGAAAAGGAGAGTGAGGTAAAAACGAAATGAGCAAAGTTTTGGTAACAGGTGGAGCAGGCTTCATTGGAAGCCATTTGGTAGATAAGCTGTTAAAAATGAATAACGAAGTTATTGTAGTAGATAGTTTAGAGGAGCAAGTTCATACAAAGAAACCAGACTACCTGAATCCAGAAGCGCAATATGTATTCGAGGAAATAAGGGATAAAAGCGTTTTAGCTAAAGCCATAGAGGGCGTAGAAGTAATCTTCCACGAGGCGGCAGCGGTAGGCGTAGGACAGAGCATGTATCAGGTAGAAAAGTACGTTGAGGTGAATACCATGGCAACTGCAAAGCTTCTTGATATTTTGGTGAACGAAGAGCACGAGGTGAAGAAGTTGATTGTTGCCTCTTCAATGAGCATTTACGGAGAAGGTGCTTATGAGTGCGATAACTGTAGCATCGTTTATCCTTCGCTGAGAGTGGAGGCACAGTTAAAGCAAAGAGAATGGGAAATGAAGTGCCCTGAATGTGGTAAAATTGTCAGACCAATCCCAACAGGTGAAGATAAACCTTTGTATCCCGCTTCAATCTACGCAATAACGAAAAGGGACCAGGAGGAGATGTGCTTAACAGTAGGAAGAGCATACGGAATTCCAACAGTTGCATTAAGATATTTCAACGTTTATGGTCCAAGACAATCGCTAAACAATCCTTACACTGGCGTGTGTGCAATATTTTCTGCAAGGATTAAAAATGATAATCCGCCTTTAATCTTTGAAGATGGTTTCCAATCAAGGGATTTTGTATCGGTTCATGATATCGTAGAAGCGAATATTTTAGCGATGGAAAGTTCGAATGCAAATTACGAGGTTTTCAATGTTGGAACGGGGAAAGCAATAAAGATTTTGGATATCGCCCAATTGCTTATAAAACTGTATAACAAGGACAAGGAGTTAAAGCCAGAAGTAACAAACAAATACAGAGCGGGGGACATAAGACATTGTTTTGCTGACATTTCAAAAATAAAAACTAAATTAGGCTATAAACCGAAAGTGGATTTTGAAGAGGGAATGAAGGAGCTTGTAGGATGGAGCGAAAAAGAAGAAGCAGAGGACAAGTTTGAGGAAGCACATGAAGAGCTAAAGGCGAGGGGGTTAGTGGAAGAATGAAAATCCTGATAACAGGCGGTGCAAGCTTCATTGGAAGCCATGTAGGAGAATACTATGCGAGCAAAGGCGATTTCAGGCATTGCTTTGCAGATGTTTCAAATTCAAAGATAGAGAATAATTTGGGATATAAGCCCAAAATAGATTTCGAACGTGGGATGAAGGAACTTGTAGAGTGGGGAGAGAAAGAAGAGGCGGTGGATAAATTCGAGGAGGCACATGAAGAACTATTGAAAAGGAAACTGGTGGAAAATGGATCTTAAAACAAAGTCAGATGATTTAGTGCAACAAATTGAATCAATTCATAGAGATCCAGAGAGAGCTAATGTCTTGGATTTAGCACAAAAAATCAGACAAGAAAGAGATATGTTGTATGCTTTTAAATATGGATGAGTGCATAAGAGGGGCAATAAAATATCTCCAAAAATTTGAGATGAGTAGAATAAAAAAGAGTCAATCTCGTGAGAAAAAGGGTCAAGAGATAAAAAGTTAGCGAGTAATTATGAACAGAATTTTAATCTTTAATGCAGGAATATCACCAATTGACAAAAGAATGCCCTCATCAGGTGTTGGGCTTAGAGCCTGGCAATTTTATCAAGGGCTTAAATCAAGGGGATTTGATGCGCATTTATCTGTATTTAAAGGCACATATAATAAATTCAAAAAGTTTATTCCTAATGGGTTTGGAGATATAGTATTTGATTCTACCTTAGAAAGCCAAAGCGAAGTTATCCAGAAAGTTCAACCTGATGTAATTATATTTACTCACTGGCCAACTGTACTCATTAAATATACTGATATTCCTGTAGTAATAGATTTTCATGGTCCTCATATCCTTGAGAGATATTTTCAAAAACATAGAACCCATGACGAAAACATTAGAGAGAAATTGTATAAAATTCGAATAGGAGATTTCTTTACATGTGCTGGTGAATATCAAAAATATTACTTCATAGGTTGGCTGCTTAGAGCAGGAGTAATGAACATTATTAATGAAAAAATCATTTGTGACATTCCAATTTCATTAAATTCAAACCTACCACAGATTAACTATAATAAAAAATTAGAGAGACCCATAAGGTTTGTGTATAGCGGCATGTTTCTACCATGGCAAGACCCTTTTAATGCATTTGAAGCGGTGTCAGAAGTTTTCAATAAAAACAAAGGAGGTGTTCTTGAAATTTTTGGTGGTAAGCATCCTATTCATTCAATAGATGCGAAAAAATTTGATGACCTCATTAAAAACGCTAAAAATAATCCCTTTATCAAATTTAGAGGTATCATACCTAGGGATGAGTTAATCGAAGAATACAAGAAGGCTCATTTAGCTTTAGACTTAATGAGTTGGAACTTGGAGAGAGAATTAGCATTTACAACAAGAACTGTAGAGTATTTATGGGCAGGTTTGCCGGTTATTTATAATAACTATTCGGAACTTTCAGAATACATTAAAAGATATAAAGCAGGATGGTGTGTTGATCCAGATAACCCGGAAGAGATAAGAGAACTATTAGAGCAAATTCTCGATAATTTAGAGCAATTAGTTGAATATAGTGTGAATGCGCAAAAGCTTGTCAGAGAGAATTTCACGTGGGATAAAACGATAACGCCTTTAGTAGAATTCTGTAAAAATCCTAAGAAGAGAGATAGAAGTTCAGATATAAATTTTGAAAATAGTATCCGTGTAAGTCAGGAAGTACCAAAGAGAGGTCCTATCGAGAGAGCAATTCAGTGTTACAAGGATAATGGCCTTAAATGCACTGTGAAAAAGGTCATCGATTACCTTAAAGTGGATATAAGGTGATATTATGGGAAAAGTATTGATGTTTTTTGTTGACATTCCGCCCTTTAAAGGATTGGGTACAAGTGGAGGGGGATTAAGAGCGTGGTCTTTATATGAAGGTTTAAAAAATTCCGGATTTGATGTTATCCTATCAATACCAAGTTTTCAATATCTCTCTAGAAAATTTTGGAGTGAAATAGATGATAATCTTAAAAAATACGCATGGGATTGGGGTAAACAAAATGAAATTATTAAAGAAGTTGAACCAGAAGTTATAATTTTTACTTCCAATTGGGGAATAGTGGATGTATCAGAGAAAATCAATATCCCCATTGCAATAGATCTTCATGGTCCTACACTACTAGAGGGTTACTTTTCGAAAGGGAATATGTTAACTAACGAGGGCATTCAAACTAAAATTAAAAAACTATCAGTAGGGGATTTCTTTATATTTGTCAGCGAACGCCAAAAAAGATATTTTGCCAGCTGGCTATTGATGGCTGGAATTTTACTTCGTAAGGAACATTATGGGACAATCCCTGTATCACTTTCGCCCAAAATGCCACATATTGAATTTAAAAATAAATTGATTAACAAAAAGTTAGTATTTGTTTATGCAGGGGGATTTTATCCGTGGCATGATCCTACCGCCGGTATTGAGGTTTTAGCAGAAACTCTAAGATACTATAAAAGAGGTGAACTTTGGTTATTTACCGAGTCCCATAAGATATCTGAAGCTGATGTGAAGATATTTAAATCATTTGCTACAAAACTCGAAAATAATCCTTATGTCAAATTTAGGGGGTTAATCCCTAGGGAGGAATTGATAGAAGAATACAAGAGAGCTCATGTAGCTTTAGACTTAATGAGTTGGAACTTGGAGAGAGAATTAGCATTTACAACAAGGACGGTAGAGTACTTATGGGCGGGTTTGCCGGTTATTTATAATAACTATTCGGAACTTTCTGAATATATTAAAAGATATAAAGCAGGATGGTGTGTTGATCCTGATAACCCGGATGAGATAAGAGATGTAATAGAGCAAATGCTCGATAATCCAGAACAATTAGTTGAATATAGTGCGAATGCGCAAAAGCTTGTCAGAGAGAATTTTACATGGGATAAAACGATAAAGCCTTTAGTAGAATTCTGTAAAAATCCTAAGAAGAGAGATAGAAGTTCAGATATAAATTTTGAAAATAATATCCGTGTAAGTCAGGAAGTACCAAAGAGAGGTCCTATCGAGAGAGCAATTTTGTGTTATAAAGAGCACGGAATGAAATATACTGCTAGAAAAATAATTGAGTATTTAAAAGGTGATTTAAGATGAGTGGCAAATGAAGATATTAATTTTTCTTGTTATATTATCCTCATTCTTCTTAATATTTCATCAATCTTTCTATGCAATCTAATTGATTTAAGCTGTAATATCTTATTTATTTCACCTTCTAAATCCTTTATCCTTTCGTCTTTTTGTCCTATTTCCCCATCTAGTCGCACTACATGCTCTTGTTGGAGGTTTATTTGTTGTTCTTTTTCCTTTAGTTGATTGACCACATGGATATTAGACAGTACAGACATCGCATTTAAAAATTTTAATATATCGTCATTCTTCGCTTTGTTTGGTAAATTTTCATTAAATACCTTCTCTACCTGCTCAAAATTTGATCCTTTCTTGCTAAGTATGAATACTTGTCGATAACTTGGTGGAGAATGGTCTAATTCGTAAAAATTTATGTTGTACAAACCATCCAGTAATTTATGCAATTCTTCAGTGTTTGGAATGGAAAAAAGATAATGTTTCAGCGTCATCATGTATAACCAGTTATATATATTGCCACTTGAAAAAAAGATATATTCTATTTTTCTTTTATCAAGAATATTAGTTACCTCTTCTATTTTTGGCAAACCGTTTGCTATGTGTTCCTTAATGCATGGATGTTCTACTTTTAAGAACTGAATACTAATTTCATTCAGGAATCTATCCACCAATGGAGCGAGTCCATTGTCAAATGGTGCTGTAATTATTACATAATCCTTACTTGCTCTTATAAGTTCGTTGATAAACTGTTCTCTATCTTTTGGCTTGATATGCTCTAAGGTATCTACTGTAACTACAATATCAAAAACCGAATCTTTGAAAGGTAATTGTACTCCATCCCCTCTAACAAAATTGGGTGCACTTTCATTTCTGAAGTTGATATAATATGTTTCTACGTCTGGTAAAAATTTACGTATCAGGTTATTTTCTCCGCCTACGTCTAAGATTCTTACTTTCTTATTTCCAAATAATTTCTTGACAATTATCTGGATATCTTTATAACGTTGATACATATCAAACGGAAGCTCAAGTAAGTTTTCTATTTTCATAACCCCCATCCTTTATATTTACAGCCGCCATAATGCAAAAGCTTATAATTATCTCCACCCCGCTTATCTTCGGGTCTACAAAAGGCAAATATCTTTCACCTGTCCACTCAAGCATTTTGCCCCTGCTTTCCATTTTCTAACATTTGTCTTTATCTTCTCCTTTTACACACTTCCTATTTCGCTCCACCTCTCGTGCGCACATTTCTATTTTGTTTTTGTTTTTGCACAATTTTATATATTATCTCACCTCGTGTTTATATAAATCCCCTACAAAATCCAGATATGCATTGACAACTTCCTCCGCATCCCCTATCGCTATCACTTCCCCCTTATTCAGGAACATCGCCCTTCCGCACAAACTCCTCACCGTTTCTACATCATGTGAT
>Ga0190306_1000719_pt1 | contig 10406 bp, 9 predicted proteins | sample 48700734_MG_FD_161657 | JGI IMG/M metagenome (GOLD analysis project Ga0190306, IMG submission 161657) | Hydrothermal vent sediment bacterial communities from Southern Trench, Guaymas Basin, Mexico - 4870-07-3-4_MG | ecosystem: Environmental > Aquatic > Marine > Hydrothermal vents > Sediment ...
TCCGTTCAAATAATTTTGAACATAACTGGTGGAGAAAAAAGCAAGCTTTACACCGCAAACATAACAGTTCAAGACCCTTCAAATGCTACCTATCCAACCACAGAACCAATTAATGTTACCACGTCTGAATACGGAAATGCTACAAGAGAGCTAACTTTTCCAAGCGACTTTGAAAACGCAAACACAAGTTACGTTGGAGAATACAAAATCTTCTTTAACACCACCCTTGCACAGGAAACTTTCTTTATAGGACTCACTAACTCCACAGAATATCATAGACATCAAGTGGTAGACATCAAAGCAATAGGTTATAAAGAAAAAGAAAATGTTACGATAACAATAAGTAAGGGAGCGGAAACTCTTCACTCGGAAACTATAAACGCTACAAGTGAAGGAAAAATCTACGCGAACTGGACTATTCCCTCAAACGCCACAATAGGCATCTACACTCTTAACATTACCTCAACATTTGGGAATACGACAAAAAACCCGCCCGACATTCAAAACTTCACCGTCCCAGGCTTTGACGTGAACGTAACTACGACAAATCTCGCTGATGAACCTGTGCCTAACGTGATTGTAAATGCTTTTGAAAACGTTACACTTGCCGCGAACGAAACAAGCAATGTAGAAGGTGTAGCTTTTCTAAAGTTGGAAATTGGAAATTACACTTTAGAGGCATACTATAAGAACCAGAAGGTAGGCGTGCTCTTAATTGAAATTACTAACGCCACAGCGTTAAGTTTTCCGTGCAATCTCACCAATCTCCGAATCCATGTTATAGGTATTGTGGAGGGAACCGAAATTCAGATACCAGAGGTGAACCTGTTTTTGACACCTGAAAATCAAACAGCAACAACAAACATTACTGGAACGGCGGTTTTTCATTCTTTACTGCCAAACGTTTCCTACACCATAAATGCTTCACGCTACAATTTTCCTTTTAACGTAACAACCGTCCCAACACTATTTGTAAATGAAAATGCAGTTGCATGGTATAACATAACAATTCGTTATCCATCCTTTACACTTAAAGTAGATGTTCTTAATCCCAACGCAAACAATCAGCCTATAAACAACGCCACGGTAAAAGTTCAAGAATTAATAACTGGACTTTATTATGAAAGGAAAACTAACGAAAGTGGAAAAGCCGTTTTTGACCCATTACTTGGCAAATATAAAATTGAAGTCTATGAAGAAAATGGAATAAAATTAAATGAAACATCCTTTGAATTGTTTGAGGATAAGAATCTGACAATTTACTGCAACCTGTACGGTTTAGTAATAAATGTTAAGGTTGTAGACTATTTCGGCCAGCCAATATCAAACGTAAATGTGAAACTGCGGAGAGCCCACCTTACGTTTTCAAGTCAAACTCAAGGTGATGGGGTAGCAACATTCACTAACATCGTTGGCGGAGACATGCAAGCTTACATTTACCTAACTGATCAAACCCAACCTTGTGTTGTAAAAACTTTTTCCGCAGAAAAATCTACAACAGTCGTAATTAAAATAGAAAAATACGTGGTTTTAGCTGGTTTTCTGGTGGAAACAAGCCAGTTTGCAACAATTTTGATAATTGTGGTAACGCTGATAGTGCTTGTCCTAATAGAAGTTTATAGAAGACGACGCGCTAAAAGTTTGAAAAGTGAAAGTTAGATTAGGAATAAGAAGTTTGAAAGAAAAAAGTTTATATCAGTTCACAAAGTCTTATCTTATCAGGAAAGTACGCGGTGTAAATTAAAAGTTTTATTAGAATATGATTGTAGGTCGTGCATACATTGGCACAAATGAAAACTTGTTCTCCAAAATGTAAATATTTCAAGTGCGCCAAAAACGCCGCTGTCTACCGTAAAGACGGAGTATGGTGCCGCTGGACAGAAGAAATGTGCAACGTCGCAAACTGTACTTACGCCTTTTGTGTAAAGAGAAAACTGCTTCCAGGAGGTATCTGTGGCGAAACCGTGAAAAGAAAAACAGTAGAAAAACAGCCTGAAGAAATTGTGGGACCAGCAATAAAGCTTCGTGGAAGGGCTCTTCGCAAAATAGGCGAGAAGGAAATTTTCTAGCAACAACCAACTCAAAATACGGAGGATTAAATACAAAAAGTGGGCAAGATAGATAGCTTACTTTTTACTCTGCTGGAACCCGCTTAACAATTGGCGGTTTTATCTTCTTCAAAATTCTGTACCCGCAAACAATACATTTGATTTCTCCACCGCGGAGCTCCAACTCTTCAGAGGGAACTTTTGCTCCGCATCTGACACACTCGTAAACTATACCAGCAACCGTTTTTTCACTCATAATTGTTCACTTCCTACAGAGGAAATTAATAATCAACTTTTAAATCTTTCCAAGAATTTCTAGTAGAAACGGAAGGATATGTATATTGAAGAAACGTTTGAAAAGAATGCTTGCTGAGGTCCTTCCTGAACACGTGCTAAGCGACGTTTACAACTCTTACGATATAGTTGGCGATATAGCAATTATACGTTTAACCAAGGAAACGCTTCAATTTGGGGAAAAAATCGCAGAAACCATTATGAAGATTCACAGAAATGTCCAAACAGTGTTAGCTCAAACAAGTCCTGTTCACGGAGATTTTCGAACCAGAAAATTGGAACATGTTGCAGGTGAAAATAAGACTGTTACCCTTCACAAGGAGTCCAGATGCCTGTTCTCTGTAGATGTGGAAAAATGCTACTTTTCGCCGCGACTTTCCTTTGAAAGAATGCGGGTTGCAAAGCAGGTTAGAGACGGCGAAGTTATTGTAAACATGTTTGCAGGAGTAGGATGCTTTTCAATAGTTATTGCCAAAAATTCTAACGCAGAAAAAATTTATTCAATCGACATAAACCCCGCAGCCGTTGAATACATGAAAGAAAATGTAAGACTAAACCGAGTCTATGGACGGGTCATCCCAATATTAGGCGATGCAAAAGAAATTATCTTACAAAGGCTGTCCGGAAAAGCAGAAAGGGTGCTTATGCCTCTGCCAGAAAAAGCCTATGAATATCTGCCTTACGCCATATCCGCTTTCAAAAATCAGAGGGGGGTAGTCCACTATTACAATTTCGAACACGCAAAAAAAGGTGAAGACCCCGTTGAAAAGGTTAAGCTTAAAGTAATTAAGAAACTTGAAGAATTAAATGTAGGCTACAAGTTCCTTTTCGGTCGCGTTGTTAGGACGACAGGCCCAAACTGGCATCAGGTGGTTTTGGACATTAAAATAAACGGGTAATTCCGAAAACTGAAAATGTTTTATACTTTACAAGAAAATGGTAAAAGGGGTGATGCGTCATCAAAAAGAAATTGATGGAAATTCTCGCTTGTCCAATTGACAAGCATTATCCGCTTGAACTATATGTTTTTGAGGAGAAGGAGGAAATAGTTGAAGGCTTGATTGTGTGTCCAAAATGTTTGAGATGGTATCCGATACGTGATGAAATTCCAGAAATGTTGCCCGACGAACTGCGGAAAGAGAGTGAAGATTTGCCTTTTTTGAAGAAATGGAGAGAGAAAATTCCAGAGAAGATTCTTTTGGAAGGTAAACCATTTAACCTTAAACGAAACGTGTAAAATTCAATCCTTTATTTCAGTCTAACAATTTTACCGGTTTTTGAAGATTTTAAGGCAGCTTCCGCTATTTTAAGCGCCTTTAATCCGTCCATTCCAGTTATCAAAGGCTTTTCCTTTCCTAAAACACATCTGGCAAAGTGTTGAAGTTCAAGTTTTAAGGGTTCTTGCCACGGGTACCTAGGCTGCACCGTTTCTTTCTCATTCTCTATGGTTAACTCTTGTGTAATGTAATCAAGTTTCATTATCGCCTTGCTTCCTGTAACAGTTAATATTCGAGTTTTGTAAGGTGTTAACCAGTTAGACTCGATAAAAGCACTTTTTCCTCCGTGAAAAGTTAACATTATTTGGGCGTAATCCTCAAACTTTCTGTGTTTCATACTGCCTGTTTTCGCGTAAACAGCGACGGGGTCTTCATCGAATAGGTACCGCATAATGTCAATGTCATGGATTGCCAAATCCTTAACTACCCCGACATCACCTATTCTTTCTGGCCACTGAGAAACCCTTTTTGCCGTAGCGCACACAATTTCGCCTAAGGCCTTACTTTCTATAGTTTTTTTAATGTGTTGTATTCCTGGAATGAAGCGCATCAAAAAGCCCACTGTAAGATGTAAGTCTTTTTTCTCTGCTGATTCTAGCAGTTTTAGTGCCTGTTTTGTGTTTGCTGCCATAGGTTTTTCAACTAAAACATGTTTTCCCGCGTTCAAAGCTTTGAGGGCTTCTTTCGCGAGGCTTGTTGACCATGTGCAGACGCTTACTGCTTCGATATCCTTTCTTTTCAGCATTTTTCCTACGTTTGTATATGGTTTTGCTCCGAATTGTTTCGCCACATTTTTTGCTCTTTCAGCGTCTATGTCACAGACAGCTAAAAGTTCTGTTTCTTCAAGTTCTTTAAAGACTCTCGCATGGTTTCTTCCCCAGAAGCCAGTGCCTATTACTGCTACACCTAACTTTTTCATTTTGTCCACACCCCTCTTCCTAACCCACGATATATAAAACCTGCTTTTTCAACCTTCTCTGGTTCAAGAGCTTCTTCCAAATCCACAATGGCTGCGGGCATTCTCATTGTGATTTTCAGCTTGTTTAGATTTAGACGTTTAAACTGGTTATGTCCTTTCACTATGATTATGCAGTCTGTGCCTTCCACAGCTTCTGTCAGAGTTTTACTTGTAGTAGATTGTAGTTCCGGTAGTTCGTATCTTGGAAGGTAAGGGTCGTATACGGAGATTTTAGCACCCTTAACCGTTAACGTTTTCGCAAGTTTTCTTATTATTTTTTGAGGAGGGCTTCGCATGTTTCTTGCCTGTGTAATTCCGAGTATAGCAATTTTTGACCTTCTCAATGGTTTTCCGCAACTTTTCAAGGCATTTCTAACCAAATCTACCGTGTGCTTTGCTGTTTTTTCGTTTATTTGCCTTGAAAGTTTGGGCAGCTGTAGTTTTAAGTTTAAATTCTCCGCATCTTCTAGCAAGAGATATGGTTCTATGCGTGTTTTTGCGAGAGACAGTGTAGGATTTGAAAGGTCACTGAACACTTTTTTAGCTGTAAAGTAGTCGATACCTACTTTTTCGCAAAAAAGAGCCAACTCGTTTGCGAGGGCAGCATTTACGTCATGTTGGACAGCGTCAAAAATTACAGCTGCCTCTGCCGTCTTTAGGCTTCTTATTTTTTCCAAACTGGTGTTTGCTACTTTTTCCAGAACAATGGTTGCGGCGTTCAAACTCTTATTATCTTCCGCTGCAACTATGCACTTTGAACTTGTTAAGAGTTCATCATTAAAGATTTTGAGGGGGCTATAGGCTAAACCAAAATCTACTCCAACCTTAAATCCCGATGAATCTTCCAAAATCTGCTTAACCAGTCCTTCCGTAATCCCTACTCCTGTAGCATTTGCAACAATAACCAATGAACCACGTTTAAGAACGGGTCCAACCTTTTTGCAAGTCTTTTCTAAAAGGGAATAGTCGCTTTTTTTGTTTCTGTCCAGCTTGACTTTAAAAGTTAAGATAAGAATATCACTTGAGGAAACCGCTTCTTCTATGTTATCGGTTATTTTTAATAGTCCTTTTTTAATATACTTTCTAATTTCCAGCAGGATTTCACGTTTTAGGAAAATTTCTTTCCACTTTGTGATTGCTTTAACTTTTATCGGATTTAAATCAGTGCAGTTTACTTTGAATCCTGCTTTTGCGAATAGATATGCGTGAAAGATGCCTGTTAACTCGCAACCTATGATTGTAACTGTATAGTTTTTTCTTTTTTCTTCGTTGTCAATGTCTTCTGGTTTTAATTTCAACATTGATGGAGGCATGGTTTGTCTCTCCGCGAAAGGTGGGTGGAGAAAAGGGTTAACCCTTTAAACTTTCAATTATCTTTTTAAGCTTTTCAGTGTACCTGTTTATGAGTTGTTGCGCTTTTTCCGGTTTTTTCGCCTCTGCATACAACCTATAGATGGGTTCTGTGCCGCTTGGTCTTATCAGAATGGAACTTTTATCTTCAAACCATATTTTAACTCCGTCAATGGTGCTCGTGTTTAGCCCTTTTGTCTGCTCAATTAACTTCTCTAAAGTTTTAGTTTTAAGCTCTTCTGGGCATTCAACTTTGCTTTTTTCAATGAAATATTTCGGCAATTCACTTAGTAGTTTTGAAAGTTTTTTGTTCGTTTTTGCCATAATGTCTAAGATTAACGCTGTTGCCATTGCTCCATCCCTAACTGACTGGTGGGGGCCATAAAAGATTCCACCGTTTTCTTCTCCGCCAAGTTTTGCTTTCAATTTTTTCATGGTTTGGGAAACTGTTACGCTTCCCACCTTTGTCCAGACAAGTTCTCCACCATACGCGTCTGCTATGTCTTTTACAAGTGTAGATGAGCTTACTGGGGTTACTATTTTTTCGCTTGGGTTATCTTTTAAAAAGAATTTTTCCACCAAAGCAAAGGTTTTGTCTCCCCAGTAAATCTCGCCTTTTTCGTCTACAAAGATTGCTCTGTCAGCGTCTCCATCATAGGCTACGCCTAAATCTGCGCCTACCGCTTTCACGGTTAAAGATAATTCCCTAAGGTGTTCAGGTCTAGGTTCTGGTGTTCTCCCGGGAAATGTTCCATCTATATTTCCATTGATTGTTGTGACTTTGCAGCCTAAATCTCGGAGTAGTCTGGGGGCAGCAAGGTTGCCTACGCTGTTTGCAGCGTCCACGACAACGTGATATTTCTTTTCCGCTATTTGGGAAATATCTATGTGGTTTTTTATCGCTTCTATGTATTCGTCGATTATTTCATGAAGCTTCTGCACGGTTCCTATTTTATGCCATTCTGCAAGACGAAAATTTTTATTGAAAAATATGTTTTCAATTTTTATTTCTTGCTCGCGAGAAAGTTCTATGCCGTCCTTCCAGACAACTTTTATTCCGTTGTATTCTGGGGGGTTGTGGGATGCTGTTATTATTACGGCTCCGTCTACTTTGCGAGTTTTAACTGCGTACTGTAATGCTGGTGTAGGAGCCATTTCAGCGAAAAGTATGTTGCAGCCCGCAGCGTTTAAACCAGCCATAACTGCTTTTGCTAGCATTGGACTGCTTGTTCTGGCGTCAAATCCTACTATGAGTGTGCTTTTTCCAAAAAATGTTCCTATGGCAACACCTATTTTTACGGCTAGTTCTGGAGTTAACTCTTTATTCACAACCCCGCGAATGCCGTTTGTTCCAAACAAACGTCGTTGAGTTAGCATGTTTTTCTTCTCCTAAATAATGCATGTGGGTTCTAACACGTTTTCGGTAATCTCTTTAGCTGGGCAAATTGAAACATTGTTGGCTATTGATACGTGGTCTTTTATTTTAACGTGGTCGCCGATTATGCAGTCTTTACCAATTTTAACTTTCTTTCCTATAAACACTTTTTCACCTATTATCGTATTCTCTATAGACGCGAAATCTGAAATAACTGTCTCAGGAAAAATTATAGAGTCTTTAATTCTGGCATTCTTCCCAATAACGGTTTCCCGCCCTATAACAGTGTATGGTCCAATAGTTGAATTTTCTCCTATCTTAACTCCTTTATCGTAGGCTATAGGCTCTTCTACCTTATATTTCCTAACAATTTTTAATTTTGGCATACTAGAAACGGAAGTAAGCAAAACTTTGTTAATTTCTAGGAAGTCTTCTGGCTTGCCTATGTCGCTCCATAAGCCGTCAAAAATCCATCCGTAAAGTTCACCTTTCTCCGCAAGTTTTGGAAAAATTTCCCGTTCCATAGAAAAAGCTCTCCCCCTTGGAAGACGCTCAAAAATTTTTGGGCTGAAAACATAGACGCCAGCATTTATCAAATTTGTTGGCGCAGTTCCCCGTGGAGGTTTTTCGATAAATCTTTTTATGCGGTTATTTTCAGTTAATTCTGCAACTCCGTACCTGCTTGGGTCTTTAACCTTACACAATGCTATTGTTGCCAAGGCATCTTTTTCCTTATGCGCGTTCACAATTTCCGTATAGTCAACATCCGCAAAAATATCGCCATTTAAAACCAGAAAAGGTTCTTTATAGCCAACAAGTTTTTCAGCCTTTTTTATTGGTCCTCCAGTTCCTAAGGGTTTTCTCGGCGGGTCTCTGGAATACTTTATTTTTACCCCATAGTTTGGGATTTTCTGATTTTTGATCATAATTTCGGTTTGATGGTTGACAGCTAGTATTGCCTCTGTAATTTTGTGTTTTGCAAGCTTTTCAAAAATCCACTGTAAAAGGGGCTTGTTTAGTATTGGAAATAGAGTTTTCGGTCTTGTGCAGCTTAAAGGTCTCAATCTTGTGGCAAACCCGCCTGCGAGAATTACTGCTTTCAATGTTTTCACCCCTGCGTGAATGCAAACTTATATTTCACAGCCTTTTAATATAAACGATTTCTGAAGAGGGATAAACGTTGAAGGTTTTGCTTCACGAAATGAGCTGGGTTGAAGCTAAAGAGTATTTTTTGGAAAATGACATTGTGATTCTTCCAGTTGGGTCTAATGAACAGCATGGTCCTCAAAACCCTCTTGGAACAGACCATTTTATTGCGAAAGCTATTGCTGAAGAAGCAGCCAAACGTAGCGGAGTTTTATGTTTACAAGTAATTCCATTCGGCGTAAGTTCTCATCACAGACAATTTTGGGGAACAATTCACATTTCGCCTAAAACCTTTAAAGGATATGTGAAAGAAACGTGCCTAGCCTTAAATTATTATGGTGTTAAAAAGGTCGTTATTGTTAACGGGCATGGCGGAAACCTAAATGCCTTAGCAGAATTAGCTAGAGAACTTAGAGAAAAGGGAATTTTCGTGTCCATCTTCCAGTGGTGGCCAGCAGCCTCCAAACTTTTGCCCGATTTGTTTAAGCCTGAGGAAAGAAGACACGCATGTGCAGAGGAAACGTCTTTGAATTTAACTTTACATTCGAAAATTGTAGACATGAGTAAGGCTGTGGATGAAAAACCGCGAAAACACGCCCTTCAAGAAGAAGGTATAACTCTTCCTTTAGACACAGTTGATTACACAAGCTCTGGAGTTTTTGGCGTATCCTCAACAGCGTCAGTTGAAAAAGGTAAAGCGGTTTTTGAGGCAGTTGTTAACGAACTAGTTAAACATATTGCCGCTTTTAAAAAGGCTAAAATTGAAGATTTAATGCAGAAGAAAAAAGTTTGATAGGAGTTTACTCCCACTCTATAGTTGCTGGCGGCTTATGGGTTATATCATAAACAACTCTGGCAACTTCTGGTATCTCATTAGTTATCCTAGTTGAAATCTTCTCTAAAACTTCATAAGGAATTTTTGCAAAGCTGGCGGTCATGGCTTCGCGGCTTTCTACAATCCTAACCGCCACAACATAGCCATAAGCTCTCGCATCACCCTTAACACCCGTTGCCTTTGTGTCTGTTAAAACAGCAAAATACTGCCACAAATTCTCTTTTAAACCGCTTTTTTCAATTTCCTCTCTCACAATCAAATCTGCCTTCTTCACAATTTCAACTTTTTCTTTTGTTAATCCACCGATTACCCTAACAGCTAGTCCGGGACCAGGAAACGGTTGCCTAAAAACTATTTCTTTTGGCAAACCAAGAATATTAGCCACTTTTCTCACCTCATCTTTATACAAGTCTCGAAGGGGTTCAACGATTTTCTTAAATTCGATTTTTGTAGGCAAGCCAGCAACGTTATGGTGTGTCTTTATTTTGTCCGAAAACTTTCTGAAACCAGATTCTATTCTATCCGGATAAATTGTTCCTTGAATAAAATATTCAGCGCCAATTTCGTTTGCTATTTCCTCAAAAACGCGTATAAACTCTTCGCCTATAATTTTTCGCTTTTTCTCAGGGTCTACAACCCCTTTAAGCTTTGATAGAAATCTTTCTTGAACCTCTGCAACGACAAGGTTTAGCTTGAACTTTCCAAAAGTTTCCTTTACAAATTCCGGCTCATTTTCTCTCATGAACCCGTGATCCACAAAAACTGCTGTTAAATTTTCTCCTATAGCTTTCGATGCTAAAACCGTGGCTACGCTGGAATCTATGCCTCCGCTAAGGGCTATTATGGCTTTTCCATCGCCAACATCAGCCTTTATTTCGTCCACCATTTTTTCTATTAAGTTTTCCATTTTCCAGTTCGGCTTACATTTGCAAACTTCAAATATAAAATTCCGAAGCATTTGCATGCCGTTCTCTGTGTGGGTAACTTCGGGATGCCACTGCAACCCGTATATGGGCTTATTCTTGTGTTTGAAGGCTGCAACTGGACAATTACCTGAGTGTGCCAGAACCTCGTATTCTTGAGAGATTGTGAAGACCGTGTCTCCATGACTCATCCAAACTTT
>Ga0190306_1000720_pt1 | contig 10402 bp, 15 predicted proteins | sample 48700734_MG_FD_161657 | JGI IMG/M metagenome (GOLD analysis project Ga0190306, IMG submission 161657) | Hydrothermal vent sediment bacterial communities from Southern Trench, Guaymas Basin, Mexico - 4870-07-3-4_MG | ecosystem: Environmental > Aquatic > Marine > Hydrothermal vents > Sediment ...
CTTTTCTGTAATTTTTCATATATTCTTTTATTTTTTCTTTATTTGCTTCTCTATATTTAATATTATATTCTTTATAATAATTTTTACGTCTCTCTACAACTTCTGGTCTACTATAATATTCTTTATAATACTCTCTTCTATCTTTACTCATTTTACCAAAACACCCAACCTAATGCCCAGAATATTAAGAAGAATTGTATTATATAGGAAATTAAATATTCCCAAAAATTCCAAGATTCTCTTGGCTGACCATGTTTATTTGCTGCAATTAAAAGTCCTATAAATGCAAAAATATACAAAATAATTAATCCCCAAATCATTCTTTTTTAACTAACCCCAATTCTTTTATTTTCTTAAAAGGCATATCAAATATAACTTCATAAGCTTTCGGAGATAATGAATGGCCTTTATATCCATAATCTTTTAATTTTATGTTTCTTAATCCAATATCTATTAATAACATAGTCTCTTTTCTTTTAAAAATTCTAAATAATTTTCTTTGTATCCAATTCATTTTAATTCACTTCCTTTAAATTCCTTTGGAAAAGTAACTCCAATATTTTCAATCTTTTTAACAAATTCTAATTCATTACATTTAGCATAATTTTCAAATTGTTTTTTATCTAATTCAGTATAAACTGCAACTTTCATATTATCTAAAGCCCAATCAATAGCATCTACCTTATTATAATTTAATTTATTAGTTATTCTAATTCCCAAACCCCCAATTAATTTCTTTTCCCCAGTTTCAGTATATTCTTGAATTGCTTTATTAGTTATTGCTTCTTTTAAGTCAATATTATCTAATTCAGCAACTTTTAAATCATTTAATTGGTTTGTAAGTGTTTCTTCAAAAGCTTCTCTAGAAATTTTTAATGATTCTTTAATTGATTCAATTATCTTCAAATTTTCATAATATTTTTCTAATTCTTTTTTCATATTAATTTAAGTTTTCTTTCCTTTATAAATCTTTCTCTTTTATATCCATAAATTCAATTAATTTTTTACATTCAAGTAATGCTGGTTCTTTTCCATATGTTCTTATCATTTCTTTAACCCATTTAATAGCCTCATTTCTAATCAGCCTTACTTCCAATTCTCCACAACAAGGTTGAGGATCAAATTCTTTTAATTCATTTATTGTTTTAAGTTTTTCATTATATATTTCCCAATTTGTAGAATTAAAAAGGGGAAAACTTAAAACTAATTTATGTGTTCCAGTATTATTTTCATAATAAAATAATTCTGTATGTTCACTATAAAAATATTTTCTTCCAGGGTTCCCAGTAAAACAAAACTTACCTTGTTTCATTTGTTTAATTGCCCATTCAAAATTATGTTCATCTTTAATTTTCTCAACATCATTTAAATAATATGTGTAAGTATAATTATTTACTTTATTAAATCTAACATCAATCCAATCAAACACATCATTATGTATTTTCATATCAACAATTTCTCCAATCATATTAAATAATTTTTCATCAGGGTTTATTATTTTTACTTTATCGCCTATTTTAAAATTTTTTTGTTTCATTTTATTAATATCTCCTTAAATTCTTTTAACTTTTTCATATTCTTTATCCCCAAATCAACCCTATAATTTGTATTTCATTTTATAAATTCTCTTTTTCAATAAATATTTGAACTTCTTCAACAGCAAGTAATACATTTAATGCAGATTCAGCCATTAAATTGATTGTTTCTTCTCCAACGTATGTGCTCCTATCTGAAAGTTCTCCCTCATCAAATACCTTATTAATTGCTTCTTTTAATTCAACTTTAGCTTTATCTCTATCTATTTTTATCATATTAATTTATCTCCTGCTAGTTTGTCTAATTTAAAAAGAATATTGCTTAATTCTGTGATAGCAAGCAGAAGAAGTTCGTATCCGGATAACAAAGGTCGCAGCCCACGTTGTACAGACACTTGATTGATTGGATTTTTTAATTAGATATAATTTATAAGTTAATTCTATTTATAAATTTATCTTTTAACTGCCCAATATTTTCTTCTATTATGGATTCTTTCAACAATCTAATAAATTCCTGTATCTCCCATAAATTTAATTTCTTTTTCACTTAAGCTCATTTTAACATCTCCAAAATTGTATCTTTTTCTAAGTTCTCATAAGATAAATCTATTTCTGCATCTTCTACTTTATCAACAAATATGGCTCCAGCTTGCTCTAAAATATCTCTTAATTCAATCGAATTATTATATTGATTAACCATATATTCTCTTGCCCAAGTGATATAATCTTCTCCCCTAGCAGAAATTTTATTTCCTAAACCTGTTTCAGTAAAATAAAATCTAGATCCATCTTCTGTTGGTAAAATTAATCCTAAAACCATTTCTCTTTTATCTATTTTGCTTTTACAACTAGCTAAAACATTATTTGGATTAACCATATAATTTTCTTTAAACTTCGTTGGTTTTTCTTTAGCTACTAATATTTTAAAATCAACAGGTACATCTGAATTATAATTATAATAATTAACAGTCATTAAATAAGGTTCAGTTGGTTGTTTAGAAAATTTAAATAATTCAGTTGCCCCATTTTTTCCTCCAGCACTAGTAATATCTCCAGAGAACATACCCCCTCTTTCTTTGGTCTTATAATTTCCATCCCAACCAATCATCTCACCATCACTAGTCATTTTTAAATCTAAATCTACCATAAAATTTCCAACATTAAACCAATTAATACCAACAATCATATCATCAGTAGTTTTAACATAAGAACCATTTGGAAAATTACCAATAAATTGTTTTTCAGTTGCAGGTAAAGTATAATTAATTATCTCTGGATAAAAGATTTTTTTACATTTAACATTTTTACTAACATCTTTAATGATTGATTTTAAAACTATGTATAAAACCCTTTGGGCTTCAAATTTTTGTTCTTCAGTGTATTCAATAATTTCTTTTGAATAACTTTTTCCATTCCTTACTCTATACATGATTGATGTTGCATCAGTTGTTCTATAACGTAATGCATAAGCAAGCCTAATCTTACGGAAGGTGTTCACTCTCTTTAATTCTTCAATTAAATAATCATCATTAATTTGTTTACCATTCTTTATAATGCTTGTAATCATATTCAAGAAGTCTTCTTTCATTGGTTTATGATAAATTTTAGCTAATCTTCTAATTTTGTTAATATGTGGTCCATTTAAGAAAGGTCCAACTTTATTGCATGGTTTGAAGGCTAAAAAAATACATTTAAATCTATAAAAAATAGTTGCCAATTTTTCTAATCCATACTCTTCAGCATATTGTTCTATTAATTGATTATCACTACCTCTTTCTTTTATCTTTTCAATTAAATTATCATTCTTAATTAAAAGTGTTTCTCCAGTTGTTTTAAACACTAAATAACGTAAAAATTCTAATGGATCTTCTGGAATAACTCCTAATCTATCATAAAGTTGAATTTTAACTTCTTTATTTTTAATTTGTTCAATTTCATCTGTTCCAAAACCAACATAATTAATAATAGTAATCAAATCTTCCATAGTTTGTTCTTTCAAAGCAATTCCAGTAGAGAGTAATTTAATAACTTTTTCTTTAAGTTCTTCTTTAGTATACCCTTTAATAATAATTAATTTGATATCTTCTTCTAATTCTGGAATATCTAATTTTTCTTGAGGAATATAAATAGAATTTTCATCATAAATTCCTAAACTTTCAAAACCATATGTAGTGATATAGTGCACAATTTGTTCAATAAAAAGTTGTTCATCACTAGCATTTTTTATTTTATTCCAAGATTTGTGAAATGCAGAATTTAGTTGCTCAGCCGTTAAACCATATTCTTCACCAATCAAATTAATTAATTTATTTAAATCTTTATAATTATTCAAAACTTCTTGAGAAAAGACATATCCTCTTTCTACAGTTTCATTTAAAACAATCCTTGCAGAACTTTTATCTTTACTTTCTATAGGTAATGCTTTAAACAATCTAAGAGTAGATTGTATTAATTTTATATTTTGTTTATTTATTTCCATTTTATTATTTATCTTTTTTGCTTTCATTATTCTTTATTTTTCTTATATTTATCTAAACTGTCTGGGCAATCACATTCCAAACTATTCTCTTTACAAAAAATCATATAGTCAGATGATCCTTGAATCTTTTCATCTTCAATTTCTTTAATTTTTTCACTAACTTTATAGTAATGATCTAATTGTTCAGACCATAAATTTTGAGAAGAAATAGAATCATCAATAATTTTCTTTTTAATTTCGGTTGGCAAATTATCTAAATTATGTTTTGCCCAATTAACTAATCTTTTAAGATGATTATAATTAGATTGCTCAACACTTTCATCTCTTTTTCTAAAAAACAAATCTCCAAACATTTTATCTTTTTCTTTTTGTGAAATATCTGCACCTTCAATTAAATCATTTGTAGAGATTAATTCTTTATTAAATAATTCTTTAAAATAGGTTGCCCCAGTACACATTTTTACAAAAGCATATTTTAATAATACATCTTTATATTTTTCCAATTCAGTTTTTAGATTATTTGTTTTCATAATTAAAACTTCTTTTTCAATTTCTTCTTTAGTCATATTTTCTATTTTTTTCTTTGTCATTTTCTTTTGAGTATAAGGCGAAGGGTAAGTGTATATACCGGTGAGCTATCATTACTCCACAAAGCCATAATGGCTCCGATTGGATTCAAACCAACATCTCCGGTTCCTTGATTATAATTTAGGAACCCTTTTTTGCCGTAGTAATTTAAACTCCTTTTCATTTATAAACCTTTCGGTTTTTTGAACATTTGTTCGAATATTTTACCTACTACTGTTATTGTTAAACCATTTCCAGCCAATTTATATTGTTGAGAATTGCTTATTCCTCCCAGATTTATTTCATCCTGAAGAAATCCTTGTAATCTAAAACATTCTTTCGGAGTTAATTTTCTTATTGTATAATCTTTCATTAAAAAATTATTTTGTTCCCAAGAAGAACTACTTAAAGAGGGAGATATCTTTTTTGGACCACCTTTATTAAATCCTCTACCTCTTTGATAAAGAAGAGGGGTGTGCCCCCCACCCTGTGCAGTATTTAAACATTTACTAACTTTTTCATAAATTCTTGGTTTTCCTTCTCTTTTAATTTGAGAAACGTCTAATTGTAATATTTTATTTCCTTCACCTTTATTTGTTGTTATTGTTGGCATAATCTCTACAGAATAAACATTTCCATTCATCCCTTTTCCAGAAGGATTGACATTTCCAACTTTTATAACATCCCATGAATGTTTAACATCAAAACTGCTTCTTCCACCAGTCCTAATTGTATTTGAAATCTCTTTTTCTTTAAAACCATTTTTAATTAATTTATTTATTTGTTCTTTACTTAAATAATATTTTTCATCAACTTCTTCTTCTAAAATATCTTTCAAAAATATTTTTAATTCTTCTTTTTCTGGAAATTCAAAATTGTCATAATCTTCTTTATCTTTAAAACAAATAATAAAAACTCTTTCCCTATTTTGAGGTATTCCATGCTCTTTTGTATTTAATATTTTCCAAGTAACATAATATCCAGCATTTTTCATTAAATTTAAGATATATTCAAAATATTCTTTATGTGTTTTAGTTGTTAAACCTTTAACATTTTCATAAATAGCATATTTTGGTTGTTTTATTTTCATAATATTAATAGTGTTTTCAAATAACCTTCCCCTAGAATCATCTTTACCTTTACCTTTACCAGCTATGCTGAATGATTGACATGGAGGACTAGCACATAATAAATCAAAATCTGAAATTTCTTGTGGATTTATTTTAGTTATATCTCCATAATTTTTTATTTTGTTATCTCTAAATTTTAAGTCTTTTATTGTATTGAGATAATTATATCTTTGATTATTCTGTTCATAACATTGGATTGCGTATTTATCTATCTCTGCATATCCTATTGTTTCAAAAGCAATTCCCGCCTTTTTTAAACCATAGCTCCAACCACCAAAACCACTAAAAATCTCAAAATAGTCTCATTCTAATAAGCCCTTTATAATTTTATTATTTGATTGCTCTTTTTCTTTTCTTCTTTGTTTAGCTATATCTTTCATATCTTTTGCAGTCTTAATTTTATTACATTTCAAACAAAGTGTCTGAAGATTATCTAAATCAAATTCCTCTCCACCTAAAGCTATTGGTTTAATATGATCTACAATTAAATTATTTATTATTTTATCTGGCTCAACTAAAGCCAATAATTTATCTCTCCAATCTGGACACTCTTGGGGTTTATATCCTTTTATTAAAATTTTCTTTCTATTGTCTCCACATTTTACACAAGAATCCTTATCTCTAATTAAAGCTTTTAATCTAAATTGCTGCCAACTAATACATTTATAATTTTTATAAAATTCATCAGAACATTTTTTTGAGCAACATTTCCAATCTTTTCTTCTCGTCCATTTATTTTTTGGTTTACCGCAATTAGGGCATTTATTTTCTTTAATCCATTTCTTTGATTGTGCTGACATTAAATATTTATAACCTTTTCTTTTTTTCATTTTAATTCCCCAATATCCATTTTGCACAATTAATTAAATCTATTTTAAAAACATTTTTATTTCTCTTTTCTAAAATAATTAATATTTCTTCAAACTCTTTATCTCTAAATTCCTCAATCATCCTAAATACCTATACATTTTATGTCTTGGAGAGAAAATAACTCCTTCTTGTTTTAAATCCTCCAAAGTTTTCTCTAATTCTATTTTATCCATTCCCTTACTTTCAGCAAATTCTTCTAATTCTTCACTTGATGCAAATCCTTTCTCTTCATCTTTAATTTTAATGAATGATAGGACAGTACTTCTCTTTTCTTTTACTTTGAGTGTAATACCACTATTATGAGAAAGAATTCCATTTGATAGAAAAAAATTGTGTGTGTTTTTTACTTGTAAATCATATGTTTGGACTTTTCCTTTTTTAGTTATTTTTTTTATTTTCATTTTATGTATTTCCTTTGAACAGTAAGCATATTTAACTAGAAGATTAATCTTTTGTTTTTTTGAAAATATTTCTAATCCAACTCTAAAATCTTTAACTTGAATTTCTTTTCCTCTATTTGTAAAAAAGATGTGATCTTCTGTGGCTAAAACTTTTTCTCCATTTTCAAATTCTATCTCATAGACTTCTTTTATTCCAGAATTTATTTTCTTCGCTTGATTTATCTCAAATTTCTTATTTTTTGGTTTTTCAAAATTATGAGAAACAACATCAAAAATTTGAGGTAATTCTTTTAAAGATTTACTTTTTAATTTATCATTTTCAACTATATCTATTTTTGTGTCTTCACTTAAACAACCAATTTTAGCAAAATCAACTTTATCATCTAAATTCATTCCTAATTGTTCAAGTGAATATTTATATAATTCAATAGCTTCTTTTGCATCTTCTTTAGTTAACTCATTACTTAATCTACATCTAGCATTTGCTTCTGCAATTTTCTTTAATCCAATTAATTGTCTCATAACAATGGGAATAGCTTCTCCTGCAACTTCAGATTTTTGTGTTTTTTGTCTAATTTCAACATAAAAATCATTTAACATCTTTTTAGCCTCATTAGTTGGTTGCGGATTGAATTTTTGAGAATATTTTAAATACTTTTTAAATAGATTATCTGGTATTAGATGTGCTGTTTTATTTAAAATTGAATCTTCTTCTTCTTCCCAAATAGATTCTGCCATTTTGTAATCTTCTTCAATATCAATAATATCTTTCATAGCCATTATAAAAGTATATCTACTTAATAAAGTATCTGTCATGTTTATTTGTGGTGGTAATGGTTTTGTTCTGTCAAATCGAGAATTTTTAGGATTTGCACCAGATATTATAATATTATCTGAATTAAGATTTACAGAATTTCCAATAAAATTAAGAGAAACAATCCCAGATTCCATAGGGGTATGAAGTAATTTTTGAATATTTTCTGGCATTTTATCCATCTCATCTAAAGCAATTAATCCTTTATTTCCTTTTGGTAAAACTCCAGCTTTAATCCCCCAGGTTTTTGTTAATTCATCTTTATCTGCCCCACCAACCAATCCAGCTTCTGTCATTCTTTCACAACCACGATATATAGCTTTATAATGTTTTTTGCAGATAGCTTGTAATAATTGTGTTTTTCCAGTAGATGCATCTCCAATAAGCATCATATTAATTCTTCCCCTATCTCTTCCTTTTTTTGTCTTTTTTTGGTGGGCCCCTATAGAACATAATACTAATGCCTTTTTTTCCATTTCTCTACCAATAATCCCTGGATTTAAGGAATCTGCTAATTGTTTTAAAGGATTATTAACAGAAATTTCCATAATTTCTTTTTCATCTTCTTCACTTATATCTTCATCAAATTCATTTTCTAAACTATCTACTTGCAGAGCATTTACTCTAAAATAACTTAATTCTTCTTTAACTATACTATCTTTTTTTATTGGAATAGCTTCAACAACACCAATTATTTCAATTTTATTACCATCTTTAACAATTCCATTCATTTCTTTATCACATAAATTATCTAATAATCTAACCCTTACTCTTTTTGGACTTCTATCTCCAATTTCATCTTGATTTTCTTCTAAAACTATATCTTGTGAATTTTCTTGAATTTTATCTATTAATTTAAATCCACCCCTTTTTCCACAAGAACATTTCTGAGGTTTATTAGATCCTTCAACACGAATAAGTGTACCACAAGAAGAACATTCATAAGTCTCTCTAACTGTAATAGCCATTATATTTGATGCATTACTTAACATTCCAGAAACTTTAACAATTTTTCCAATATGTTCAACTCGAATATTTGCTATTTCTTCCTCATAAGATAAATTTTTGAATTTTAATATTGGTTTAATAGAATATTCTTCATAAAGTTCATTTTTTATTAAATTTATAATAGATAAAGGATTTTTATTAAATTCTTCTGAAATCAATTGACACTCCAAAATTAATTCATCATAATCTAATATGAAAGTTGTATCTCTTCTACTTAACACGTCAGATTGTATTAATCTTTTTATCTCTAAGGTTAATTCATCTAATTTTGTGTCAACTTCTTCTTTTGGGGGTGTTTTAGTAAAATCTATTTCTTCCCCTCTTTGATGTTTTGGAATTACATCTTCATGTGTTCCATTCATTATTGCTTGCTCTTGCATTGTTTTATAATCTTGTTTCATTTCAATATTTGTGTTTCTTTAAATAATTCTGGTAAATTTATTTTTTCTTTCAATTCTTTTGCTTTTTCTAAATTTGTCATTCTAACCGTTCCATTAATTTATAATCTTCAAGTTCTTGTTTTAACCTTTCAAACTCTTTCTTTGCATGTTTACTTTCATATTCTGTATAAAACCATCTATAATCAGCAATAAAATATTCTATTCGTTTTATTGTTCGTTTGATTTCTTGTTTGAATTGCTTAATTATATCTTCTATATCAACCATATTATTTTTAAATTTTAATATAGAATATCTTCCACAAGATAAACAATCAATCCAATCACCATTTATTATGAATTTATTACAACCACAGTTTTTACAAATTAATTTGGAAAGAAAAATTTCTAAATCTTCAAATTGTATTAATAAATCCCTTCCAATTTCATACTTCTCAATTCGTTCTCTTTGTTCTTTTGTTAGTTTGTTAATTTTCATCTTACATATTTCTCCATCATTTCCATAAATTCTCTTTCATTTACCGGAATATTAAATTGACTATAAAAAAGTTTAATTCTTCCCTCTAAATAGGTTCTATTTTTAGCAACTATAATGGAACTTTCTTTAAAGAATTTTTTAAGTTCTTTTTCTCTAATCTTTTCTTCAACAACCATTTTATTCAAAAGATATTTCAAATCATTCAATTCTTTTTCTTTATCTGATATAACTTGAATTAAAGTTGGAACATTTAAAGATGCATTAAAAAGAGCTTTATTTATTATATCACTAATGGATAAACCCATAGAATCTAATCTATTTGTTATTTCTGATGAAACTCTAGCACTAACAGAAGTATTTTTAATCATTTTTAATCTCCCTATGTTTAATTAATATTTTTAAAAAATCTTGTAATTGAAATCCTTGTTCATTACCCTTTTTATCTACATAAACATAATAATTTCCAATAATATCTTTAATTTCAGCAGTTATTGTTGTTTTTCTTTCAGTTTGAGTTTCCCTATCTATAGTTTTTATAATAAAAATATACTTTGAGCCTTTTTTAAACATTATCTTTTTCCATTTTTTATCTATATGTCCATCCACTAATGTGAAGTAATAATTTTAGTTTTTTAGAGTTTATAAACTTTTCTCTTTTTAACCTCCATTTCCAGTGGAAATAAATATAATAATAATAATAATAATAATGTAATACATGTTTA
>Ga0190306_1000723_pt1 | contig 10313 bp, 9 predicted proteins | sample 48700734_MG_FD_161657 | JGI IMG/M metagenome (GOLD analysis project Ga0190306, IMG submission 161657) | Hydrothermal vent sediment bacterial communities from Southern Trench, Guaymas Basin, Mexico - 4870-07-3-4_MG | ecosystem: Environmental > Aquatic > Marine > Hydrothermal vents > Sediment ...
CCGAAGAAAATGGAAAGGCTAAACGGCTCTTTTCGCTTTTAACTCGTTCATTAGCATATCTCGCATCTTGACCGCGTCCACATCTAGAACGGGGCTTTCGCTGATGATGACCGGCTTCAAATCATATTCCACTATCGCCTTTGCCAAAAGCCTAAAATCAGGTCCAAATTCCGTCTCATCCATTGTATGATGCCGTTTTTCGCCTTTTTCCGTGTATTCAATTTTGGTAAAATGACAATGCAAATGCTCTAGTGCTTCTTTTCCCAGACGCCTTTCGATCTCGTCCAAGACGTTCCGAAAATCTTCTAAAGTTTTGAACTTCCCAAACTCTCGTGCATGCAGATGCGCCCAATCAATCACCGGAGCTGTTTGTTCAACCTTTTCGCACAGTTCTAAAATTTCTTGGAGGCTTCCAAACTGTGAAGGCTTACCCGTGGTCTCGGGTCCAAGCTTCACGGCGCTTATCCCGCGTGCTTTCATTTCTTCTACGACTTGGCTTAACGCTTTCACACAGCTATCGAATGCTTCCTTCTTCGAATGTTTCCCGTAGAATCCGGGGTGAAACACCACTATATGGGCTCCCATCCATGAGGCTGCTGTTGCACAAGCTATCAGACGGTTTCTGCTTGCTTCGACGGTTTCTTCTTTTCCGCAGAAGTTTATGAAATAGGAGCCGTGAACCGAAAGGAGAACGTCGAATTTCTCGCAGTTCGCGCCCAGTTTTTCCGCTTCTTCTCGGCTTATCTGCGGTTTAGCCCCCCAACGAACCGCTTGATATTCAAAGGCTGTCAGTCCTTCCTCGTGCAGGTATTCAGGCACGTCGAAAACTTTTCGCTTTAACCGTTTGAACCCTAAGGGAATCCCGGCGGGTCCAAACCGAGGCTTATTCCATCGCACCATAATTTTCCGCTCTTACTCTTTTCGCCTAATAGAATCTTCGGCGGCGATAATATTTCCTCACATATTGCCCATAAGCGAGCGAAGCGAGACAGCACACCCAAGCGGCGAAATTCTGAAGAAAAACATATTTTCCCGTAGCATCTAACGCCACCAACGGCGCAACAGCCGAGCCTAATCCCTCTACGACGTATCGGAAACCCGGTGCAACTGCTCTTAGCGCACCATTTACTCCCGAAGCAATCCATCCCAAAGGAGGCACAGCGCACGCGATGCCTTGCGCCCAGCTCATAGTCCCTCTCACGAATCCGTAGAAGGACGGGTTACCCATGTAAAGAGTCATCATCCACTTCGGCAAGAGAAACGGGAAAGCCATGAACAAAGCTGCAAAAACAAAGGCTACGAAGACAACGAATACAATGAAAGCGCTTTTTATCGCTGCTCTTGCAAAGGAGATTTTGTGCCACAAGTAAGAGACTCCACGGGTTTTCATAAGCCTCGTTTTCGCCCGGGTCCACAACTTTGCGAAGCCATAACTCAGCTTCCTACCAAACTTCCTCAAAGGCTTCAGCCAACCCCTCTTTTCCCTATATCGCGTATGTTGAGGTCTTCTTTGCCTCGTTTCTGTTTTCCGTGGAGCCACAGCTGTGCATCGAGTCAGATAGGTCCAGCTTGAGACTAGGCAGATTATTGCCCCTAAAGGAACCAAGTGGAATAGCGGGCTAATCGTTATGGTGAAAGTCCAGTCCGTCCCCGGAAAAGTTAAGGCGTAGGAAAGTATGTTTCTTTCCACTACTCCCAACGAGAACGCGTATTGCACTATGGCGTATTCCACCAAGACAGCGGCTATGAAGAATGTTATCAGCGTTAAAAGCTCTGTTAGGGTTCTCCATTTCAGAACCAAAGGCTTCCAGCGTTTTTCGCTAACCAACCGTTTCCACCCTATTTTCTCTTGCATAGTCTAAAACGCGTTAGAGAAATATGAATCTTCCCATATAAATAAGAAACAGTATCGAAACTTCAGATTATCTCTTCCTAAATTCTTTATGTAACTCGTACATTCAGATGATTACCCGTAACGAGATGATTCGTTTGTCCTATTTCCATCCTAAACGTGCCTTCACTTTGATAGAATCGAAGCCGAACGAAGAAGTTTATGAAATCCGCGTCCTACTCAAAAATGTCCAAGGCGCGGTAGCCAAAGTCGCCCAAGTATTGGCAAACGCGCATGTAGACATACGAACAAGCGTCCTTTTTGACGCAGTTGAACATGAAGGAAAAGGGTACTGGACAGCTTTCATAGAAGTCTCAAAAGCATCTAAAGGTGTTAAGCAGCTGGAAAAGGAGTTAAAGCGTTTAGACGTTATATCAGAAGTGAAAATTGAAAAGCCCGCGCCAGTGCTATACGACGCCATGCACTTTCCTATTCTGCATGGAAACTCTCGAGCCATAGTGATGCCCATCGAGCTTTTCAGCAGCCTCTGGGAAGAAATCGAAAACATCCTAACCCCATCCGGGTTCGAAGCTGTATTCTACAACGCTGGTAAAAAAAGCGGCAAATACATCGCTGAAGTTCTGTCCAAAAAAGTTTCAGCTGAAATCGAAACGTTAGCCACGATGCTTGCACAAGCCACAAAAGCCATAGGCTGGGGCGTTATTGTATCGCGGAAAATCAACCCAAAACGATGCTTCGCCAAAGTTGAAATGAAAGGATGTTTCGAGGCTGTTTTAAAGAAAAACGCCAACCGAAAGGCATGCCACTGGACCCGCGGCTTCTTCGCCGGATACATGAGCCAGCTTTTCGACAAACCCGTAGAAGCCATCGAAACTAAATGCATAGCAGCAGGCGACAAGGTTTGCCGGTTCGAAATTAAAAAGAAAATTTAATGTAAAGGTGTTGAGCGTTGCGCGAAAATTATGATTTACTTTCTTGTGGGCGTTGGTTGTATGGGAAACTCGTTTCCACATTTCGGGCATTTGGCGTATTCGCAGTGAACCGCAGATGGACATCCGGAACAGGCAAAAACTCTGCCGTAGCTTACGTCAAAGGCGAAACCGCATTTTGGACACTTAACCACACGTTTAGACCCTTGCTTCATCAGCTTGCACTGTCCCCAAGTAAAACGAGATGCAAAGTTTTAAAAACCTTACTAGTCGAAGTGACATACGAAAATCTTAACAGTCTTGAGTATGTTAATATTACCCAAATTTACCGTCTAAGTTGAATTGGAGACTCTGGGAATACGCATGTCAAAGAAACTTCACGAAAAACGCGCCGAGCTCTTCAAGAAAAGCGCGGTTCAAATTTTTCTAAGCAAATTTCTCAGCGGGGAAATCGAGAGACTTGAGCCCGAGTATGACCCGAAAATAGGATATCACTATCCACTTCTAGAATCAATTCTCGACGAATCTTCGAACGCGGAGACATTTTTAAACGAATTGCACACAGCGGGTATTCTTGAAAGGGAACTCTACGACAAGATAATATACTGTCCGAAATGTGGCTCGGCGAACATTTCAATGCGGTATTGCTGTCCTTTCTGCCGGTCTTTTAATATTGAAAAGAGCTCTCTCATGGAGCATATTCGATGCGGCTACATAGGCATGGAAAAAGACTTCAAAAAAGGCGACAAGCTTGTATGCCCGAGGTGCGGCGAAGAACTCGTGAAGCCTGACGTGGACTACCGCAAAGCTGGAGTCTGGTGTATGTGTAACGACTGCCGCAAAAGCTTCGACATTCCCGTTCCGACACATTTTTGCCGTGAATGCCACTTAACCTTCATGTTTGAAGACGCTGACTACAAGGATGTTTATGCCTACCGTCTAACCGAAGAAGCGCGAAAAGAAGCCTCTCTCGACTGGGTTTTCGTAGCTCCAATAATAAGGCTCCTAAAATCTAAAGGTCTGAAAGTAGAGAGTCCCGGAGTCTTGAAGGGAAGGTCTGGAGCCGAACATGTTTTCAACATAGTTGCTTTTAAAGGCGAGACAAGACGTGAAGTAAGCGTCATCGACATAGCCACAACACGAGAAGACGAAGTTTCGGAACAGCCTGTAATCGCTATGTTCGCCAAAATATACGACGTGACGCCTGACAAATCTTACCTAATCGCTGTTCCAAAAATGAACGAGAAAGGTAAGAAAATGGCGGTCTCCTACAACATTATCCTTATAGAAGCGAAAAGCCAGAAACAAGCGATAAAAGCACTCGAAGAATCTTTCAACAGTGGAACATCCAAGAACCAGTAAAAACGGTCGCCGAAGCCTTTTCGCGCTGCTTTTTTCAGTTTTCAGAATACACAGCTATATTTCCTCTTTCAGTCACAGCTTTCACTGTGTAAGGCTTATCGGGCAAATCTATGTCGCTTCGAACATAGGATATTTTCTCCCCGGAGTTGATGAACAAGCTCACATCATACCGTTCATGACGTGTTGAATTGTTTATCCATAACGAAACTATCTGCAGAGTCAAAGAACCCGTGTTTCTGAATTCGAAGAGAACACCAGCGTCTAAAACTTCTTCTTCGCCAATTGAAACCTTGGGCTCCGGATAAGTATATTTACGAAGCGTGAAAAGCCATGACTTATAGGTTTTTCTTTCCGAAGTTATGTCCCAATAGTTAACGTTGTCTCCTTTCGATATGCCCAAAGTCGGAGAAAAATCATTGAAATTTGTTGCGCCATCTATGTTAATTCTCACATCACCGTTTCTGTAAAGTATCGCCTGAAACTTGATCGAATCTCTCCAATCACCGTATCTCGTTACTTCCCACGTAACCACAAAATGGTCAGAATAAGAATCAACGTATACGCCTGGCTTCGAAACGATTCCCCCTGCCACGTCGGTTCTTAAATCGTCCCAAAACGGCGCAATCATCCACCTATTTCTCAACTCGCTTAGGCTGTTTGAATAGTCGTTCGTCGGCGAAGTCGGGTCGAACAGTCCGAAGCCGTTCGAACAGAGATATATTCTGTTCTTCATTTCTCTCCAAAACGGAAAGCTGAAAGGAATGTTCTGCCATGACCCCCGGTCATCCCCGTTAGCCACGTCCACGGTTGAAACTCTAGCAGTCCATTTGTATCGTACGTCGATTTTCGTGTACTTTTCCTCAAGAACCTCCGTCATGTCACTTTCACTTGCAGCATCCGGGTTTCCATAATATACGTAAATCGTCTTCCTTGACTTAGCTGGAATCGAGGGAACCTTAACCCATATTCGGGTGTTAGAGGAGTTAACGCCTGACTCGATCCAGTAGCTAATCAATGTGACGCCGTCGGAGTCGGTGAACCTTATGTCTTCGCAGTTTTCCCTCATCTTTCCCGAGGTGATAAGCGAAGCCGTGTCCATTTCCACCAACACTTGAAAATCCGTCAACTGGTTCCTGTTCAAGGTGTTGTCGATAACTATTGGCGCTCGGTAGTTCCATTCGGCGTTGTACCATCCTTCGGGAGTGGCTTTGGTTACGTTTGAGATTTCGATTTGTTCCTGCATTGTTTCCCAGTCAAGTCTGTTCATTTCGTAACTCCACAGCACCACTCTGGAGACGATTACGACGAGTATGGCTAGGCTTAGCACTACGACGAGCACGTTGCTTACCGCTCTTTTGTCACGTCTAAACCTATGAAGGAGCCTTGTAATACCCTCCAACATGGGTTCCCCTCCTACTAACTATGTCTATGTGATACAACGCGTTCGCTGTCCAGCTATACGTTATGTTTAACCATCCTCCTTTGCCTATAGGTAGTTCCAGTTCAGTGAAAGAGGCTAAAGTGTGGTTAACATAGACCGCTGAAATTTCCAAGTCAACTTTACCCGTATTTCTAAGGTAGACGCTGATTTCTCCGCTTGGTTTAAACCATAAGTCCTCTATTATTAGCCGTTCGCCCATAGTGTCGTGAAGATTGTTGCTTATTAGGTAAGCTGCTGTAGCAGCTACAGACATGGCTCCAACGGCGATGACCATAAGCAAAACGTTGCTTAAAACAGGCGTTACAGCCCGTTTATCCCGGAAAACCCTCAAAAAAGCTTTTAGCTTCATTTCCGCTTCCTCCTATACCAGAAACATTTTCAGGGCGATATACCCCGTTATCAAAAGAACCACGCAGTGTTTCAGCCCAGCCTTTACGCTTCCTTCGCCCATCTTTCCAGCTATTAGTCCGCCGAAGAAGGCTTGAATAGCTGTCATGTGGAAAAACACCCTTTTTGCTTCTTCCGGTGTCAGCGTTACCATACCCATTGCAGGTGGAAGTTCGCTTGCTTGAACGAAAAAGGAGTTGAAAAGCAGTACTACTGTGAAGAGGAAAACGTAGAAAGCCACGTAGATTATCGCCAAGTAGGGGCGTGCCTGCGTTTTTCTCTCTTTTTCCAGCAATAGGGTTGTTTGAATAAACTTGCCCATAGGGTCAAAAACTTTCTCCACTTTTCCACCGGAGCGGCTTGCCTCGATGATTAGCGGAACAGTTCGCTGCATCAAAACTGTGTTAACTCTTCTACCCAGCGAACGTAACGCTTCTTCGAAGGATATGCCCCATGAAATCTGAGCGTTCATTTTCTGAAGCTCAACTGTTAACGGTCCATAATTCCGCTTAGCAGCTTCCTCTATGGCTTGCGGCAACGTCATCCCGGTCTGTTGGGCTTGAACTATGCTTCGGAACAAGTCTGGCAAGTGTTGGTCTACGGCTTTTCTCCATCTGTAATCCAAGTATTCCACGATGATTATTGGTATCATTACCGAGGCGAACGTGAGAACCACGATGTCCTCTAGGAAGGGATGACCCCAAAACACGAGGCATGAACCGAGAATTATGGCTATTCCTACCAGAACGGAAACGGTTTCAACGATTTTCTTCTGTTTTCTGCTTATTTTCAGCATTTTCTACCACTTTGGCGATATGGCGTCTAGTATTATGAGGAACACCAGCGAACCCGTAGGGATAGCGATGTAGGTTATGATGTTTAGCATTAATGCCGGATTTAGAAGTCCGAAGTCGCTGCCGCCGAGCATCGCCATTACGGAAAACATAATTATGAATAGGAGTGGTCCAACTATCAGCATGGTTACGTAGAATTCGGAGAGCATGGACAACGTGTTTGAAAACTTTCGCAGTTTGATTCGTTTAAGCCTCATGTATTGTCGGGATTTTTCACGGAGATATCCCGCTAGGTTGCCGCCGGAATGGACTGTTGAAATGAATCCTTCGAGAAGTTCCTTAAAGTGTTTTGAAGGCGTATTCTCGGACGCTTCTTCTAATGCGGATATCATGTCGAAACCGAAAAGCTTTATGTTTCTAACTATTTCTTTTGCCTCAATCGAAGTAGCTAACGAGGTTTTTAATTCTGCCAAAGCGTAGAAGATTCTGTCTGGTTGAACTCCGGTAGCTGCTAGGATAGCCATGTAGCCCGTTGTAAACGGCAATTCATCGTCGAGCTTCCTTTTCAAAGCGTCAGCTCGGTAAACTGGATAGGCATAGAACCCTATGGTAGTTGCAGCTGAGGCGAAGAGGCTTATGCCTACACTAAGCATGAGTGAAATCACGGGCGAAAGCCTAAAAACTAGAAGCGTAAGCAAGAAAGTTGTTAGAAGCGCAGAGGCAAACACTACAGATGTGACCAGAACCGTTAAGCTCACATAAGCTTTGAAGCTTATCCGCATTTTCGCCTTCCGCATATTGTTGTCTAAATCCTTGAACAGCGGAAGAAAGAACGTGAGTCTCTCTCCGAGAAGCCTGTAAGCGAACATCCACGAATTCGATTTCGCTTTTTCTTTATCCTCTTTTCGTTGGGCACCGTGACCTATCATCACCCGGAAAGGTGAAGCAACTTGGCTAGCTATCTGCGTCATTTTATCGCGAATTTTCCGTTGTCTTCTTTCCTTTTTCATTTAAGGTTCATCCAAGCTTTCCTGTACACGCGTTCTGGGTCAGCATAATATTCACGGATGACTTTTGCGACTTCGGTGTAATGGCGGATGTTGCTTTTCACCATCCATTCCAGAACTATCCTTCTTTTCCGCAGTTCCTTTTTGAGTTCATCTTCTGTTAGGTTTAGTTTCTCCATGTTTCTTTGGAGGACATAGCTTGGGTTGAGCTTTTTGAATTCGTCTTTTCTAGGTTTCCAGCGGAATACTTCTCTGGTTAGTATTTCCTTTGTTTTCGGGTCAAGCGTTAACACTTCTGTGGCTGTGATGGCCCTCCTCGCTGGTTGTCCTTTTATCTCTGTTCGCAGCATGATGAGGATGACGTCTATCATTGTTAGCAATGGTCTAGGTATGTTCATTGGTTCGGATTCGAGCCTTTGGAGAACCGCCTCTACAGACTCCGCGTGAATGGTGCTCATTCCTAAATGTCCAGTAGCCATGGCTTGGAAAAGCGTGTAAGCTTCCTCTCCCCTAACTTCGCCTACGATTATATAGTCAGGCCTCTGCCTCACAGCAGCCTTCAAAAGGTCAAAAAGCGTTATTGCGCCTGATTTTCTGTCTTCCTGTCCAAAGCCTGTTCGCACTACGGACGGAATCCAATTCTCATGGGGAAGGTTGAGCTCCTGCGTGTCTTCGACGCTTACGATTTTCATTTCGGGCTTGATGAACATGGAAAGACAGTTTAGCATGGTGGTTTTTCCCGAGGCGACGCCTCCAGCTACCAAGATTGAGGCTTTGTTTTCTATGATGTACCAGAGGTAAGCAGCCATCTCAGATGAGAGCGTGTTGAAGGCGATTAAGTCGGAAATCGTTAGTGGGTCGACTCGGAACCTTCGTATTGTGAAGGTTGAGCCTCTCCTCGTGACCTCGTTTCCATAGGTCAACTGTATTCGACTTCCATCCGGAAGCGAAGCGTCCAGAATAGGCGAGGCCACGGAAATGTTTTTTCCGGCTAGGTACGCCAACCGTATGATGAAGGAGTTGAGCTCTTCTTCGCTTTCAAACATGATGTTAGTTGGCATAGATTCGTATATTCTGTGCCAAACATAGATGGGTATCTTCACTCCGTCCGCGGATATATCCTCTATCAAGTGGTCTTTCATCAAAGGGTCAATTTTTCCGTATCCTATGAAGTCGCGGATTAGATAGTAAAGGAGCTTGTCTACGGATTTAGGCGGTATTTTGAAGCGGTATTCTTTGACTATTTTCAGAAACTTTCTTTTTAGATATTCCTTTGCTTTTTCTTTTGTTTCGATTTCCTTTAGGTTTACGTCAATTTCCTCGATTAGGAGTTTTTTTATTTCTTCGAGTTGCCTTTTTTCTTCTTCTAGAAGTGTGGGTTCGATTACTTCATATTTTATTTTTTGAGTTCCCTTTTCCTTTACGATGGCTACGTAGACGTATGGTTCTTCTATCGGATAGACTTCTCTGAACGCGGTTGGTTTCCTCTCTGGTTTCGCCTCTATTGGTATTTGGATTTTTTCCTTTGCTTTTTGTTTCTGCCGTTTTGTTTTCGGCTGCTTTTTTGGCAATGTTTTCACCGTTTAAGGAGTAGCCTCGCAGAATTATATTGTGTCGTAAGTGTTAATAAATCGTATGGAGGCATAATCAAAAGACTTAATCACATGCCCGCAAATTTACCCAAAAATAATGCCTATAACCCTTCGGGGGATAGTAGAGGAATAAAGCCTATTATTTTTTGGCTACTTTCTTTTCCGAGTTTTTCTGAGTTTTTCAGTCTTTTCTCTAGTTTCTTTAATTTTTTCTTCTACTCCTCTTCTTTGCGTTTCTGCATTCTTATCCAATCGTACGCATAAGCAATTCCTTCATCTTTCGTCAAATCTAATCCCTTTTCACTTTCATCTAGCTCAAGCAATTATTAACCTGTTTTGTTATGTCGAGCATTCAAATAATGGTTAAAAACTTTTATAATCGCATGTTTCATTAAGCATGGTTAGGTGAAAACTTTGGGACTAGCCCAATGGTTCATGGAACGCCGGAAAAACCGCATACTCGACATAGCCTTTAGACAAATAACCCTCGCCATTGACACCGTGGCAGACCTAGAAAAAGCTATCACAGCAGCCGCTGACAACGATAAGGAAGAAGCAAAAAAATGCATAAACCGGCTGTTCGTGGTTGAAGAAGAGGTAGACGGGCTGAGAAGAAACGTTTTCGAAGAAGCCACAAAAGGAGTTCTTCCACCGAAAGACCGGGAAGACCTACTTCATCTAGTTAAACGCTTAGACGTTATGGCAGACCACGTGAAAGATTCAGCTCGAAACGTCCTCGTTTTGCTCGACGTGGAAATCCCCGAAGAAATATGGAGCGTCCTAAAAGACATGTCGAGAAACCTTGTTCAGTGCGCCGCCACCTTACGAAAAAGCATCGAACTTCTAGGTGAAAACCCCGCCGAAGCAAGAACACTATCCCAAAAAGTTGACGAATTCGAAAAGAAAGTCGACGAAAACTATGTTCAAGCCAAGACTCTGCTTCTCAAAT
>Ga0190306_1000728_pt1 | contig 10252 bp, 13 predicted proteins | sample 48700734_MG_FD_161657 | JGI IMG/M metagenome (GOLD analysis project Ga0190306, IMG submission 161657) | Hydrothermal vent sediment bacterial communities from Southern Trench, Guaymas Basin, Mexico - 4870-07-3-4_MG | ecosystem: Environmental > Aquatic > Marine > Hydrothermal vents > Sediment ...
CTTATCTGCAAATGTAACATTATTTATAAGCCTCCTCTCCCAATCTATCTCGAATTCCAGTCCTGAGATATCATCAACACGTATCTCAACACTCTCTCCATTCTTTCTTAGTTTGCTGTTATCTATCATCTTCCCTCTATTAACTATTTAATTTAGAAGTATATAAATATTTTTATTTAATATATTAAATTTTTAATATTGCGCGACAATTGAATTCCAAAGTTCTAATTATATCACATTATTAAATATTTAATAATGTGATATAATTCGCTTCTTTTGTTAGTTCTTTTAACAAAAGAAGCAATATAAAGAGTTTGTTAGACTGATAATCTCTAACATTATTAATCTCAGTAATTTTGAATATTTTAACTTTTTAAAAAGTTAAAATATTTTATTTTTTATCTCGGTTAAAATATATAATTCTCTGTTAAACAGAGAGAATATCTCTTTAACAGAGAGAATCTTTGTTAATCTCTTTACTAAGGTCTTTGTTAAAGAAAAGTTTTTGTTAAGAAAAAGAAAAACTTTTCTTTACTGAACTACCAAAAAAGATTGGTAAAAGGAAGATTGATAGCCAATCTTCCTAATAACCTTCCACTGCTACTTTTTCTTCCTCTTCAATGGATTTGACAATCTCAGCCATTTCTGGTTTTAACAACTCAATAACATCCTGTGCTTCATCTTTTGTTAAGGAATACTCAGCCAGTAGGAACATTTCTCGTTGTCTCTGGTTCTTAAGGGTATAGTATCGTTCATCCATGCTTACTTCCTCAGCTATCATCCTCTTACGATAGAAGTCATCCAATTGTCGTTTCAGTTCATCTTTCCTATCTTGGTAAAAGACATAAAAAATGGTTTTTCCATAGACACCTCCTTTGTCTCGTTTTAATAAGATAGTCTCAGCATGTTTCCATAGTATTTTCACGGTAGGGTTTGTGAGTAGTCTTGATAGTTCTTCCAGACTCTCGTATTCACTACCTCCTTCAAAAAACTTTCGGAATGGCATTTTTATTTTATCCTCATTAACATATCTCTTATCAGTTCACATGCCATTATAAACCCCTTACTGTAATACAGGTCTCGCTCACTGATAGGGTTCGGGTCTATGAAGTCCTTTTTTCTCCTTTATCATTTCGTCTATTTCTTGTAGTATATCATCAAGTCCTTTATTCTCGCTCATATTTTTACCTCCTTTATCCTTACTCCACCACCATATCTGACACTCCGCAAATTCTTTAAAAACGTTATTCTTCTTTTCACTGTTTCCTCATCTTTCCCTATTATTCTAATCCACATGTCATCTATATGCTTACTTTTGCCTATTATTGTGTCTTCCTTATCAACCCACTCTCGTATGCCCGCTAAATCAAGAACAGATTCAGGTATCTCACTTAAATCTGCTATATTTGCATAGAATTTCATTACTCCTTCTTTATCATTCTTGCTCTCACTCATCATTTTTTTCCAACTATTCTTACCCATATACTGCCTTTACTTTCCCTCCATCTCTCTTAGTATGTAAGGCTTCATTACTTTTATCTTCGCTTTTGTGTTGTATTCCTCTCTTTCTTATAGCTGGCTCTAATGATGCAATAAGGTCTACTATACGATGATAGTCTTCCCATAATATCTCTGTCAATATCTCTGTCGAGTTGCAATCGGTATATATATCTATTCCTTCACTGTCAGGAGAAATGACTATCTCCTCCTCATCCTCAGTTGTTATTATTATCTTTTTTATACGTGTTTTTTCACTCATATTTATCACCCCCTAATAATAAAGACCTTCTTCCCAATCTGCTCTCCTTAACTCATCAACCAGAGTTCGAGTAAGCCTGATTATTGCATCCTTTAACTCGTCAATATCCTCTGCGAGCTCTATCTCTGTTATCTTCTTCTCTATCTCCTCTTTATTTATTGTTATCATTTTACCTCACCTCCTTATTTCAATAATAATTTTTTCCTTAGAAATTTTTATTCTTACAGGTCTCCTCCTTTTTGAGTATTTTGTTTCCTTTTCGGTATCAAATTCAGGACATAACTCCTTCAATCTGTGCATTACTTGGAATGTTGGTGATATCCCCATACTCCTCGAAAATCCGATTGTTGCTTCCATATCTTCGTTGTAATCCCACTGAGATGGTTGTTCTGTTACCAAATACAAACTTGTTTGTTTCCTTTCTGTCCTATTACCAAGAGTGCATTTTATATGTCCTCTCCTCGTATCAATGTAGTCAATTATACCAGCTTTCTTGAGTTTCGAAATTACTGGGTCTGACTTATTTGCTGGTATATTATGCACTCTGTCCAGATATCTCTCGATATCGTCCTTATAAGCCCAAGAAATTTCTCCTGAATTCTGTTCTGCTATTTCGTTCCATTCGTTTGTTATTATTTCTTTTATTTTGTCATATAAGTTTCTCATCTTTATTCATTCCATTCTATTTGAGTTTATTAAATATCTTCTTACTTTTTCTTCGTCAATAGCATAGATATGCGCACTAATAGCCAATTCCGTATAAGTCCCGATATTTTTGTCCAATGCACTCGCTATTTCTTCTTGCAGTAATAGGTTACCCTTTGTATTGAACAAGAATCCATTCCATATATCATGAGACCTAAAAATAGCGGTCTGATGTAACCTATTATTGCGTATAAAGAACTGTAGATATACTATACAGACCGAGTATGACGCTGTAAGATCCGATCGCTCCCAGACCGCAATAGATGCCTTGCGACTATGAGGTCGTCGTCTCAGAAGCTCTACTACCTGTTCTTTTTGTTCTATAACACGTCTACTTTGTGGTTTCTGGGTATCCTTATATAGCATACCATCCATGAACTTTCTGGTAACACCAGAAAGTTCGGTTGGTATTTCTATATTCTCGGAGCTCGGATCTTCGATACATACTAATAGGTTCTGCAGTTCAATAGTTTTACCACCACTGCGTGAACCTTTGTTATCTTCTTCTATCTCTACTCGGTTACCTTTTAGTAATAGTATCTCTAAGATTCTGTAGAATGCTTGATTAACTGTTTGTGTCTTAATTCTATAACTTATAAGATTCATTTCTTTAGATCCCCTCCCAGAAGCATAACGGATCCGGTGAGAGCTTAATCGCTTCTCGCAACGGAAGATTCTTTGGTGCATTGTGCAACAATCGTGCAGCGAGACATCCACATCTACATCGGTATAGCCATGGACATTCCCTACAAGCGCCAACTACTTCTTTGTATCCTTCTCCGTGGATAAACCACCTAAAAATTCTGTAAGTTTCGGAGTCGTTCCAGAGTTGAGCCAGTGTATTTGGTTTATACACAACTCCTGCTGCATATTCCTTTAGGTCTTTCCATCCCGGGCACATTACCATCAATGGATCTCCTGATTCTAAAGGCTGAATAAGTGGTGCACTCATACCTCCTCTGCATCTTCTTATTGGATATCTTGGATCAATTAAGAATCGCATGTCTATGGGATGACCAGCACGGATCTTTATTTTTCTTCGTTCTTGTTCCTCTTCGAGTTTTATTAGTATATACTGCAGATCCTTGAATTGCTGTTTTGTTAGTTCCCATCGGTTTCTTTCAGCACCTCGTCCCTGAGGCACGAATCGGAGAAAAGATACCTTGGATACTCCCAGATCTTCCAAAAAATCAACTGTCTCGAGTAGATACTTAAAATTCGGTCGCATCGGGACAAAGTGTGATTCTACTCTTATTCCAGCGTCAACACACTTTTTTATGCTGGTAGTTAAGTTCTCGAATGCACCATCAATTCCCATTAACTTGTCAACTTCTTTCTCTTCACAGCCCTGTGTATCGAATATTATTACGAGGTTTCTGTTATATTCTCGCAATTTCTTTATTGTATCATCCGTAATTGGTATTATTTCGTGGTTATTATTAACCATAGACCCAGATGTATAGAAAAGCAGTCTGTATCCCAAGCTTTTAGCGAAGTCCATTATCTGCCAGAGCTCTGGATGGACAAATGGCTCTCCACCCGATAAACTAAAATCTGTGGCTCCACATTCTCTGCCTTCTATTAATAATTTTTTAATAGTCGAGAATGACAGTGTCCGTGGTAATTGCTGGTCATTATTGTTGTTATTGGTAGGGTTATTGCTTATGCATCTCGCATTACTGCTACAGAATCGGCAATTCAGACCGCAGTCGTGTGTTATTTCTATCGAAATCTCTCCCATTCTATATTTTTTCATTTTGCTTTTTCTCCTCCTCTTCTATTTGTTTGGATCGTAATATGGCATATCCAGCGATGTCCGTATAGGGATTCTCAGAAAATGCATCACGGCTAGTTGCGATTCTGAACATTTTATCAATTATACGAGCAAGAGCGAGCATATCATCGTATTGTTCTGGTTTTATGCCTTCTGGATATAAAAACCGTAAAATATCACCACTCTTTCTGAACGAATCACCATATGCTTTGTTTTTCCGATCTACTAGTCTGCCTATAGATCTGGCATGTTCTTCATACATCCAAAATATCCTCCTCTTTTATTTTTATGTCTTTATTTTTTAATATTTCAATTGCTTCTTTCAAACTCAAATTATTGGGTTGTTTAAGTAATCCGACCTTATAGCCTCTATAATCACATCGTAAACACGGTTCAAATATTCGGTGCTTATGGAAAAGTAATACCCTAACGGCATTATACAACTCCGAATTCCAGATTTCTTGTAGCGATTGCTCTGGTGTCTTGCCAATTATAAATTGCTCTCGGTAGTCCATACAGCATATCGGGACATGTCCGTTATTAAAGACCACAATCTCACGAAATGGATTCGAACATCGTTTCTTAAGTGGATATCTGAGTGGATAGATATTTAGCTCGGGGCAATATGCATTACCTGCCTGGTTATTTAATCTTCTGATGGGACTCTTACCCGAGCTCTTAGAAATATCGTCCATAAGAATTATTTCTTGGTGCTTATAGCCTTTATAGCTATAAACCTTTGGTCTGTCCTCGAAAAAATCAAATACGGGATAAGAAACATTAGTTAATGCTTTTTTCCACCAATAGTAATCATTGTTATAGCCGTCAATCAACAAAATATTTAATCCGACATCGAATAACTTATTAATCATGCTAAGATCTTTTCTAATTTGGTCTCCATTGGTTGATAATAAGAGTTGAGACTTCGGGAACTCGTCACGAAATATTGAAATTATTTCTATTAACTTCGGATTCAATGTTGGTTCACCTCTAAGAGCGAACTCGATTCTTTTGTGATCGAACCATGTACCGAGTTGCTTCGCAATATTCTCTGCTAGTTCTGTGGACATAAATTTCAAATCTTCGTATGGTCTTGTTCGGATGGCTCTGAGTCCACAGAACTTGCATAATCGTGTACATCCACAGGTTAATTCTATTTGTACTGACCATGGATCTTGATACCTAGTCATATTCCCTCCAATAGCCTTTTTGCTACGATTTCTCGTGAAAATTCTCGTCTCAAGATCTCGTGGTTTAATTCTATCATATCTCTGTGGTCATTAAATACTCCGTTAATAATCTGATCTATCAAAGATGTATTTAAATTCTTCTCGTCTACTGCTAGGTAATTCCTATCTGGAGTAAACAAAGATGGTGGCAAGACCGGTGATGATACTATTACACATCCGTATTTCATTGCCTCGAGTGTGCTATAGTTCAGGTTCGGATAGTGTGTTTTATATCCATTTTCACCAAGAGATAGGTCTATAAAGCATCTGGCTCTTTTGTATGCACTAATTAGTTCCTGCTCTGGGACAAATCCCTTATATTGCATACCTGCTTTAATTGCTTTATCCCATATCCATTCTCCCTTAGCGTTCTTATATTTTTCACTACGCTTCTTTCCTGACATTTTTGTTCTTTCGATTCCGTCTCCGTAAATCTCTATGTTTATAGAAGAACATTTGGCTTTTAGATCGGGTATTACTGCAATTAATTTGTCAATTCGCTTCCACGACTTAAACTGATGAGCACTTATAATAAGACTCTCTTTGTGTTTTTCATAGCTTCCAAGGTCTTTTGTGTTTAAGGGATGTCTTATTATTTGAACCTCTCTCCGAGGTAGTAATCCGAACGAATTTATCACTACATAATAGCTCTTCTCCTGGAGACAAACAAACTTAGTTATTTTTGGATAAACATCCTTTATCCACGCATAGCGTTCCTCCAGATATGGATCATGGAATACCGTAATTATTTTAGTCTTTAGGTCGTAACATAATTTCCATCTGGGATCAGTAAAGCTTTTTCGTCTCGTAGGACATGGCGTAGAGAAAATCACGAGATCGTAATTGTCCATAATCTCTCGATACTCTTGGAGCCACTCTTCTTTCATAAATCCTAGTATCCTAACGAAGTCTCTGCTCTTGTATTCTCGAGATCTTAATAAATCAGGTAGGATCTTTTTGTTTAAGCTTATCGCATAAGGATCTACCTTATGCCCTAAGGATTCCAGTCCTGCTTTTATCTCCTTGTTAAAGGTTAGAATACCGCCAATCTGGTCTATCCAGAATAGGTTTAATGCTATTTTCATTTTTCATGCCAATATATAACCCACATTTTTCCCTTTTTCTGGTGGGTTTAAGTTAAAATATGATACACAAAAAGGTATTGATCGGTTACTGACTTTCTTGTATTTCCCATTCATGTGTTCTTCAAGAGAACAATTAACGCATATTGGACATCTTAAAGGCAATAACTGGAACGATTCCCACTGTCCCTTACGATGGAACCAGAGCTGATAGTGGTGCAATTCTTGTATTCCTTCAATGGTGTTTATTTTGTTCTTTAATTTAATTACATAGAGATGCCAATTTTTTATGTGCTCGTAAAGATCTTCTTCTCTATATTTTGCTCTGTTACATAAAAACGGAGAATAAAACTTACATGACTCGCATCGGGACTTACTTGCATCGGGATCCCATATTTCGGATACTGAATAGACCGCAAGGAGATTGTTATGGTCGGACAATACTATGTCATGATTTTTAATGCTTCTTTTTTGGTTACTGATTTTTGAGGAATCGAATCCGATAAGGTTACCGTATATCATTGATATCGAATAGTAATTGTTTATTGGTGGAATCTCGATATCTGGTACCATAGCATAGAGATCTATGCCTATCGCCTCTGGAGATGGAGCCGCAATCTCGGGATGCTTGCATTTTTCGTTCTTGTGAATACTACAAACTTTGCAATACCTACATCCTCCTCCTTCAGAAAGTGTCCTGAACCTACCGAAGGTTGATAGATAGTTAAGTGTCCCCAATCTTCTCTCTTTTACGAGCTTTTTAAGTATGTTTGTTCCTTCATTTCCTGCATAATATCCTGCTCGCCACTCTCCAGTGTTAAAATTATTTAAATCATCAAAGTATCGAGCAGTAACATCTATTTTGCCCAAAAATAGAAGAAAAAAATTGTATTTACTCAGCTTTGCTCGCCATGAATAGTATGGCGCTATTCTTGGACCACAATAGAAAGTTCTTCCGTAGAATCCACACTGTATGCATTTTAACTGTGCCAATGGATTCCAAATTATGTCCTCATACGCTATAACTTTAACTCTGATTTCATAAGGAAATTCTATTCCTCTAATGTTTCTTTGTACTCCTCTTGTTGTTCTTGTTAGGTATTCAATATCTGGCTCTTTCTGTCCTATTGAATCCAAACTGACCTGTCGAGTCATACCATTTTTTTTTTATTCTCCTAATATTTCTTTTAATTGGTTTAGTTCTGGACTCCATGCACCGAATTCTCTAATAACATCCATAAACTCTTCGATATCATGTTTCCGTATTTTCCAGTGTTTCTTCCTGTTTTTGTCTGTCTTGTAAGTTATGTGCAAGAGCTCGTGATAAACCAGTGCTTTTTGTTGTCTTTCGTTAAAACCATCCCATGAGGGTTTATGAATCAATACTACATAGTCATAATCTGAGAGAAATTTCCAGACTCCTCCCGGTCTCTGGATCTTACCAGCATAATCTGAGTGCTTTCTAAGAACGAAAAGATATTTTATCTTTGCTTTTTTTATTCCATCTACGAGTGGTAGAGTGTCTATAATCTCCTTTGCCACTTCTTCTACTTCAGGTGCATCTGTGTATTCCATTTTAGTCTTCAATACGAGGCGCTAAAAGCACTGCATAGACATAGCTGTCATCCTTATCCATGAAACCAAGTGGAAAGTCCTTCGTTAGGCGTATCTCTATCATATCATTGGTTATCATCGAGCTGAAAATCGCACTCAGATAATCACTGGCTGCTAACACGCTAAAGTCCTCTACATTAACCCCTTTCTTGAGTTTCTGTGCAAAACTATAACCATCCACGCTCTCTTGCTGAACTGATAATTCGCCCCCCTTAACGATAAACCTCGTTTCGCTCTCGCCTAAACTCTCTATCTCCTTCCTTAGCACCGGTATCTGCTCTATCAACATAGGCGAATCAGTGAACTCTATCGTATCTTCTTTTATTTCCATACTCGGCACAGACTTCATTTCACCCAAAGTGCTCTCTACTATTGGCGCACTCACTTCCTGGCTATCAGTCTTTATTTCAATCTTATGAGTTTCTGGTTCAATATGCACTACTGTTGTTTCATCTGATAGTTGTCTGCATATCTTCAGTAGTTTTTCTGCATTGAACCCCACTTTTAGCTCTTCTTCATTGCCTATTTCTGCGCTGTAATTAATGAAATATCTATCCCTGAAAATTGCGCAAGCTAAGACAACATTTGCTATGTCCTTGTTTATTGCTTTTACTCTGTTAGGTTGGAATCTCAGCATAGGCGTCTCTATTGTTCCATTTATGCTCACTGCCTTCACTAAATTTTGAAACCTTGTGGTTTCAAGCTCCAAATCTATTCTCATTTCTCTATCCTCCTATCTTCTGGAGCATTATAACAATTTTACCTGCTTAGAATTGGTATTTAAACCAATGTCTAACCCTAAAGCATTTAAAATCGGCTCTACCTTACCAATTACTGTGGTTTGTTTCATTTTCTCGTAATCCACAACTATGTTATACTTGCTTAAATCGGTATTTTCATCAAAACAGATAACATTCGTAGGTGGCAGTCCTTCAACTCCTTTTACCCATAAAAACTGAACCTTATCACCATATTGGAAATTCGTCCCTAAGTAGGTATTGCTATAAATCGCTCCCCTGATATGCGGTGTATTAGCTTTATACTTATCAAACGGCTTTGAGATGCCCTTGCTGATTCCTATCTCAGTTAGAGGTGCTTTTGTAAAATCTCTGAGCTTCTTAGCGATAAACTCTCGGATTTCTTCTTTGGTAGCACCATGAAAAATCATCTCAAAGAGTTCATTGAGCAGTTCTCTCGTAAAGATTGACTGGTCTGTGCGGATATTCTCGAAACCTTTTGCATCAATGTAATCACATTCTCCTTTGTTATAAATAATCCTCATAGCGTATCTTTTCTTTACGCCTGTTAATAGTAGATATTTCAGATATTTCTCGAACTCAAGTTTGAAATTTGTTTGGATACCATACTGGTTTTTAAAGTAAGCATTGATGCTCTTGTTCAGTTCTTCACAGAATCGTTCCGCTTTTTCAAGTGGTATCTGAACGAATATTGAATCAGTATCAGCAAGAAGAACCTTGTAACCTTTTTCTCTGACGAATTTGATAAGATATTTTATCCCGTTTCTGGCAATTTCTGTTACCTTCGCAGCCAGCTCCGGTTTATAAAGCCGAAATTTATTGAATGCTAAAACACCATAGGTGGCATTTACAGTATCTTTTACTACTTGTCTTTTGAGAAAGAGATACTTATACTCTTGAGAACCTGGCTGTGCTTTTTTTAGTTCATCGGATCTTCGTTTTTTCTCGATCATCATTCTTCTGACTAATTCAGGAATTATTCCTTCATCTTTGTTCTGCTTTCTTCCATTATTATCAATGTTCTCAGGTGATAATCCAAAATTCAAAATTACCGAAGGATAGTAGCTCGAAAAATCAAAAACTGCTACCTTTTCATATAGTCCCGCCTTCTCTGCCATTACATAAGCACCTTCATATTCCTTTTTCTCTGTTGTTTCAGCTTTTGTTGGTAGTGCAATCCCCCGCTCCTTTGCTATCCTGAGTAGCATAGTATCTATCAGAACAGAGCTTATTAAGGTGTTCTCAATGCTCTCCAACCCTACAAGGTATTTCAATTCCAAAAAATATTTGATTAACGAATGCTTCTCATTAATTTTATAAACATACTCCAC
>Ga0190306_1000729_pt1 | contig 10248 bp, 11 predicted proteins | sample 48700734_MG_FD_161657 | JGI IMG/M metagenome (GOLD analysis project Ga0190306, IMG submission 161657) | Hydrothermal vent sediment bacterial communities from Southern Trench, Guaymas Basin, Mexico - 4870-07-3-4_MG | ecosystem: Environmental > Aquatic > Marine > Hydrothermal vents > Sediment ...
AGGTAGTATAAATCCTGATTTAGTAGAAAGAGCAATTACTAAAAAAACTAAGGCTGTTGTTCCGGTGGATTATGCTGGCCATCCTGCAGATTTAGAAAAGATAGCGGAAATTGCTAAAAAATATAATCTTTTAGTTATAGAAGATGCATGCCATGCATTAGGAGCGGAATATAAAAATAGAAAAATAGGTAGTTGCAAATATTCAGATATGACCGTTTTTAGTTTTCATCCTGTAAAGTCAATTACAACCGGTGAAGGAGGTGCAGTTTTAACAAATAATAAAGAATATTATGAAAAGCTTATCATGTTTAGACAACATGGGGTAACAAAAAATCCCAAAAAATTCCTTAATAAATCTTTATCTTTTACACCTCACACCTCACACCTGACACTTCACGCTAATCATTGGTATTATGAAATGCAATTCTTAGGTTACAATTACAGATTGACCGATATTCAATGTGCTTTAGGTATCTCTCAGCTAAAAAAGCTTGATAAATTTATAGAAAGAAGAAGGCAAATTATAGAAATTTATAAGGAAGCATTTAAAAATAATGATTTTTTTGATTTACCCGAAGAGAAGAATTATGCTAAATCTTCATGGCATTTATATCCGATCAAGTTAAAAGACAAATATAGACAGAAAAAAAGGAAACTTTTACATAATTTAAGAGAAAAGGGATTAGGAGTTCAGGTGCATTACATTCCTGTTTATTGGCAACCGTATTATCAAAAATTAGGATACAAAAAAGGAATCTGCCCAAATGCTGAGGATTTTTATCGAAGAGAGATAAGCATTCCCTTGTATCCATCTATGAGTGATGAAGATGTTGAATATGTTGTTAACACTATTTTGAGTACATTCAAGGAAATTTAGATGAAAATACTAGTTGTTGGAGCTGGTAGTATAGGAAGAAGGCATATTAGTAATTTAAACTTATTAGGTTATAGAAATATAGATATTGTTGACCCCAATGAAGAAATGTTAAAACATGCAATAAGAAATTTTAAGATAAATAAGACTTATAAAAAATTAGATGATGTTTTAAATAATTCCTACAATGTGGCTTTTATCTTAACTCCTCCTTCACTTCATATACCTATAGCTGTTGAATTAGCAAAAAAGGGTATTCACCTGTTTATTGAAAAACCTTTAAGTAATTCTATGAAGGACATTGATAAGTTAAATAATCTAATTAACAAGAATAAACTGACAGTAATGGTTGGATACAATCAGAGGTTCAATAGAGGAATTAAAGAAATAAGAGAATTTTTACCCAAAATAGGTAAAGTTTACTATATAAGATCTGAGGTAGGTCAATATTTACCAGATTGGCGTCCATGGCAGGATTACAGAGGTAGTTATACAGCAAAGAAAGAATTAGGTGGGGGTATTTTGTTAGATGCCTCACATGAAATAGACTATGTATTATGGCTAGTAAGTAAAAAAGTTAAAAAAGTTAGTGGCATTTATAAAAAAGTTAGCTCATTGCAAATTGATGTAGAAGATTTAGCTGAGGTGTTTATAGAATTTGAAGATGAAACAATTGCCTCCATTCATATGAATATGATAGAGAGAGGTTATAACAGGTATGTGAAGATTATAGGAGAAAAAGGAAGTTTAAAATACAATTTTAAATCTAAAGAATTTAGTTATTATAATGGTGATAATAGATTAATGTATAAGAAAATTTATGAAAATTTTGATCTTAACCAGACTTATATAGATGAGATAAAACATTTTTTTGAATATATAAAACTAAGAAAGAAACCTTTAATAACATTAGAAGATGGCAAAAAAGTTTTGGATATAGTCTTTAAGTTAAAAGGGGATTAGATGAGATATATAGGCATTATTCAAGCTAGGGTTGGATCAACAAGATTATCTAAGAAGGTTCTCAAAAAAGTAGAAGGTAAGACAATTTTGGAGCATGTAATAAATAGGGTAAAGGCTGCAAAGAACTTAGATGATATAATAGTAGCCACCACAATAAAAAAAGAGGACTTGGAAATCGTAAAGCTCTGTGCACAACAAGGAATTAGTGTATTCTGTGGCTCGGAAGATGATGTATTAGATAGATATTACCAAGCAGCAAGATTATTTAAAGTGAAAAATATAGTAAGAATAACCTCAGATTGTCCTTTAATTGATCCTAAAATAATAGATAATGTGATTGACTTGTATTTTAAAGAGAATGCAGACTATGCTACAAATACAATGCCTGAGACTTTTCCAGATGGAGAAGATGTTGAAGTTTTTAGCTTTAATGCCCTAAGAACAGCATGGAAGAATGCTAAATTAGCTTCAGAAAGAGAGCATGTTACTCCATACATAAGAAATAACTCTATTTTTAAGATAGCTAATCTTAAATGTAAACCTAATTTGGCTACTAAAAGATGGACCCTTGATGAACCTGAAGACTTTGAATTCGTAAAAACAATTTATAAAAACTTATATCACAAGAATCCACTATTTGGAATGAAAGAAATTTTGGACTTCCTAAAAAAACATCCAGAAATGGAAAGTATAAATAAAAATATAGTTAGAAATGAAGGTTATCTAAAATCTTTAAGAGAAGATAGAATCCTGGATCTCGATTATATGGAGAAATAAATGGGTTTGTCTCAGGATTTGTATAAAAGAGCTAAAAAGTTGATACCAGGGGGAACTCAACTCCTGTCTAAAAGGCCAGAAATGTTTTTGCCTGACTTTTGGCCTGCCTATTATGATAAAGCAAAAGGGTGTGAAGTTTGGGATTTAGATGGAAATAAATATATAGATATGAGTTATATGGGTATTGGCGCTTGCATATTGGGTTATGCAGATGAAGATGTAGATAATGCTGTAAAAAATGCTATAGATAAAGGCTCTATGACCACTTTAAATCCTCTTGAGGAAGTGGAATTAGCTGAGTTATTATGTAATATTCATCCGTGGGCAGGTATGGTGAGATATGCAAGAACTGGTGGCGAGGCTATGACTATTGCTGTTAGGATAGGCAGAGCAAAGACAGAAAAAGACTTGGTTTTATTTTGTGGTTACCATGGATGGCATGATTGGTATTTATCTGCAAACTTAGCAGATGATAAGGCGTTAGATGGTCATCTTTTACCTGGACTAAAGCCTAAAGGGGTCTCAAGGAGATTAAAAGGAACAGCTATTCCTTTTAATTATAATGACAAAAATAAATTTTTAGAGTTGGTAAATAAATACAAAGATAACATTGGTGTAGTTGTTATGGAGCCTATACGAAATTATTACCCTGAGGAAGGATTTTTGGAGACTATCAGGGAAGTTACCAAAAAATTAGGGATAGTTTTAATCTTTGATGAAATAACATCTGGTTGGAGACTAAATGTAGGTGGAGCACACCTGAATTTTGGTGTTGAACCAGATATTGCTGTTTTTGCAAAAGGTATAAGTAATGGCTATTCGATGGCTGCTATAATAGGAAGACCAGAAATAATGGAGGTGGCACAGGCTACATTCATTAGTAGCACATATTGGACAGAAAGGCTTGGACCCGTAGCCGCATTAGCTACTATTAAAAAATTACAAAAAAACGATGTTCCAAAATATCTTATAAATATTGGTAAAAAAGTCCAAGAAGGATGGAAGAAATTGGCAAAAAAGTATAATTTGAATATAATAATTTCCGGAATCTATCCGTTAGGACATTTTTATTTCAATTATGGTGATAATTCTTTAATTCTAAAAACTCTTTTTACTCAATTAATGCTTGAAAGAGGATTTTTAGCTACAACGGCATTTTATGCATCTTATGCCCATAAAGAAGAATATGTTGAAAACTATTTAAAAGCAGTAGATGAAGTGTTTGCTTTTATATCTAAAACAATTCAAAAAGGAAATCCTGAAAAATACTTAAAAGGCCCTGTTTGCCATGCTGGATTTAGGAGATTAACTTAAAGATATGAAAGTTTTCATTATTACCGAAGGTAGTAAAAATATAGGTTTTGGTCATATAACAAGATGTATTTCTTTGTATCAGGCTTTTAAAAAAAGAGGAATAATTCCAAAGTTTATAATAAATGGAGATGATCCTGTTAAAGATTTATTAAAAGGCCTAAATTATCAAATACTTAACTGGCTTGATGAAAAAAGTAGGTTATTCAAAAAGGTAAAAGATGCTGATATTGCTATTATAGATTCCTACTTAGCAGATATTTCTTTTTATAATACCTTATCCGATTTAGTAAGATTAGCTGTATATATAGACGATAATAAAAGGTTGAATTATCCAAAAGGGATTGTAGTAAATGGTAGTATCTATGCAGAAGAACTGAATTATTACCATACTAACGGAGTAACTTATCTTCTTGGAACAAAATATACTCCTTTAAGAAAAGAATTTTGGGAAGTACCAGAAAAGAAAATAAAAGAAAAGGTTGAAAGCATAATGATTACTTTTGGTGGGGATGATGCTAAAAATATGACCCCAAAAATTTTGGGATTTTTAAGAGAAAACTATCCTGAACTGAAAAAGAATGTCATAGTTGGAAATGCTTTTCAGAATATAGATGAAATTAAAAAGAGCGCAGATAAAAATACCAATTTGATTTATTATCCAGATGCCAAAAAAATAAAAGAGATTATGTTGGAATCTGATATAGCTATCTCTGCAGGAGGACAGACCTTATATGAGCTCGCAAGAGTTGGAGTCCCTACAGTAGGGATCTGTGTAGCAGAAAATCAATTAAGAAATGTAAAAGGATGGGAAAGAATAGGATTTTTAGAATATGTTGGGTGGTATAATAAAAACAATCTTGTGCAAAAAATAAATAATTCAATAGAATACTTAAAGGATGTAAGTGTAAGAAAAAATAAATATAAAATAGGAAGAGAATTTGTTGATGGAAAGGGTGGACTTAGAATTTATGAGTTTATAGTATAGCAAAGACGAAGATGAGGGAAATTCGCATTATTTTAACAAGTGTAGGTGGTTTGGTTGCCCCAGGAATTATAAAAAGCTTAAAAACAGAAGGTATAAAAAATAATGAGAGAATTTTTATAGTAGGTGTAGATATGCAAAAAGATGCTGTTGGCTTTCATTTTGTAGACAAAAGTTATGTTGTTCCTAAAGGGGATTCTAAAAATTATACCAGTGTTTTAATGGAAATAGCAGAAAAGAATGATATAAATGTAATAATCCCCTGTTCTGATGAAGAACTGTTATCAATCTCTAAGGAGAAAGACAAATTTGTCAAGAAAGGAATAATACCTATTTGCTCTGATTATGAGACTGTTTATAAAGCCAATGACAAAGGATTAATGCTAAAATTTTTAAAAGAGAAAAATATTCGTGTTCCCAGATTTTGTCTACCCAAAAATATTGAAGAAATAAAAGAAGTTGCAAAAGAATTTGGATATCCTCATAATCCCTTTGTGGTTAAACCAAGACTTGCTCGAGGAGGTAGAGGCTTTAAGATTGTAAAAGAGCGAAGTGATTTTTTTGATAGCAGAAACAATAGCATAAAGTTAAGGCACCTCATAGAGGTATTAGAAGATTATGAAGAATTTCTAGAGATAGTTTTAATGGAATATCTCCCTGGAAAAGAATATAGTGTTGATGCTCTGGCGTATAATGGCGAACCCCTATATATTATTCCTAGAAAACGAATAAAAGCTTTGGGAGGGCCTTCGATAGTGGGAGAGGTCGTTCAAAATGATGATATAAAGGACATGGTAAGTAAAATAATCAAGACTTTTGGTTTTCATTTTAATGTAAACATCCAATTAAAATATTCAAAAGAGAAAGTGCCACTTGTATATGAAATTAATCCCCGTGTTTCCGGGACGATTGTTGCTAACGATGCAGCGGGGATAAATTTATTGTATTACGGAATTAAACTTGCAATGGGTCAAGAAATACCAAAATATAAACCCATGCGAAATGTAAAAATGTTAAGATATTTTGAAGAGGTGTTTATTCATGAACAAAAATAATTTAATGCACTTAAGGGATAAATTTTTACTTGCCAGTGATTGGCACATTCACACTAATTATGTCCATGGAAAACATACAATTCCGGAGTGCGTTAAGAAAGGAGAAGAAAATGATCTAAAACTAATAGTGATAGTAGAACATGTAAGGCAGAACTTAACTTACGATTTTTCAGAGTTGTTAGAGGAAATAGATATGATAAGAAAAGAATCGAAAATAAAAATATTATCTGGTGCAGAGGCAAAAGTGAGGGATATAAATGGCAACTTAGATATGTCTTCTGAAGTAAAGAAAAAAGTTGATGTAATATTAGGGGCTTTTCATTCGTGGTTTAAGCAGACAACACCTACAAAAGAAGAATACCTTGAAGCACTTTTGAATATGATGAAAAGAAAAGAAATAGATATTTGGGCTCACCCATTTTTATTCCCGGCGAGATATAATATTTACTTTGAAGATAATGAAATTCTTGAAATAGTTAAGACTATAAAAAAATATGAGATTTTTGTAGAAATAAACTTGCGTTACAAACTACCTCCAACTAACTTCTTAAATACTATTTTAAAAGAATCAATTCCTTTCGTAATCAGTAGTGACGCGCATAGTAAATATGAAATATGGGATAAAAGCAAACCTGATTTCATCAGTTCAGAAGTTTGGCAAAAAATAAAAAATGGAGGGTAATAGAGAAATTATGAACCAACCAAAATGCAACCTTTGTGGACAAAAAGTAGACATCTTTTATGAATTAGAAAAATATCCAGTTTATGTCCGAGCCGTCAAAAGAGAGGATTTAGAAAAAGTTCCTGCCCTGCCCATAAAAATAGGTTTTTGTGAAAATTGCAATCACATAGTGCAAATAGACCCACCAATGGATGCCATTGAGGAAGTTTATAGGACATTTTATGGAACATACCATCCAACGGCTATCTCTGGCATAGGATCCGAATATGCGAATAGTTTTGCCTCTTTCGTAAATAAAACCATATCTGTTAAGAATTTGTTGGAGATTGGTTGTTCAGATGGATATTTTTTACATCTTATGCAAAAGGAGGGGTGGAATGTCTGGGGTTGCGATCCAAGTCCAAGAACATCAGTAGCAATTGAAAAGTTTAATATACCGGTAAAAAAGGAACTATTTCGTAAAGGTTTATTTGATCAGAAGTTTGATTGTATTGTAATGAGAAATTTATTAGAACATATTGTCAATCCAAAAGAATTCTTAGACGAGGTCTCATCGCAACTCGTTAATGGTGGATATGTAGCCATTGAAGTGCCGAATGTGATTCATACCTTAGAATTTGGAATTATCGGCGATTTCCATCATGAACATATTAGTTATTTTACACCTCAATCTTTATCTTTGCTTCTTAATAAAGCAGGTTATGATATAAATTCCATAACTGAGCACGGTTATGCTATTTACTTGGCCGCACAATATAGTGGTGGTGATGAATTTGGGTATTATCAAATATCAAGAAGCAGATAAAATAAATAGAACAAAAAAAGCTATTTCCAAATACAAGGCAGGATTAAAAAAACTAAAGAGGGAATTAATAAGTATGCAAGAGTATTGGGTATCAAATAATTATACTATATATCTTTATATGGAGGGGGGGAAACATACGATGGGACTACTTAGCAAAGTACCATTAAAAGTTAAAGCAATAATAGACAAAGACGAATCAAAGTGGGGAAAATATTTGCCGGGATTTAAAAATATACCAATATTCCCATATAAGTTTCTGGAAAATCTATCGAAAAAAGATGTAGTTGTGATCTCTTCAGAACTATTTCAAGATGAAATCGTCAAGGATTTACAACGTTATGTAAATAAAGGTGTAAAGATTATAAAGCTCTATTCACATTGTGAATATGTAAGCGTGAGGTAATATGAAAATCTTGATAATCGCAGCGCATCCTGATGATGAAGTCTTAGGCTGTGGCGGAACAATTCCAAGATTGATTAAAGAAGGTTTTGAGGTTTATACGCTAATTTTAGGTGAAGGAATTACCTCAAGAGATGACATGAGGGATAGAAAAAGGAGAGAGGAAGAAATTACAGAGTTAAAAGGAGAAGCTAAAGAGGCAAATAAGATATTGGGGGTTAAAGAAGTTTTCTTTTATGATTTTCCTGACAATAGATTCGATACAGTTCCATTTTTAGATATTGTAAAAGTTGTTGAGAAGGTAAAAAATAGCATTAATCCAGAGATAATTTTTACTCATTATGAGAGAGACTTAAACATTGATCATCAAATTACATATAGAGCTGTGATAACTGCAACAAGACCATTAAAAAAAGAAAGTGTAAAAGAAATATATTCTTTTGAAATATCGTCTTCTACTGAATGGCGATATCCTTTAAATTTTTCGCCTGATGTATTTTTTGATATTTCCACAACCATAAATATTAAAATTAAAGCGCTCGAAAAATATAAAACTGAGTTAAAAAAATATCCTCATCCGCGGTCTTTAGAAGGAGTAAAGCTTATTGCAAAGAATTGGGGAATTAAGGTTGGCCTGGAGTACGCAGAGGCTTTTAAAGTAGTAAGAATATTAAAATGAGAGATATAAAGTTTGTAGATATTTTGAAAGTAAAAGATGAGATTAAAGAAAAGGTTAGGCAATGGCGAAATAAAGACGATATAAGAAAATATATGCTTAACCAACATATTATTACAAAGGCTGAGCATTTAAGTTGGATAGAAAGTCTAAGAGATAGAAATGATTGGAAATTTTGGGTTGTATTTTTTGATAAGATACCTATAGGTTCGGTTTATCTTCAGAATATAAATTTTAAAAATTTAACCTCAGAATGGGGATTTTATATTGGAGAAGATGATTTTAAAGGCAAGGGATTAGGGAAATGTATTCTTTTTAAATTACTAGAGTTTTATTTTGAAGTGATGAGATTCGAAGTTTTATTTACTAAGGTTGTGTCTAATAATATTGTAGCATTGAATATATATAAAAAATTCAAATTTAAGGTAATTAATAATTTTTTAGATAACCAACGAAAAATTATACTTCTTAAGTTTACCAAAAAAGATTGGTTTGAACAAAAGGAGAAACTAAAAAATGAATGCCTCTATAGTAATAACAAATAAAAAAATAGGTAAAGGTTACCCGGTTTTCATAGTAGCTGAGCTTTCAGCAAATCACCTTCAAAAATTTGACAATGCTGTAAAACTTATAAAAGCAGCAAAAGAAGCAGGTGCTGATGCAGTTAAACTTCAAACATATACGCCTGATACGATAACTATTGATTGTGATAATGAATATTTTCAGATAAAACAGGGAACTTTATGGGATGGCAAGGCTCTTTATCAACTTTACAAAGAAGCCTATACTCCTTGGGAGTGGCAGCCAAAATTAAAAGAAATTGCAGAAAGCGAAGGTTTAATATGTTTTTCCTCTGTTTTTGATAAATCAGCAGTAGATTTCTTAAAAGAAATAGACGTTCCTGCTTACAAGATTGCATCATTTGAAATAACAGATATTCCACTTATTGAGTATGTGGCTTCAAAAGGGAAACCTGTAATTATTTCCACAGGAATCGCCACTCTTTCTGATATTGAAGAAGCGGTAAGTGCCTGCAAAAGAATGGGAAATAACCAAATAGCTTTACTTAAATGCACCAGTGCTTATCCTGCGCCTTTAGAAGATGTAAATTTAAGGACTATTCCTCACATGGCATCTACCTTTAAAACTGTAGTTGGATTGTCTGACCATACCCTTGGTATCTCTGTTCCTACTGCCTCTGTTGCCTTAGGTGCTTGCATAATAGAAAAGCACTTAAGCTTAGATAGGTCATTAGGTGGGCCAGATGCTGCTTTTTCGCTAGAACCTTCTGAATTCAAAACAATGGTAAAATCAGTCAGAGAAGTAGAAAAGGCTTTAGGGAAAGTTTCTTACGATTTAACTGAAAAGATGAAAAAGAGTAGAGAGCTATCTCGCTCTTTATTTGTAGTAAAAAATATAAAAGCAGGAGAAGTCTTTACCGCAGAAAATATCCGTTCTATCCGACCAAGCTATGGCTTGTATCCGAAATATTTAAAAGAGATTTTAGGAAAACAGGCAGCCTGTGATATTAAGAAGGGAACACCATTGAAATGGGAGTTAATAAAATAATGGAGAAAAGAGAAAAAGCAAGAAAGCAAATTAAAAAGTAATAAAGGAGTCATTTATGAGAATTTTAGTCACTGGTGGTGGGGGGTTTATTGGCTCTCATTTGTGTGAAAGACTTTTGAAAATGGGTCATGAAGTTATCTGTGTGGATAAT
>Ga0190306_1000730_pt1 | contig 10243 bp, 9 predicted proteins | sample 48700734_MG_FD_161657 | JGI IMG/M metagenome (GOLD analysis project Ga0190306, IMG submission 161657) | Hydrothermal vent sediment bacterial communities from Southern Trench, Guaymas Basin, Mexico - 4870-07-3-4_MG | ecosystem: Environmental > Aquatic > Marine > Hydrothermal vents > Sediment ...
GAAAACGGTCGCGGCTCGGCGGAATTATCCACAGAAATCCTCCCGCCCAATAGTCAAATCCCTCGTCTCTTCGGAAACATCCCATCTCGTTTATCATTCCTTCCAGCCAGTTTTCATCATAAACCTGTGTAATCCAGTAGGGAACCTCTGAGAGTGTTTCTGCTTGATCATATAAGTTGCCTTGGCTGTCGTAAACCATGGGCGTTTCATATCTTTTAATAAGGTCGAAGCCAACATTGTAACGCGCAACCACGTACACGGTATTATTCGTTGTAAAGTCCCATGTAATGTAGGCAATGCCGTAGCTTTTCATCATGTCGTTCATGTAAGAACGGAAATGAACGTTATGGTCCCACCAAAGTCCTTCTCCTACTGTAAATTCGTTTCTAAGGATTTTTGGAGGCATTTGGGGTTCTGTTGCGTCTATTATTATGAAGCCTTTCACATAGTTTTCCGCTATGACATTGGTTGAGCCTATAACGGCCACCCATACAAGTTCGCCTTCTGGTGTTTTTGTAATGTGGCATCCTAAGACTTGGGTGTTGCTTCCAAACTCTGACATGTGTCTTCTAGCGATAGATATGGCAAGTTCTTCTGTAACTAGACGCACCATGTTGTCTGGAATTTCCGTGTTAAAAGGCAATCCTGAGGCAGTTTGAATGAAACTGTTGAAGTATGAAGCGTTGTTTACTCTCTGGATTTGCCCATAAGCCATTAGGGTGGAGGCTGCAAGAAAATAAATAACAAAGAACATGGCAATCAGTTTAGCACGTATTTTTGCCGAAATTTTCCATGGAAAACGCCTAGGATAATGATAGTGGCTTTCCGAATTTTCGAAACCTAAAGGTTTTAGTGTAAACGCTGCCTCTATAAGGGCGAAGAAACTTCTAAGAAAAACAAGCAGATATATGAAAATACTTAGTGGAGTTTTGAAATGCTGAATTATGAGAAACAGGAATAAGCCTAAAAGAAGAGAGATTATGCGGTTGCGTTTTCTCCATCTCGACCTTGTAGGCGGTATTGGAATATACCATAGGAAAGCCCATATCGCCAGAAATATAAACAAGTTCAAGTTTGCTCACCATATTATCTTCTAATTTTTTTCGTACTTATATAGAAAGTTTTGCATTCTGGTTAGACAAGTTTTATATTTATTAGCGATTTTAGTAGCGTCAAAGGTGAAAACTCATGGTAAATTTTGCCTTCAACGAAGAGCAAACTCTCTTCCGAAAAGCAGTTCGCGAATGGTGTGAAAAAGAACTCTCGTTAGAAAAGATTAGGGAAATGGACAGCAAAGGCGAAATCCCAAAAGAAATAATCAAAGGCTTAAGCGACCTTGGGCTTTTACTTATGACAATTCCAGAAGAACACGGTGGAGCAGGCGCAGACTGGATTACCGCGTGCATCGCAGCTGAAGAGCTGGGATATGCTGACATAAGCATCGCTTTACCCGTCTTATTCCTGGTTGAAAGCTCTTGGGGCTTTGTAGTAGACAAATACTGCACAGAACAAGTACGCGAAGAAGCCATCCGCAAAGCAGTAAAAGGCGAAGCCTTCGTTGGCATAGCTTCCACCGAACCCGGAGGCGGCTCTGATGTTGCAGCTATAAAATCCACGGGCAAAAAGGAAGGAGACTTCTGGATTCTTAACGGAGAAAAAACCTACATAAGCGGCACAGAAGAAGCGAAAAAACTAGGCGGAGGCTACTTCCTATCGGCTAGAACTTCTCCCCCACCGCCAGGCGCTTCTCACAAAGGAATAACAGCCTTCTATCTACCAATAAACGCAGACGGCGTCGAAGTTGGCAAACGTCTGGAAGAGATGGGGAGAATGGCCATTTCCACAGGAAGTATAATCATGGAAAACGTAAAAATACCAGACAGTTACCGCTTGGGAGAAGAGGGAAAAGGCTTCTACTTAACCATGGAAGGCTTTGACAACGCCAGACTCCTAATAGGCGCCACATGCCTTGGAGCTGCACAAAGAGCCCTAGAAATCGGCATGGAATACATTAAAGAACGAAGAGCCTTTGGAAGACCTATAGGAAAGTTTGAAGGAATACAGTTTGACCTTGCAGACCTTTGGGCTGAACTTGAGGCTTTACGGTCGCTGGTTTATAGAACTGCTTGGATGAACGATGAAAAATACAAGAATAAACGTTTCACGCCGCATGAAGTTGCACAATACATTTCAGCCGTCAAACTGAAGGTTCCGCCTTTCGCCTTCAAAACCTTCGAGCATGTAATGTTGTGGTTGGGCGCTTGGGGATACACAAAAGAATGCCCACTAGAAATGGGATTACGCGGAATAATGTCCTACTACATAGGCGCGGAAGGTGCAATGAACATTCAAAGAATAGTGATAGCAAGAGAACTGCTGGGAAAAGAATACATACCCTACAAATAGCCTTTATCCACCAACCTTTCTTTCACCCTTGAACATTTTAAACTTTTAATGCCGTAAAGTAAAAATGCTTAAATACTTTCTTTTAATGCGCTCATTCAAAGACGAGGAAACAAAATGCAAAAAACCGAAACAAAAACATATTTTTGGTCTGGAAACGAAGCATGCGTTGAAGCAGCAATAACCGCGGGATGCCGTTTCTTCGCTGGCTACCCGATAACTCCTGCAAACGAAATTGCTGAGCACATGGCTAAAAAACTACCTAAGGTTAACGGAATATTCATGCAGATGGAAGATGAGCTAGCCTCTATAGGCGCTGTTATGGGTGCAAGCTGGTGTGGAGTAAAGGCGATGACCGCTACTTCTGGACCAGGATTTAGCCTAATGCAAGAAACAATCGGCTGGGGATTTATGACTGAAACGCCTTGTGTGATAGTTGACGTTCAGAGGCTTGGACCTGGCACTGGACAAGCAACCAAGTGTGGACAAGGCGATGTGATGCAGTCTCGTTGGGGAACCCACGGCGACTACACGGCGATTGTGCTTTCTCCAAATTCTGTTCAAGAAGTTTTTGAACTCACCATAAGAGCGTTTAACTTGGCTGAAAAATACCGAACTCCAGTCATTCTCTTAGCCGATGAGACTATTGCACATGTCAGAGAAAAAATAACAATTCCGCCAAAAGAAAGCATCCAAACAATCGACCGAAAAAAACCCGCAGCAGGAGAAAGAAAGTTCTTTGGTTCAGAAGAGGTTGCACCCATGCCCGCAATAGGCGAAGGCTACAACGTGGCAGTCACCGCTTCAACCCACGATGAGTATGGGATTCGGTTTACAGCAGACCCCCTAATTCATAGACGTTTAGTAGAAAGCATCAACAATAAAATAAGAAAACATGCGGACGACATAGTGGATGTGGAAAGCTACAATGCTGACGACTGCCAAGTAGGCATAATCTCCTACGGATGCACTTCCCGCAGCGTTTACGAAACTGTTGAAGAAGCGGAAAAAAGAGGAATCAAAGTAGGTCATGTAAGACTGAAAACTTTGTGGCCTTTCCCAGAAAAACCCGTTAAAAAACTGGCGAAAAACGCTAGAAAAATTATCGTTCCCGAAATGAATTTGGGACAAATCTTCCACGAAGTTAAACGAGTTGCATGTCAAACCGAAGTTGTTCCATTAAATAAGATAGGTGGTGGAGAACTCATCACCCCAGAAGAGATTCTGGAAAAAATACTAGAGGGGGTAGGCGAAAATAACTGAATTTTCAGCTCAAAAATACATGCGTGATTTAAAACTGCCTTTCTGTCCAGGATGTGGCTTGTTTTCGCTAACCAATGCTTTTTTGAGGGCAGTTCACGAGCTGGGCTATGAAGACTTAAGTAATTTCGTCTTTTGCAGCGGAATAGGGTGTTCTTCATGGATTCCTTCACCCTATTTTATGGCAGACTCTGTTCACACTCTTCACGGAAGAAGCATACCCGTTGCAACCAGCATAGCGCTTCTGCGTCCAAACCTTCACGTGGTTGTTTTCGGCGGGGACGGTGACATAGTTGGAATAGGATTAAGCCATTTTGTCCACGCAGCGAGAAGAAACACCGACATTCTCGTAATAATGGGCAACAACATGGTTTACGGAATGACAGGCGGTCAAGTAGCACCCACCACACCGTTGAAAGCAAAAACCACCACCACGCCTTACGGAAGCTTTGAACATCCCTTAGACGCGGCAAAACTGGCAGCTGTGGCTGGAGCAGCCTATTCTGCCCGCTGGACAACTGCCCACCCAAAAGAACTGAGAGAATCCATTAAAAAGGCAATTAATCTGAAAGGTTTCAGATTCATCGAAGTTATAACCCAGTGCCCCACAGCCTTCGGTAGAAGAGTGGGATTCAAAAATGTTGGAGAAATGCTAAAATGGTTCAAGGAAAACGCGGTTCCAGTTCAACAAGCAGAGAAAATGAGCCAGGAAGAGCTTGAAGGAAAAATAATCATAGGAGAATTTATTCAAAGAAGACGCACCACTCTTGGTGAAGCCGTGTATGCAATGATAAAGGGGGCGCAAAAAGATGAAAAACAGAGTTGAAGTCAGAATAGCGGGTTATGGCGGTCAAGGCGTAGTTTTAGCGGGTCAAATATTAGGCAAAGCAGCAGTTTACGACGGAAAAAACGCCTTACAAACCCAGTCTTACGGGGCAGAAGCCAGAGGAAGTGCTGCCCGAAGCGAAGTAATAATTTCCGACGGTAAAATAAACTTTCCAGCCGTCAGAAAATGCGACATTTTAGTGGCGATGAATCATGAATCTTTAAACAAGCATTTAGAAGCTTTGAAAGAAAACGGCATCTTAATTGTTGACAGCACCTATGTGAAAGAAATTCCAGAAACAAAAGCGAAAGTGTATAAGGTTCCAGCCACTGAAACAGCTCAAAAAACCTTTGGAGCAAGCCTTTACGCAAACATGGTTATGCTTGGAGCTTTAGCAAAAATAACAAATCTAGTCAGCGTTGAAGCGTTAGAGAAAGCTATCAAAGAAAGCGTTCCACCAAAAACCGTGGAAACCAACATAACCGCTCTCAAAAAAGGCTTACAGTTTTAAGCTTTCTTTCTTAACTATTACGTTATGCATTACGAAATAAAATGTTCAAAATGCAACTACCCAACACAAAACTTTCTCGATTTTAAATGTCCAAAATGCAGTCACACCCTCTCCATTAAGGTATTATTTGATTTTGAAACTGAAAAAATTAACACCAAAGATTACAGTTTATGGCGCTACGCAAAGTTTTTTCCCTACATAAAAGAAAAAAGCATTATCTCACTTGGAGAAGGATGGACGCCCCAAGTCAAATTCTCAGAAAACGTCTATTTTAAACTTGAAAACCTAAACCCAACAGGCTCTTTCAAAGACAGAGGCTCCACTATACTGATTTCTGCATTACATGAAAAACTGAAAGAAATTAGAGGATACATTTCTGAAGATTCCTCAGGCAACGCAGGAGCCTCTATTGCTGCTTATGCCGCCCGCGCAAATATAAAAGCAAAAATTTATGTTCCGAAAAATGTTTCTGGACCAAAATTCAACCAGATAAAGTTTTATGGTGCAGAAGTTGTCAAAGTTGCTGGGTCAAGAAATAAGGTTGCAGAAGAAGCCCAAAAAAGTGAAAAGGGCAAGGTGTATGTCGGGCATATTCTTCACCCGCTGTTTAGGGATGGAATAAGAAGTCTCGCCTACGAAATAGCCGAACAAACTTGTTGGCATATACCAGAGCGTGTTTATTTGCCTGTTTCTGCTGGCACACTGCTTTTAGGCGTTATAAGCGGTTTTGAACATCTCGTTGAATCAAATGTTATAGATAAAATGCCGCAAATAGTGGCTTGCCAAACAAGACAAGTTTCACCACTTTACCATAGGTTTAAAAATTTGCCTTACAAGCCTCCAGAAAAGATAACCTCTATAGCTGATGCCTTGGTTAGCGTAAATCCTCCACTACTTAATCTCATGGTGGAAAAATTGAAAGAGGTAAAAGGTGAGGCTGTTATTGTTGATGAAAACGAAATTTTTGACGCGTTCATAGAGCTTGCCCAGAAAGGCTTTTTTGTAGAACCAAGTTCTGCTGTCGCTTACGCAGCCTATAAAAAGCAAGTGGAAAATGAAGAAGTATCAAAGGAAGATGCGAGTGTGATAGTTCTTACCGGAAGCGGCTTAAAAACCATGATTAAACCCTGATAGTTCTTGTGTTTCACGGTTTATTTTTAGAAAAATTTATATCGTAATGCTGTTTCTTTTGAGACGCACTAAAAGGAGGTTATTTGAATTGTCATCTCAAGCTGGTGGTGTACCAGTTTTAATATTAAAAGAAGGCTCAAGTAGAAGCCGTGGAAGAGAAGCCCAACACACAAACATTATGGCAGCAAAAATAGTAGCTGAAACCGTGAAAAGCGCTTTAGGACCAAAAGGCATGGACAAAATGCTTGTAGACAGCTTCGGCGATGTAACAATAACAAGCGATGGACGCACAATTTTGGATGAAATGGACATTCAACATCCAGCAGCCAAAATGATGGTTGAAGTTTCCAAAACCCAAGACAACGAAGCTGGCGACGGAACAACAACCGCCGTTGTGTTAGCTGGCGAACTCTTAAGCAAGGCAGAAGAACTCATCGGAAAAAACATTCACCCCACGATAATAATTGACGGCTATAAAAAAGCCGCAGAAAAAGCTCTAGAAGTTTTGGAAAAGATAGCAATTCCCGCTGGGTCAGAAACTGAAGAATACCTGAAAAAGGCGGCTATGACTTCCATGGCAAGCAAACTCGTAGCTGAACATAGAGAATATCTAGCTGATTTGGCAGTAAAAGCCATTCTTGCGGTGGCTGAAAAAGAAAATGAGAAATACAAGGTAGATGTAGACGACGTTAAAGTTGAAAAGAAGCCAGGTGAGTCACTGAGAGACACAAAGCTTATTCAAGGCATAGTTTTAGACAAGGAAGTTGTCCATTCTGGAATGCCGAAACGCGTGGAAAACGCAAAAATCGCATTATTAGACACTCCCTTAGAAATTGAAAAGACCGAGTTTGATGCTAAAATCAACATTGAAAGCCCAGAGCAAATGGAGGCTTTCCTAAAGCAAGAAGAAGAAATGCTTAGAGACATGGTTGAGAAAATAGCTGCGGTAGGAGCGAACGTTGTCCTATGCCAGAAAGGCATTGACGATATGGCACAACACTTCCTAGCAAGAAAAGGAATCCTCGCAGTTAGAAGAATCAAGAAGTCAGACATAGAGAAACTTGCAAAAGCTACAGGCGGCAAAGTAATAACAAACATGGACGACATGACCCCAGAAGATTTAGGATACGCAAGCCTAGTTGAAGAAAGAAAAATAGGCGACGACAAAATGACCTTTATAGAGGGATGCAAGCACCCCAGAGCCGTCACCATCCTAATAAGAGGCGGAACAGAACGAATAGTAGACGAAGCCGAAAGGTCTCTCCATGACGCCCTCTGCGTGGTTAGAGACATAGTTGAAGAACCAAAAGTCCTAGCCGGAGGCGGAGCCCCAGAACTTGAAATCTCTAAAATGCTTAAGAGGTATGCTGAAACCCTTCCGGGAAGAGAACAGCTTGCCGTTAGAAGCTTTGCAGAAGCCCTTGAGGCTGTCCCTGTCACATTAACAGAGAACGCCGGTTTAGACCCTATAGACATACTGTCAGAATTAAGAGCTAGACACGAAAAAGGCGGGACATGGGCAGGAATAGAAGTTCACTCTGGCAAGGTTCAAGACATGACAGAAGCAGGAGTTTTCGAACCCTTGGCTGTTAAAAAGCAGATAATCAAATCAGCCACAGAAGCCGCTTCCATGATTCTCAAGATCGACGACGTCATTGCTGCTGGAAGAATGAAGACTCCTCCAACACCACCAGGAGGGCCTAGAGGCGCTGGCTATCCAGGTGCTGGGGCGTACTAGGACACGTCTAAAAAAGAGAAGAAAATTTTGATAGGTCCTCCTAAACTTACTCGTTTCGAGAAGGCAAGGATAGTGGGTGCTAGGGCTCTCCAAATTTCTATGGGCGCCCCAATACTTGTTGAAATTTCAGAAGGCTTTTTAAGTCCAATAGATATTGCGTTAAAAGAGCTTGAAGCTGGGATTTTGCCCATGACTATTAGGCGTACATTGCCCGACGGTACCTACCAGGACATTCCGCTAAAGTGGCTGCTGGAAGAAGCATAGTTTAGAATGGTGGAGGCGGTGGAGGAGGAATTTTTTCACTTTTTTCTTTTGCAAGCATAGAATAGTAGTAGAATGTTGATGATATTGGAGATATCGGTTCTATCACCGAAATAATAATAGTGCTTACTAATGAACTGTAGGCTCCAAGCGGAGCTAAAACCAAACTTACAAGGATAGCTAAAACTGCTATTATTATTCCAATTATTAATGCGAGGGCAAATGTTTTAAGCCATCTATTGCTTACAAGCTTTCTGCTTCGGGATAAGCTGTCAAAAGCACCTTTTTCCTCTATTACAATGGCTGGGATTACGAGATAGAACATTATCGATATTATTATGCCAGGAATTATGAAGGCGAACAATCCCAACGTGGTGAGGATGCCAACTATTAACGACGCAACCAGAAGGGAAGGAAGCTTAGAAACAGCGAAGTTAAAAGAGTTACTCAAGCTTGTTTTTCCTTTCTCAATGAAGTCTGAAGCAGATTTAATTATAACACCAGATGCAATGTTACTTATTATCCACGAGAGTACGGCAGTAATAAAGGCTAAAGCCATAAGAGTTAAAAATATGCTCCAGAACTTGTTCCAAACAACATCCGGAGGACCCGTAAAATCTATTTTTCCAATTTCTTCTACATAACTGAGCATTGGAAGGCTTAACAAAGCTGAAATCACGCTGACTATCAAAAAAGGTATAAAGAAAATGCCGAAGTTGTTAAGGTATAGGTTGAACGTTAAGGAAAGGATTTCTCCTATAGACAATTCATATGAAGGCTTTAATGACTCGAACATCAACACCAATTTCTATAGTATCTCACTATTTTAATTAAATTTGCGATAATCTACTTCTCATTCTTCTTAAGTTTCTTTAAGTTTTCTTTTGCTTGTTCAAGGGTTTTTCTTATTCTTGTCCAGTGGGCTCCCTGCCAGTATATTTGCTCGCATTTTGGACACTGCCAAAACTCGTTATAATAGGTAAAGGTGCTTTTTTCAACTTTATCCGCAATTTTTTCTTTTTCTATCGGCTTTACTCTAGTGTTGCATTTTGGGCATCTCGAAATAGTCATGTCCACTTCAAGTTTGATGCCGAATCTTTTTGCAAGTTGGGCAAGCCTTTCAGCTTCATCGGTTCCTTCGAAGTAGAAAGCGTTTACGCCCTTTGCTGTGGCTTGTTGGTAAAGCTCCAAATCTCTTGTGAGGAGAATTCTTCTCTCTTTTTTGGCTATTGTTAAAAGCTGGTTGTCATCCAGCCTGTTAGAATATTTCACGTTATGCCCCAAAATGCGAAGCCACCGTGTAAGTTTTCCCAGCATGCCATCAGCAATAAATTTCAAGGCTTATTCTCTCCGAATTATTTTTCCACTTCCCGCTTCAGCAACAATTTCTCCTTCATCCATGACTAATTTTCCATTAACAAAGGTTTTAACAGGTTTTCCTTCCACTTTCCACCCATTAAACGGCGAGTATTTGGCTTTTGAGAAAAATTTTGACGCATCTACCCTATATTTTTGTTTTAAATCTACAATCGTTAAATCAGCATCTCTTCCCTCTTCCAAACAGCCCTTGTCTTCAAGTTTGAAAATCTCTGCTGGTTTTTCTGCCATAAGCCTAACCAAATCCGCTATTGACAATCTTCTATTCTTCACTTGCGTAAGCAATAATGGAAGCATGGTTTCCAAGCCAGGTATGCCAACCTTAACGTTCCAAATGCTTTCTGCAGTTTTTTCCTCGATAGTATGTGGAGCATGGTCTGAAGCTAAAATGTCAATCCAGCCATTTTTAATTCCATTCCACAATGCGTCCATATTTTTTCTGTCTCTAACCGGAGGCATAGTTAACGCCAGAGTCCCGATTTTTCTTAAATCGTCAGCAGACAATAACAGATGGTGAGGAGTAGCTTCACAAGTTATCATGCGTCCATATTTTTTCTCTTCTATTATTGCTTTTAATGCTTGTTCTGTGCTTATATGACAAAAATGTATATGCGCATTAGCCTTTTTTGCCATATCCAACATTCTTTTCACCGCTTTCACTTCAACTTCTTTTGAATGCGCCTCTAAAAAAGCGTCAACATCATTGCGGTTAGAAAGTTTAAGCTTTTTTTCAGTT
>Ga0190306_1000733_pt1 | contig 10197 bp, 11 predicted proteins | sample 48700734_MG_FD_161657 | JGI IMG/M metagenome (GOLD analysis project Ga0190306, IMG submission 161657) | Hydrothermal vent sediment bacterial communities from Southern Trench, Guaymas Basin, Mexico - 4870-07-3-4_MG | ecosystem: Environmental > Aquatic > Marine > Hydrothermal vents > Sediment ...
ACTCCTTCTGTATAATACTGTAGTGGTGGGTTATTTGGACGAGTAACTATAACATAAATCTGACTCTTTATACACTCAAGGGGATTGATACCAAAACCACCTGGCCCACGTGAAACAAATATACGTACAATGCAGTCCCTTTCACCGCCTGCCTTGACAGTCTCTCTTACAACCTCCTTTATACCATTACAAGAAAGAGGGAGCTTTAGGTCAATAATCTTTGCAGACCCCTCTAAACGCTTTAGATGGGCATCTATTTGGTAAAGCCAGCCAGATTGACACTTAATTACCTCAAACACACCATCCCCTCGGTGGACCATATGGTCATCAATGGGGATCGTCATAAACATGGGTTCTTTAACAATACCCCCCAATATGCTAGAAAACATAGCAAGATAATTTGCATGATAAGGCATTAAAAGGTCATCTTTTTTGGCCATGATATCCCTTTCGTTTAATACCTTAATCATTTAAATCCATTGATAAATAAAATATCTTTAAGGGGGCGCTTAGGCACATGATGAATGCCCTCTTCATCCCTCCAATATCTCACAGAATCGCTAATTTCTTCTAATCTTGGCGATTCACCAGGTATCCCCAAGGCCAAGACCAATAATATTTCTAGGTATTCTGGAATAGAAAGGATCTGCCTTAAACGCCCTCGATCAATAGAGGCAATAGGACAACTCCCAATCCCCTCTGAGAGTGCTACCAAAATCATATTTTCTACCGCAAATCCCATGTCTATTTGACAATACCTTGAATCTGTATTTTTATCACATAGAACTACAATATAGGCCATGGGCCTCTCCCCCTCAGGGGGGGTACCTGCTGGGGCAATGTAGGCTGCCCAGCTCAGTGTCTCAAAAACGGCCACCCTCAATCTTTCGTCTTCAACGATGATATATTTTAGGGGTTGAAGATTGGCAGCTGAAGGGGCCAACCTTGCTGCATTGACTATTTTCTTCAAAGTCTCTAAAGGGATAGGTATGGGCCTAAAGCGCCTTATAGAACGCCTTTTAAGAACTAGTTCATAAACATTCATCTTATCTTGTACTCCTTTAAAATCCTTCTTTCTTCATCACGTTTTTTAATCTCCTCCCTCTTATCAAACTTCCTTTTTCTTTTTGCCAGACCAAGTTCTGCCTTTGCCAATCCCCTCCTAAAATAGATGCGCAAGGGAATCAGGGTAAGACTACGATCCTTTAACCTCCCAATTAGGCGCTTTATCTCCTTTTTATGTAATAGTAATTTGCGGGGGGAAAGGGGCTCATGCTGATTATAAGAGGCAAAGGGATAGGGGCCTATATAGCAGTTCATTAAGTAAAGCTCTCCACCTTTAATCTGTGCATAGCTATCCCCTATGCTTACCCTCCCAAGACGGAGTGATTTTACCTCTGTCCCCTTAAGTACCAAACCTGCCTCATATACCTCTTCAATATGATAATCATAATATGCCTTTTTATTTGTACAGACAATCTTTTTATAGTCCTCTTTCACTTAGATATACCTCAACTATTCATGGCTAGAGGTAATAAGTGATTCATATCTAATATTACTTAAGGTCTGTGGGAGGTTCTGAAGTGTCTGTTTAATATAGCTTTTTATTTGCTCAGCCGTAGGGAACTTTAGGATCTCATCTACCATCCACTTTGTATCTCTAAAATTGGTCTCCCTGATAATCCTTTTTATTAAGGGGATAACCTGCATATTGACGCTAATCTCATCTAACCCAAATCCCAAAATTATAGGGATATATGCTGGCTCTGCCGCCATCTCCCCACATATCCCTACCTTGATCCCTGCCCTCTTTGCTGCCTTTACACTTGTCTTTATCATCTGTAATATGGCTGGGTGCAGTGGCTCATAAAGATAGGCTACTTGTTCATTTGTTCGGTCTATGGCCAAGGCATACTGGATTAAATCATTTGTACCGATACTGAAAAAATCTACCTCCCTTGCTAAAAAATCACAAATTGAAACAGCAGAAGGCACCTCTATCATAATGCCCAATGGTATGCGTTCATCGAAGGGGTGCCCTTCCCTCTTTAACTCCTCTTTTATGTCTTGCAAAATGGCCTTAACTTTATGAATTTCCTCTAAACTAGAGACAAAGGGGATAAGGATTCTTGCCTTTCCATAGGCACTAGCCCTTAGTATTGCCCTAAGTTGTGTACGAAAGATTGTCTTTTGATTGAGGCACAGCCTAATGGCCCTAAGTCCAAGGGCAGGATTTATCTCCTTGCCAAAATCTAATTTTGAGATAAATTTGTCTCCGCCTATGTCTAAGGTACGGAATGTCACACTATAAGGGGAAACCAATTCTACAGCCTTTTTAAAATATCTAAATAGCCTCTCTTCGTCTGGGAATTCCTTTTGCTGCAAATAAAAAAATTCAGTCCTGAAGAGTCCTATACCCTCTGCCCCTGCCGAGAGCACTGAATAAACCTCTTCAAAGAGTTCTACATTGGCCATCACATTAAGACAAAAACCATCAGGGGTACGGGCAGGCAGGTGGGCATCCTTTTCTATCTCTTTCCTATAAAGCCTATACTCCTCCTTCCTTCTAGTATATTCTTCTACAGTAGCAGAGGTAGGGCTAACAATCACCTCTCCATTTAGACCATCAATAATAATAAATTCCCCATCTTTTATACTGGATGTGATGGCCTTTACCCCTACTACGGCAGGTATCTTTAATGCCTGGGCAACAATAGCAGTATGGGACGTCCTTGTTCCTATTTCTGTAATAAAACCAGCTATATTTTTTGTTTGAAGATGCGTAGTCTCTGCAGGGGAGATATCATATGCCACTATAATTGTATCATGGGTATAAGTATATCTAGAATCAGTAGGCTCACCACTTAGATACTTCATTACCCTCTCTGCTACATATCTTATATCCTCAAATCGCTGTCTGAGATAATCATCATCAATCTTTGAAAATATCCCTTCTATTTCATTTATAGATTTAAGAAGTGCCCATTCTGCATTGATTTTCTCATCTTTTATACGTTTTAGTGTAGCTTTGTAAAGGAGTGGGTCTTTTAGGATTACACTGTATGCATCCAGGATATGGGTTATTTCCTTAATGGATAATTCCTGTTTAAACCTTAGAAACTCCCTCTTTGCAAAATTTACTGCCTCTTTAAAACGAGAGATCTCCTTTTTTATCTGTTCTTTATCGATTAAGAATTGATATATAATTCTTGGTTGAGACCTTTGGAGGAGATAAACATGCCCCAGGGCAATTCCAGGAGAGGCACCAATACCCCTAAACCTCCTTTCCTGCATTTAAAAAATAACCTCCTTGTCAATTGGTCGTTAAATCCCCTAATTCCTCTTCAATCCAGTTAGAAATGGCAGAGATGGCCACTTCGGCATCCTTTCCAGAGACCTCTAATCTTATCTTATCGCCAAATTGACAGGCCAAATGCAGCAAGTCCACTATACTTTTTGCATCGGCCTTGACATTATTTTTATCTATTTTAATTTCGGCATCAAATTTACTAGCAAGTTCTGCTAGCCTTGCTGCTGGCCGGGCATGCAGTCCTAATTTATTTTTTATTATGAAATATCGAATCAATACAAAAATCTAACACAAAAAAGGCAATGGGTCAATCTTGCCATTTATGAAAAAAAGGTTTATATAATTATTTACGGGGGCGAATGGTTTCGACGGGGATATAGGAGGTTTAAGCTGCATGCCGAGGCCCTATCACCTCGTAAAAAATGATAGGAAAAAAGAAATGCCAACTATAACTATGCCCTAGCTGCTTAAAACAGCAGCTACGTCTGAGAAGTCCTGGCCTGCAAGGCTCCTCAGGCGTCGGTTTAGCAGGCTAGCTGCTTATGAGCGCCTACTATATAAGCAGCGAAACAGAATGTAGGCTGGCCCTTACTACTTCCTTTCTGGGAGAAGGGTAAGGGTGAGAATTATATCCCAGAATAAGCATGTAGAGGCTTAAACCGAGTATTTCCGGACGCGGGTTCAATTCCCGCCGCCTCCACCATCATATTTAATAGCTATGTCTATAACCTCCCCATACTGTTTTGTCTGTGGCAAGGAAAACCCAAAGGGCCTTAAGGTCAATGTCTTCTTTGAAGATGATATAGCAAAGATAAAATATGTCTTTGATTCAGCATACCAGGGTTGGACAGGCATTATTCATGGGGGACTAATTAGTACACTTTTAGATGAAGTGATGGCCTATGCAGTAGCCCATAGACTTGGGCCGGCAGTAACCACTCATTTAGAGGTTACCTTTAGAAATCCCCTTCGCCCAAAGGAGGAATTTATTGCCTCAGGCTGGGTAGTAAAGAATACATCCCGTAAGGCAGAGGCTGAGGCAGAGATAAAGAGGATTAAGGACAATGTAATAATTGCTACGGCAAGGGCTACCCTTTTATTGATAAATAAAAGACTAAGAACCTAGCTGCAACTACAAAAATGGAGGTATCATGAGCTATCTTGATTTTTCAAAAGGATTGTTACCGGCCATTGTTCAAGACTACGAAACAGGGGATGTTTTAATGCTGGCTTATATGAATGAAGAGGCATGGGAAATGACGTTAAAGACCAAACTTGCTCACTATTACAGTCGCTCTAGACAATCCTTGTGGAAAAAGGGTGAGACATCTGGTCATGTCCAAAAAGTAAAGGAGATTTATATAGATTGCGACGCTGATACTATTTTAATCAAGGTGGAACAAAGAGGGGCGGCCTGTCATATGGGATATAGAAGTTGCTTTTTCAGAAAATTGGAGGATAATAACCTTAAGATAGTAGGTGAAAGGATTTTTGACCCCAAAAAGGTCTATAAAAATAGAGGGGATAGAGATGAAAAGGCTTAAATTGGGTATCCCAAAGGGGAGTTTGCAACAAGCCACCATTGATTTATTCAATAAGGCAGGTTGGAAGATTAGCTTAGCAGATAGAAGTTATTTTCCATCCATTGATGACGATGAAATTACTTGTACCATGTGTCGTGCCCAAGAGATGTCTAGATATGTAGAAAATGGTACTTTGGATGCGGGTATTACAGGGAAGGATTGGATCTTGGAGAATGGCTCTAAAGTAGTGACAGTAACTGATTTAGTCTATTCAAAAACCAGTACCAGACCTACTAGATGGGTAGTTGCTGTACACAGGGACTCTAATATAAATAAGATAGAGGAACTCAAAGGTAAAAAGATAGCTACAGAATTGGTAAACTTTACAAGAAATTACTTTAAAGAGAGGGGCATTAATGTAGATATAGAATTTTCTTGGGGGGCAACAGAGGCAAAGATTGCCTCTGGTCTAGCCGATGCCATTGTTGAGGTTACAGAGACTGGCACCACACTCTCTGCCCATGGCCTAAAGATTATAAAGGAGCTCATGGTCTCTTATCCTCAGCTTATTGCCAATCCAAAACAGTGGAATGACCCTTGGAAAAGGGAAAAGATTGAACAAATCGCCCTCTTACTCAAAGGTGCCCTAAGGGCACAACATATGGTAGGCCTCAAGATGAATGTCCCCAAGGGTAATCTTGAGGCAGTAGTCAATGTCTTACCTAGTTTGAACGCCCCTACTGTCTCACCCCTACATCAAGGTGGTTGGTATGCGGTAGAATCGGTAGTAGCTGCCAAAGAGGTAAGAGATTTGATCCCAAAATTGATAAAGCAAGGGGCAGAGGGTATCATTGAATATCCGCTATTTAAGGTAATCTAATGAGATATGTTTACTGCTTAATTGCCCTTTCCTTTATATTGAGTTGTACCTCCAACCCCCCTATTCCTAAAAGACAGCATGCAAATGAGCACTTCCTTTTAGGAGATGCATATCTAAAAGAAGGGAATATATTAGGGGCACTAAGGGAATTGAGCTTGGCAAAAGAGGCAGACCAAGATAACCCAGATATCCATCATGAGTTGGGATTGGTATATATGGCACTTGATGATTATATAAAGGCTAAAAAGGAATTTGAAAGGGCCATCTCCCTAAGGCCCAACTATTCAGAGGCATATAATAGTTTTGGCCTACTTTATTTTAGGCAAGGGAGGTGGAAGAAGGCAGAGGAATACTTTAAAAAGGCATTGTCTAATGTGCTTTATGCTACCCCAGAGGATGCATATACCAATTTGGGATTTTGCTATCTTGTCCAAAAAAAATACAAAAAGGCACTAGCGGCCTTCAAAAGCGCAATTCAAAACAAAAGGGAGTGTGCTCCCGCCTACCTGGGGATGGGGCAGACCTTAGAGGCCCTTGGACAGGATCTAGAGGCCCTAAATATGTATAACTTAGCAGCTCAATATGCACCAGAAAATCCTGAAGTATATTATCGTCTGGGAAATGTCTGTATTAAACTAGGAAAGAGGGATGACGCTATAGAGGCCCTTAAAAAAGCAATTGCCTTAGACCCTATAGGGGGCTGGGGGAGAATGGCAAAGTCCCTCCTAAAAGACCTAGACTAAAAATGATCTCTAGGCGTTCTCAGGAAATCTTTCCCTTTATGGTAATGGAGATCCTAGAAAAGGCCCAAGATATGGAGAGGAGAGGTGAGGATATAGTCCATTTAGAGATTGGCGAGCCTGACCTTGATACGCCTGAGTGCATTAAGGCCGCTGCTAGGCGTGCCTTAAGGGATGGAAAGACACACTATACACATAGCTTGGGCATTTTGGAATTAAGAGAGGCCATTGCTGAATACTATAAGGAAAAATATAGTGTAGATATAGGCATTGAACAGATAGTAGTCACTGCGGGTACATCGCCTGCCTTGCTCCTGGTATTGGCCGCACTTTTAGAACCAGGTGATGAGGTAATTTTATCTAATCCCCACTATGCATGCTATCCCAATTTTATAAGATTTCTGGGTGGAAATCCAGTATTTGTCCCAGTCTTTGAAGAAAATGGATTTTTATATGATATTAAGGCCGTTAAGGCATCAATAACAAAAAAGACAAAGGCCATTTTAATCAACTCCCCAGCCAATCCTACAGGGGCAGTGCTCTCTCCTTACCATCTAGAATCACTAGCAGATTTGGGGATTTATATAATCTCTGATGAGATTTATCATGGTTTGATTTATGGGGAAAGGGGGCATACAATCCTGGAATTTACAGATAAGGCATTTGTCTTAAATGGTTTTTCCAAACTCTATGCCATGACAGGGTTTCGCTTGGGGTATATCATTGCCCCAGCCAAATTTGTGCGCCCTATTCAAAAAATGCAACAGAATTTTTTTATATGTCCAAACTCTATCTCCCAATATGCGGCCATTGCCGCACTCAGAGAGGCCCAGGAGGAGGCAAGGCATATCCGTAAAATCTACAATGAACGCCGCCTTTTTATGCTTAAACACCTCAGGGCCCTTGGATTCAATATAGGTGCAGAGCCCAAAGGGGCATTTTATATATTTGTTAATACTAAGAAAATCTCTCAAGATTCTTATAGCCTGGCCTTAGATATTTTGGAGAGGGCAAAGGTAGCAGTGACACCTGGGATTGATTTTGGCAGCAATGGGGAGGGATATCTACGTTTTTCCTATACAAATTCCTTGAAAAATATTGCAGAGGGGATGAAGAGATTGGAGAAGTACCTATCCCTTTTTTGTCTTTGACCTATTAATCATTTTAAAATACCTTCTAAAACAAAATATACTAAGACCCAAAATGCTTGACCACACCAAGGATAAAAATATCCAACCAGAGAGTTTCATTTCCTTTTCCTCCATGCTAGATGAATTAACCAGCCTGCCAATAAGAGGCTAAATAAGATCAATCCACGGGCTAGGAGTCTATATGGGCGGTCACAGGCAGGTATCCCTCTAAGAAGCAGGACATCTATCCCATCTTGCAGAAGCCAGACAAAGAATATCACAATAAGACAGGTAGGCGTTATGTATTTAAGGACAAAGCGGTAGATATTTGGTACCTTTATCCATGCCCCTTTATGCATCTCAGAAAATCCTTTATCAATCCCATAGACCCAGCCAAAGAGAATGACTTCTATGGTCCCCAATATGGGCAGGCTCATTGTGCCAATCCAAAAGTCTAGTTCGTCTAAAAAACCATGTTTTAAAAAAAAGATAACCATCTGAGTTGGAAGAAATGAGAAGATTGCTATCATCACAACGGCCCTCTTCCAAGGGATATTTAATTCATCTATAAGAAAGGCCACACAAGGCTGGATAATAGATACTGAAGATGTAAGCCCAGCAAAAAAAAGCAAGAAAAACCAGAGAAATCCCCAAATCTGTCCTAGTGGTAAATGGGTAAGCACTAAGGGGGTGGAGAGAAAGGCAAGGTCAAATGCCCCTCCCTTAGATATCTGGGCTATACCAAAGAAGGCCACAGCAGCAGGGATGGCGATAGAACCTCCAAAGATTACCTCTGCTATTTCATTTAATGAGGTTACAGTAAGTCCAGACAAGACTATATCGTCCTTCTCTCTCAAATAGCTGGCATAGCACTGAATCGTGCCCAATCCCAAACTTAGGGTAAAAAAGATCTGCCCTGCAGCGGCCAACCAAGTACTTGCATCCTTTAGCTGGGAGAAATTTGGATTCCACAAAAAACCCAATCCAGCAAGAGCATTCCTCTCTGGATAAGAGGGGTCTGGGGTACCCAATGTCAATGCCCTTATCATAAGCACAATGGCAATAAAAAAAAGTGTAGGCATTGCCAACCTGGAAAGCCTTTCTATCCCCTTTCCTAAGCCGCGATACAGAATAATAAAATTGGCAAAGAATGTTATAAGAAAGAATAAATAGGCAGTCCATATAGAAGAGAATGGACCCTTTTCTATACCTTGAAAACTCCTTAAAAAGTTGCTCATACTCTCTAAATCGTTTAGACCAAAGTAGGCCTTAGTGAGGGAGAAGAAGGCAAAGGCAAGTGTCCAAGAACAGACATAGAGATAGTAGATACCCAAGATTAAAGGGATTATAAGACCCAATACACCTAGATATTTTGCAATAGGATGGGGCCAAAGGATTTCAAATATGCCTGGGGTAGTCCCATGACCATATCTTCCACCCAATCGCCCAATAGTCCATTCCAGCCACATCATAGGAATGCCCATAATGGTCAAAAACAAAAAGTAGGGTATCATAAATGCGCCGCCGCCATGCTGGCTGGCCTGAACAGGAAATCGCAATAGGTTTCCCAGGCCTATTGCTGCCCCAGCAGTAGCCAAAATCATGCCAAATTTTGTGGCCCAGGTCTCCCTTAAAACAGGCATATAACTTACTATACTGGCCAATTTTCCCTGTCAAGTTTTATGTTTGTTAGAAATCTCTTTTTTCTTGACAAAAAGGTAGGTTGCCTTTATTATCTTTTCATGTTCATTGAGCAAATTCCTGTAAAGTTAGGGGAATTGGAGATATTTTCTTATCTTGTTGCCTGTCCTAAGACAAGAGAAGGGATGGTAATTGATGTGGCCGCTGAGTGTGAAAAGATTTTGAATAAGATTAAACAAAGGGATATAAATTTAAAATACATTGTAAGCACTCACGGTCATCCAGACCACATTGCCGGCAATCAGGAGATGAAGAAACTAACTGGGGCCAAGATTGTCTTGCATGAGGCAGACGTGGCCTTCTTCAATACAGAAGAGGCAAAGGATGTATTTAAAAGATTGGGGCTCTTTTGTTTACCAAAGGCAGATATACTAGTAAAGGACAATGATATACTAGAAATAGGTACATTGAAAATAAATATCATCCATACACCTGGCCATACCCCTGGGAGTATTTGCCTTTATGTAGGTGGAAACCTATTTACAGGTGATACATTATTTGTAGGGGCAGTAGGGAGGACTGACTTACCAGGTGGTTCCTTTGAACAACTTTTAAGTTCCATAAAGGAAAAGCTTCTACCATTGCCAGATGAGACCATCATTTGGCCAGGTCATGGCTATGAAGGACAATCCTCTACCCTGGCAAGGGAAAAACAGCAGAATCTTTATATAACGGATTTTATCTTGGGTAGCTACTAGGTTACTTCCTTACCTGCATCTGGCCCAGGGCTGGTTATATAAATAGATTTTACCTTTACGATAACTACACCTTTTGGTTCTAGTTCAGGATTTATAGCCTTTACTACCTTTACCCCCTCCTCAAACAATTTGCCAGAGGTCTCAATCCTTGCCTCCCCTTTAAATTGATATCCTCTTCTAGGTTTGGCATCCCAATCCCAGACAGAAAGTGCTAC
>Ga0190306_1000735_pt1 | contig 10190 bp, 10 predicted proteins | sample 48700734_MG_FD_161657 | JGI IMG/M metagenome (GOLD analysis project Ga0190306, IMG submission 161657) | Hydrothermal vent sediment bacterial communities from Southern Trench, Guaymas Basin, Mexico - 4870-07-3-4_MG | ecosystem: Environmental > Aquatic > Marine > Hydrothermal vents > Sediment ...
CACAAATTTGCCTCTAAAATTGGGTTTATATTCTTATTTTTACAGTAGATCCCGGTTTATTAAGTAATTTAAGCACCTCTTCAAAATTTTCTGGTTTTTTTCCGGCATATTTTTCAAAGACTGGGCACTTATTTTTTTTGGTTTTGAAAGTTGCGGGTTCTATGCATCTATTTTCTCTCCAGCATCTTGGTCCGATTTTATTTTTAAGTTCAGGATATTTTGATAATTCTGTCGTAATGGGAACTGCAACGTTACTTCTTATTTCCCATTGGGCAACCCCGCAACATCTTTTTTTGGAACTTTCTATTATTCCAGACCAAGTACATTTGAGATCACACTCCGCTTCCTGCCCCAATAAAAGAAAATAAACGAAATTTGGGTCTTTTTTTTCAATGAGTTTAATTTGTTTTTCATTTGCAGTCTTTGCAAACTTTATATATTCCTCCTTTATTTTGTTTGAAAAAGAATTTGGAATGACAAATCTCGCCTTTTTTGCGATTCTTTCCATTGGTTCTATATTGCACAAAAACTGCCTTTCCCTCACCAATTGCGCATACATAGAAAGGCTCCCTTTAATATTATAATTTGTATAATTTAAAGAAACTGTTTTTGTTTTCTCTAGATTATTCAGAGCAAATTCGTTTTCATTATTTTTAACTTTTTCATCCCAGATTTCCCAGAAACTTGCGGGAATTTCTTCTATATCCGTTTCAAAACCCGATTCTCTCACAACTTTTTTAAATCCTTTGCCTATTTCTCTGAGTTCTTCAATGGGAGAATTATTCAGTATATTATACAATTTCAAAAGATAGCGGGGCTGAATTGCAAATATTATCCTCGTTAGAGCCCCTTCCAGGATAATATATCTTGCATCCTGTGGTGGAATTTCTTTCTCCACAAATTCGTTGTATAATTCAAAAGAAAATTTCCAAAAATTACTCACAACTTTATTATATCTAGTTGGTTTTATTACTCTAAAAGAAGCCTCTATCCCCGCACCCGGAATCAGATTCAGCGCATTTATATTTCTCCACAAATACAATGCGGCGAACCTTGAAATTTCATCAACCGTTATCACAAATGGAGAAAAATCTAAGAGAATATTGTGATGATGATTTTTTATAATTGAGTTAACTATCTTTTTTGCTTCTTCTTTATTTTCTTTGCATTCTCGATATAATTCTTCAATGTTTTTTTCAAAGGAACTTTGGGATATTTTTACTCCAAGAGCGGCAAGTATATAAGGTTCATCTTTCAGATAATTAATTTTTACCATATATAAATTAGGAAATCAATATTTACTTATCATAATTTGATATATTCCTAGGATTATTGGAGAAATTAATCAATTACTTATACTATTTCACTCGTCCTTATATAAATAAAAAAGATTTATATATATAGGCAATTCGTATATATGATGAAAGTTTCATTACCTTCAGTATGAGAAAGATTGCAGTTGTGTCTGGAAAGGGAGGAATAGGAAAAACAACACTGGCAATAAATCTTGGCTATCTGTTACATAATGAATTTAACATTGATACAACTATTGTAGATTGTAATCTAACAACACCTCATTTAAGTATTAATTTAGGCGTCTATAACAAAAACAAAACATTGAACGATGTTTTAAAAGGCGAAGCTAAACTGGAGGAGGCTTTGGTAAAACATCCCGCTGGAATAAAAATACTGCCCGCTTCTATTGAATTAAATGATTTAGAAGGAGTGGATATAGGAAAACTATCCGATATTCTGCAAAATCCAACTTCAAATTTGATTTTAGATTCTGCCCCCGGGATTGGAAGGGAAGGTATGGCAACAATTTCTGCTGCCGATGAAATTCTTTTTATCACACAACCTTATACTAGCGCAGTAATGGATGTATATAGATGTAAAAAAGTTGCAGAAAAACTAAACAAAAAAATATTGGGTATAGTTGTGAATTTTAGAAAAGGATTTAAACACGAATTAAGCAATATAGAAATAGAAAAATTTACAGAACTTCCGGTAATTGAAACGATACCTTATAATATTGAGATAGAGAAAAGTGTTGCGGCAAAATTACCTCTTCCGTTATATAATCAAAAAGCAAAGGCAAATAGATCTTTTTATTCCTTGGCTTCGCAAATATCCGGGTTTAAAATAGAGAGAAGAAGAACTTTTTTGGATATATTGTTGAATATATTTAAAAAATAAAATTAGAGCAAATTTAATCTTGCAATCCTTGCACTAATCGCTCTGGCTATGGTGCTTTGTTTCTTCGCTCTTTTTATTCGATTTGCCAATACAATATCTCCGACCACATCTCTGATCCAGTTTTCAAAATCATTTTTTTCTTCATTTACATGGTGCAAAAATGTTTTTGCATCCATATCTTTCAAAGCCTGCGCAAGCTCTTCCAACTTTTTAAAAACTCTGCCATCTTTGCAATAAAATTCACTTCCCCTTGGAACTTCTTCAAGAAATCTTTTACTCATATAATTAGTTTTTATTTTTTTAATATATTCTAATCTTAATTTAAGATCATTTAAAGCATTCATAAAAATGATAAAACAATCATAAGGAGTTTTATATGGATTGAAGTATTTGTGGACATCTCCGTCGGCAAACCATTTCGTGCACATATAATAGAAATGGTCCGAAATCTGCAATTTTCTCCAATTATCTATTAGTTTTCTGTCTCCATATTTTAAGGCTTCTTTTTCCAATCTATAAATCTCCGATAATGCAGTTTGTTGCATTCTGTTTCCAATCCATGCACTCAAGTCTCTTTCAGTATCTGCCCAGGAAACAATATTTTGGAAATCTATTTCGGCAACAGGTTTAAATTTTTTTATACTTTCTGAAGTGGTTACAAAATCATTTCCTTTTTCAAGAACTTTTAGTGGAAAATGTTTGAGAAATTCAAAAATTCCAGTTTCTTTCCATTGATGTTCTCCAAAAGTTTCATAATCCATGAACAAATTTATTATATTTCCATTTCCGTTATGTTTATCAATCCAATTCGAAAACTTATCTGCTGTTAATGGCCATCCTTCCCATTTTCTTTCAGAAAATCTAAAGGCGATATCATCACTCAATTTATAGTGTTTAAGCAAAACACATATATTGCTGTCTTTTCCTTTATAAACAAAACATGGACTTCTCCATTCCAGAACTTTATCCCATCCTTCAGCGAGAATACCCTTATAACCCAATCTCTCTACAAATTTTCCGATTTCATTCTGATATACTAATTCGGTATTTCTGAAAATTTTTGGTTTAATTCCAAAAACTTCTTTTAATTTTTTTTCCTGTTTTTTTATTTGTCTTTCAAACTCATTTAAAGAAAATACTGAAGCAAGAGAATGGTAATATGTTTCTCCAACCAGATCACAACAACCGGTATCTACTATCTTTTTAAAACTTTCCAAAACTTTTGGATAATTCTCAAGTTGTTCAAGCAGGACCCCGGTTATAGAAAAACTAACTTTAAATTTTCCATCTGTCTTATGTATTAAATCGAGCAAAATCTGATTAGTTGGAATATAGCTTTTTTTTATTATTCTCTCAAGATACATTCTGTTTCTTTCTTCATCAAAATAATTTTTTTCTTTTCCGATATCAAAAATTCTGAAATTTTTCAGCCTGAGCGGTTGATGAGTGTGCAAATAAAAACAGACAGACACCATATTAATTTATAAGAGACCTGTAAATAGAAACAATTTTGGAAGCCCGTTCTTTCCATGACATATTTGTTAATTCACGATAGGCATTGCTTGTAATTTCTTCCCTTAAAGGAGAATATCTCAAAGCAGAGATTGCTTTGTTTGCAATTTCTTCTATATCCCAAAAATCAACCCGAATACAGTTTTTCAAAATTTCCTTTACACCCGAATTTTCCGAAACAATAACGGGAACTCCATTTGAAGCCGCTTCAAGAGCGGAGATGCCAAAAGGTTCAGAGACAGAAGGAAGAACATATAAATCAGCGGATTCATAAATCTTTTTAACTTCTTCATCTTTCAATCTTCCGGTAAATAATATTTTATCTCCAATATCTAAATTGCAAGCCAGCTCAATCATCTCTGGCAATAGTTCTCCCGAACCAGCCATAACAAACAAAACATCTTTCATGTATTCTGAAATTTTTTTTGCCGCTCTGATAAAATAATCCGGACCTTTATGCATGCTAATTCTTCCAAGATATAGAACAATTTTTTTTCTGTTATACGGTTTGTTTTTTTTATTTCCGTCAAATTCTATTGCATTGTGCACAACTTCTATTTTATCCTTGCTAATATTGTAATCTTTTATTATTCTATTTTTTGTATAATTGGATACTGCAATTATTTTATCCGCTTTGTTGAAAGCTTCTAGTTCAAGATTATAAACAAAGAGATCATAATTGTTACAACTTCTATCCAATTCGGTTGTATGAACATGTAGAATTAAAGGTTTTCCAGAAAATTCTTTTGCTTGAATTCCGGCGGGAAAAGTCATCCAGTCATGGCAATGAATTAAATCAAAATTTTCATGTTTTGCAATTTTTACTCCTCTTTTCGTAAATCTGTCAATTTCTTCCTTTAAGTTTGTTCCGTATATTTTTGCTTCCTCTTCGCATAATGAATATTTGTACTGATATGTTTTTTCATTTAAATAGGGACTTAGCAAACTTTTAATCCCCTTAATAGAAACAAAATTTGTGGGTATTATTTTTAATTTGTTGCTTTCTCCCTTGATCGGTAAAATTAAAGTTATCTTTGTTCCAAATTTTGCCAGAGCATTACAAAGATTGTAAGTAACATTTCCAAGACCTCCAATATTGTATGGAGGAAATTCCCAACCAAACATAAGAATTTTTAAAGATTTCATAATTATATTACCTTATAAAACAAAATGTATTGCCGCTTTCTTAATTGAAATTGAAAAAATTGACTGTAACGGCAGAAGAACTTTTGGAGAGGAGATATGACCTCGAAGACAAAATCAATAATCAAATTGAAAGGCTGCAAACAACTGAGGAAAAGAAACTTGGACTTTTCTTATTTATCGGAAAGAGTCAAAAAAACATTATGAAAAATGAAAAAATTTAATTTTTAGCAATCAGATATTGGATTAAATATTTATAATAATTATGCCGGAAATTTTTGTGCAGAAAGCAACGGAAGTGCTTCTTAAAAATAATATAGGCATCGGAATTAAAGCTGGAGATTATTATCCAGATCTCTGGGTCAGAGATGCTTTGATTTCTTCTTTGGGGATGGTTCTTTCAGAAGATAGAAGACTTATAGAACTGGCAAGGAGGTCAATAGACACAGTTTCAAAATATCAAAAGTTTAATGGGCAACTTCCAAACAAAATTTCTCAGGATGAAAAAATTGTTTGTTTTGGTGAGGGGGGTTGTGTTGATTCGAGTTTGTGGTATCCGATTGCTGTCTTAAATTATTTTAACAAAACAAAAGATTTAGATTTTCTCGAGAGACACTATAAAAAAATAAAAAAAGCAGTCAATTGGGTTCTTTGTTTGGATCAAAACAATGACTGGCTGATTGAAACAAATGAAGGTTCTGACTGGATGGATCTGCTTCTCAGATCTGGAAGAGTTTTATATGACAATGTTCTTCTTTATAAGTCTTTAAAAGACGCAGCAGAAATATGCAATATTCTCAAAAAAGAAGAGAAATTTGATTTCATTGCGGAAAATTTGAGAGAATCAATAAATTTGTTCTTCTGGCCGATAAAAGAAAACTTAAAATATGTAGAAGAAAAGTATGGATATACAGGGATTGAAAAAGATTTTGAGATCATTTTTCAAAATAAGGATGATGGAAAAAATTATTATATTGCGGACCTTGGTTTTAGAAAATATGATCCAAGATTTGATTCTCTTTCCAATCTGCTTGCAGTTTTGTTTGATGTCGCAGATGAAAATAAAAAAATTAAAATTCTTGATCACATCAAAAACGAAAAAATCAATACTCCCTATCCGTTAAAAGTTTTACATCCTCCAATATCAAAATATGATCCTTTCTGGAATTTTTATTTCAGGCGGTCTGAGTTGCCTTATTTGCAGGAACCTGGAAATTACCATAACGGAGGAATCTGGCCTTTTGTTGGCGGTTTTTATATTGCAACTCTAAAAAAAGAAAAAAAATCTTATAATAAGGAATTTGAAAAATTAATCGAAAGTTGCAAATTGGGGAATTGGAGATTTTCCGAGTGGCTGAATTCAGAAGGAAAAATAAGAGGGTCTGCAAACCAGAGCTGGAGTTCCGCAATGTTACTTTATGCTTATTATTATAGTTAGATTATGAAAATCGCTTATTTTGTCTGGGAATATCCTCCTTTATTGGTGGGAGGTCTTGGAACTTATGCTTCTCAAATAGTTCCAAGACTTGCAAAACTTGGGAATGAACTAACTGTTTTTACTTTGAATGATGGAAAATTAAAGACGAGCGAAAAATCAGGAAAAATAGAAATACACAGGCCAAAAATTATAGAAGGCACTAATGCAATAAGTTATATATCAAATGAAGATCTGAGAAAATGGGGAGAGCATTTAAAATTTTTTAACAATATTTTTTCTTATAATTATTTATCTGCGGCGAAATTTATCAATGAAATTTCAAAAAAAAAGAAATTTGATTTAGTTGTTATAAATGATTGGTTGTCAAGTATTGCGGGATTGATAATAAAACAAAATCTAAACTTACCAATTGTTTTTCATATACATTCAACAGAGCAACAAAGAACAGGTGATGGGAGCCAAACAATAAAAACATTGGAAAAAGAGATGGGCGAAAAAGCCAATTCAATAATTACGGTATCTTATTCTATGAAAGAACATTTAATAAGTTTGGGTTATCCGCAAGAAAAAATAAATGTTGTTTGGAATGGTTGCGATACAGACAAGTACAAATTAGAAAATGTAAACTGGAGATTGGTAGAGGAACTAAAAAGGAAATATAATATAAGAGAAGGAGAAAAAATAGTATTCTTTATTGGAAGACTTACATTTATCAAAGGTGTTGAAAATTTAGTTTTGAGTTTTCCTTTAGTTTTGAAAGAATTTCCCAACACTAAATTAATTATTTTGGGCAAGGGAGAAAAATATAACAGCATAGTTGAATTGATAAAAAGATTCAATATTGAAGATAAAGTTATAATCAGATCAGAGTTTGTTTCTGAGGAAGAAAGAATCGCTCATTATGCTTTGTCAGATGTTTGCGTTTTTCCAAGTTTTGCAGAACCTTTTGGCATAGTATCTTTAGAAGCCATGGCCATGAAAAAACCGGTAGTTGTTGGTGCGAGCGGAATTTCCGGATTTAGAGAACAGGTTATTCCGAAAGGAGAAGAGCAGACGGGAATTCATATCAATGGAAAAAATCCCGAAGATATTGCGTGGGGAATAAAGGAAATTTTGAAGAATCCGGAAAGAGCAAAAAAAATGGGAGAGAATGGAAGAAAAAGGGTAGAAAAAACATTTAATCTGGAGGTACTTGCAAGAAACACCATGTTTCTTTATGAAAAAATTACAAAGAACTAATTAATCCTGCGCTGGTCGGGATTCGAACCCGAGTCATAGGCTTGGCAAGCCCATATCATAACCAGCTAGACCACCAGCGCATAATTTACTATATCTTAAAATTAATACATTTTTATGGGGTTGTGGTGTAATGGTAGCACGACTGGCTCCAGAGGAACTGCAGATAGTTCCGTCATTTATCATATCTTTGCCTTTGGCTCGATATGCTTTAGAATGGAGTTTTGATGCTTTTATGGCAGATGATTTAAAAAGAAACCAGTTAATTGGGGTTCGAATCCCCGCAACCCCACTTTTATAAATAACTAATTATTATGGTAGAAACCAAAGTAATTGGTATTCTTTCTGGAAAGGGAGGTGTTGGCAAAACGACATTAACATTTAATTTAGGTACTGCTTTGAATGATTTTGGAAAAAATACTTTGATTGTAGACGGAAATCTTACAACGCCCAATTTGGGAATTCATGCGGGAATTCCTCTGTATCCAACTACTCTGCATGATGTTTTAAAGGGAAAAGTGGATGTGTATGATGTTATGCATGTTTTGCCAAGTGGTTTGAAAATCATCCCCGCTTCAATAAACTTAAATGACCTGAGAGGAGTAGATCCAGAATATCTCTCTTCAACTCTAAGAAATTTAATTGGAAAATTGGATTTTATTTTAATAGATGGCGCTCCCGGACTTGGAAAAGAATCTTTATCTGTTTTGAAATCTTCAAATGAAGTTATTGGAATTACTATCCCGGATCTATCAGCTCTGACAGATTTGCTGAAATCAATTAAACTGGTAGAAAAATATAAAAAGAAATATCTTGGCAGTATTATAAATATGGTTAAGAATAAAAAATACGAACCAAAAAAAGATCATATTATGACTATGCTTGGCGAGACAGAAATTCTGGGAGCAATCCCGCATGATGAAAATGTTAGATATGCATCAGCAAGGAGAATTCCGGTCATCTATCACAAACCAAATTCAAAAGCGAGTTTAAAAATAAAAAGTATAGCGGCAAAGTTAGCCGGAAAAGAATTTAAAATTCCCTGGTACAGAAAATTGTTTGGATAATTATTGTTGTTGAGTATTTAAAATTTTAGTACAATTATAAATGTGAGAGAAAAACCTGAATTTTATGAATGGATTGGAAAAGGAGGGGAATATATACTAAGAATATTTGAAGATTGTGAACCACAAGGTTTACATAGATTTATTTTGAAACTTTGGGACCCACCAAAGAAAATTAAACAACCTTGCTACACAACAATGATGGATAGAATAGAATTTGATGCTTTAATAGAAATAGACAAAGCTACGGTTACTGACAATTATTCTCCAGCATGGCTTCTCTATTTTAGAGGTGGTAAGTTAGAAGCAGGTGTTATATATACACCGAAGCCCAAATGTTTATGGAATGTTGATAAAATAAAATCAGAAATATATAATTATTTTGGTTTTGAAAAGGATGAATTTACAAAGTTTTTTGAAAACTCAAACCTACCAGAAAATGCCAAAATGCGATTAAAGGAATTTTAGAATAATTCCTAAGTTTATTCTCAATATTCATAGAAATTCAAAGATAAATCTATTTTACTTCACTTTTCCTTATTTCTACCACACTTATAGGATATATTGTATTCAATATCTTTTTTGCATCCCTTTGCAATTCATCACTTAAAATTTTATTTATAATCTGTTCAAAATTATTTCCGGAAATAAATAATTCCAAAAAATTTTTCATTTTTTTTCTAATATTTTTCGCAATACTTGTCTGGACATTTTTTGCCGTCACCACTATCGGTTTTAAAATCAGTTTTTTGCCATCTTTTGTTTCTTCTTTTATATATCCATCTATCCTTGTTGAGAATTTTTTCACATTTTTCGATATAAAACTTCTTGAAACTTCATGTCCCGCAATGGTTGTTAGTGCTCTGTCATTTTCAACTTTGTTGATTTTAAAATAAAATTTGTAATAATATTTTTGTGTTTTTTTATCTATATCTCTAAAATACACAGAAAATTTTCTGCCAATTACTTTGTCTGGCTTATCCGCCATTGTTTTGCCTATAACCTTCTCTCCAAAAATTTTCGGTAAGATTATCTCATATTCCTTCTTTATTTTGCCTTTCATTTATTTAATTGATAATAAATTTAAGAAGGCATTATTTAAGATTATATTTTATATTTGCTTCTCCTCCAGTTTTTGGTATTTGTCCGGATTCTTCTTGTTCTTGCCCTCTTTAATCCAAATTTCTTTATATCCGCCCATCTTGGAGCAGGTCTTTTTGAAACCGAAATAAGTTTCAGTTTTTTCTCCAGAGTCTTTTTACTTCCCATAAATCTTTTATTGATTAAATAATTTAAATGCTAATCTTTCAAACGGCTTAGCTCAAAACCGTTTATCCGCTGTCATATTCTCCGAGTGAAGCGAGGACAAGGAAAGCGAAGCTTTCCGAAGAGTTTGCTCCCGAGCATTTTTTAATAATTAAGAAGTGCCCGCCCAAATATTTAAAAATTAAGAATCCCCACTAAAAGTATTATTAAATCAGTTGGAAACCAGTTTCACATACATAATGTTTAAGGTGTTTCATCCTACTTAAAGTATGGTGAGTAAAATGAAAAACAGGCTGGCTCTGCTTAGCACCCTGTTAGTAGCAGGGTTGTTAATG
>Ga0190306_1000736_pt1 | contig 10164 bp, 7 predicted proteins | sample 48700734_MG_FD_161657 | JGI IMG/M metagenome (GOLD analysis project Ga0190306, IMG submission 161657) | Hydrothermal vent sediment bacterial communities from Southern Trench, Guaymas Basin, Mexico - 4870-07-3-4_MG | ecosystem: Environmental > Aquatic > Marine > Hydrothermal vents > Sediment ...
TGATTAATCCAGATTCCAGCAGAGGTATTCCAAAACCCTCGTGATAGCTTGGCATGAAGAGTATATCCGAAATCAGGAAGAGATCTCTTACAGCAATCTTATCGGGTGTCAGCACCTCTCCATCGCTGAATCTGTAGCCCGCCAAGAATATGACGTCCCCGTCTACACCGAGAGATCTCGAGAGGGTCAGGAGATTCTCACGGTATTCTCTATCTCTCATCTCGTGAGGATCGTGAGCGCCCGTTATCAGCAACTTGGCATCAAGTCCTCTGTCTTTCAGCGCTTTTAGTACCTTTATGGAGAGTTCCATGTTTTTCCTTGGATGGAGTCTGGATGGCTGCACCATTATAAAATCTGGCTTGAGAAGCTTCAGCTCATCAATCAGTTTTGCGGTAGTTGGGTCGAGTTTCAAAAAACCCACGGGGTCTATACCATTCGGGATGACGCGAAACCTCCCCTTCCCACCGTATAGATGGTAAAACAGTTTTTTTCTGTATCGGGATATGACAACGTATTCCATATTTTCATTGTATCTCCGCAGTATCTGAAAGGGACTGCTTTTGAGATAATCCGGATAACTGTCATAGAAAAATGGAGAATCATGACACCAGTTGATAACGGGGAATCCATCGTCCGCAATTCTGTGGAGAGCGTACGTTAGGGGGAGATTGTAGTGCATGGTTAAGACGTTATGGACTATAAGTACATCAAATCCCCTTATCGCATTCTTCAGATACTCATAAATTCTGTCTATCATATCCAGAAGGGGTTCTGTATCCTCTCTTTCCACAGCCTTCTCATGGAGGCGAACGATTTCATCGTTTCTTGAACCGAGGAGGGGGGTGGTTTCCACATCCACGTTGTTCAGAAATCGCTCCCCCGCGCCGGCGAGAACCTTGACCTTGTTGCCTCGTTTGGAAAAGACCTTTGCCTGTTGACTCAGAACCTCCTCCACTCCTCCAACCACGGGGGGACATGAATAGTGAAGGAGAGCGATTTTAAATCTCTTCATTTCCCCGCAACCTCCGGATATCGCTGGTCTCGGCAAAACGCCTTCCATAGAAATATTTTTTCATTGAGTCGCAGAGTGTTTCGTTTGACTCTTCCATTTGCAATTACCATGGGTGAATAATCTCTCTTGAATTTTGGAGCTTAAATGTGAAGGGGTCGAATCATCATTTTATCTCGCTTTATTTCCCTTAGTCCTTGACTATAACCACATCCTTTACTGACTTCACGGAGTCGAAATCAAGAACTATGTGCCCTCTCTCGTCAAGATGGTACAGTCTTACATCAATATCCTCAGAGGGTTCCACGAGAAGATTCTTGAGTTCCCCCGTCCTCTGATCCATGGTTATGTTTCTCAGGATGCCTATTATGAGTCCACCCTCGGTCATCACGGTTTTTCCTCGCAATTCATTCTCAAATATTCTCACTCACCATCACCTCTTCACAGATACTGAATCTCCAACTCTCTTTTATCCCTTTTGGCGAGTCTTTTTCCGAGTTCCTCTTCAAATTTCCTGTAATAGTTCATCATTTCCTTTGTTATGGAACCCCTCACCACCTTGAACGCCTCCTCAAAATCTTCGAGGGTTACCTTCTTCGCGTTTTCATTTTTTCTTATCGCGTTCATCGCCGCCTCCCTGCACAGGGATTCTATATCCGCTCCGGAGTATCCATCCGTTCTCTCCGCAAGGTCTTCGAGTTTAACATCCTTCGCGAGGGGCATGTTCCTCGTGTGTATCTTAAATATCTCCAGTCTCGCTTTTTTGTCGGGGGCGGGGACAAGTATCAATCTGTCGAATCTTCCCGGTCTCAGTAAGCCGGGGTCGAGTATATCCGGTCTGTTGGTTGCACCGATTACAACAACACCCTCGAGGCTCTCGAGGCCATCTATACTCGTCAGGAGCTGATTCACGACACTCTCCGTAACGTGAGAGCCTTCGTAAAGCCCCCTCCTCGGGGCGAGAGCGTCTATTTCGTCGAGGAATACGATACATGGTGCAACCTGTTTTGCCCTCTTGAATAACTCTCTTATCGCTTTCTCGCTTTCTCCAACCCATTTACTGAATATCTCGGGGCCTTTTATGGAGAGGAAGTTTGCGTTGCTTTCATTCGCTACAGCTTTCGCGAGCAGGGTTTTTCCGGTTCCGGGAGGACCATAGAGCAATATACCTCTCGGAGGTCTTATGCCCATCCTCTTGAAAGATTCTGGCTTCGTTATCGGCCACTCCACCGCCTCGATGAGAGCCTGCTTAACGTCCTCAAGACCACCGACATCGTTCCACGTTATCTTTGGAATTTCAACGAAAAATTCTCTTATCGCCGATGGCTCTATCTCCTTCAGCGCCTTTTTGAAATCATCCATTGTCACGACCATCTTTTCGAGGATTTCCGTCGGTATCGGTTTTTCCAAGTCTATCTCCGGTAGATATCTCCTCAACGCGTTCATTGCCGCCTCTCTCGCAAGGGCGGCGAGGTCGGCGCCGACGAAGCCGTGGGTGATATCGGCGAGATAATCGAGATCTACATCATCGCTCTTCGGCATATCTCTGGTGTGAATCTGCAAAATCTCCTTTCTTCCTTTTCTATCCGGCACGCCTATCCTTATCTCTCTGTCAAACCTTCCCGGTCTTCTGAGAGCGGGGTCAAGGGCGTCGGGTAGATTGGTTGCCGCTATGACGATAACCTTCCCTCTCCCCTTGAGACCATCCATCAGTGTGAGGAGCTGTGAAACGACTCTTCTCTCCACTTCCCCATGAACCTCACTTCTTTTTGGCGCTATGGCATCGATTTCATCTATGAAAATTATCGCGGGAGCGTTCTTCTCCGCCTCTTCAAACACCTTTCTCAGATTTTCCTCGCTCTGTCCGTAGAACTTGCTCATGATTTCCGGACCGTTTATAGCATAGAAGTTTGCACCGCTCTCGTTTGCCACAGCTTTGGCTATCAGGGTTTTACCGGTACCCGGAGGTCCATAGAGCAAGACACCCTTTGGTGGGTCAATGCCGAGTCTATCGAACAACTCCGGATGCTTGAGGGGTAGTTCTATCATCTCTCTCACTTTTCTGAGTTCTTCCTTCAGCCCCCCTATATCCTCATAACTGACCCTGGGTGCTTCCAGTTCTCTCAGAGAGGGTGCCTCTTCTTTTACAATCAGTCTCGTCTCTTCGGTTATAACGACAACTCCCTTGGGAATCGTGTTGATTATACCAAAGGGCAGGGCGCTTCCAAAGAGCGCGATGCCCGGAACGATGACCGTATCCCCTTTGACGACGGGTCTTCTGAGAAGACCTCTTCTGATGAGATTTTCGATCCCAACGCCAAACTGAATGTGCTGTCCTTCCGAGATGAGGGGAGCCATCGTGACCTCCTGCGCCTCCTTGATCTCTGCCTTTCTGACCCTCACGGAATCGCCGAGAGATACCTTTGCATTTTTTCTGGTGAGATTGTCAATTCGTATTATGTGTTTACCCTCATCACTTGGATGGGCTCTCCAGACGGTGGCGGCGGTGAGTTTCTCCCCTTCTATCTCTATGATATCTCCTATTGCAAGGTCCAGTTCTATCCTGGTCTGGGTATCCACTCTCGCTCTTCCATAGCCAACATCCTGTTGAAACGCCTCTGCAACCTTTAGATATACCTCCTTTGCCCTCGCCATGAACTTCCCCTCGGCTCGAAACATCATGAAACCATATAAATATAAATCTTTCTGTTGGATGCAAGAGACTGTCAACTTTTTATGAATTTAAGTGTTTAACCCCCTATACCAATTTGAATAAGAGGTATAGGAGGGGATGAAATTGCTGGACAGACTCCTGAAGATAATTGTGGATAGAAAAATCTTTTGCTGGGACAGGAAGAACCTGGAGATCAAAGTTCTGGCGGTCTTAATCTACTACGCGGGTATATCATATAGAAAGGTGAGAGACATCTTTGAATGTATAGAGCCATTTTCTCATGAGGCTCTTCGTAAATGGTATTCTAAATTGAAAGTTTTGTTTGTTCACGAGAAGAAACATCGTAGAGCGATAGCGGTAGATGAAACTAAGGTTAAACTGGAAAATCAGTGGGTTTACATATGGAATGCCATAGACGTAGATAATCGCGAGGTCATAGCTATACATGTTTCCACAACCAGAACATCTCTGGATGCACTGTATTTCTTGAGAAAGGTTCTGGAATGCTGTGAAGATGAGCCTCTGATTTTAGTAGATGGGGGACCATGGTATAGATGGGCTCTGCAGAGATTGGGATTGAGATATGATCATCAAACCTTTGGAGAGAGAAATGCAATAGAACAGTGGTACAGTCTGTTCAAAGCCAGGGTAAAGCGATTCTGGAAGAGATTCCCATACCACAGTTCACTGGAGAGTATCAAAACCTGGACAATGGCATGGTGTGCCATCTATAATCTGTGCTGGAGGTGAAAAAGTTGACAATCTCCAGCAATCTAACAGCAAACTTTATATAGAAGTATTTATATATGGATTCTCGGCTGAGACTCAACAAAGATTAGGGAGGTGTATAGAGAATGTTAGCACAGCAGCCCATAATAGTGTTGAAGGAGGGAACCAAGCGCGAGAGAGGTAGAAGTGCGCAGTACAGCAACATAATGGCGGCAAGAGCCATAGCTGATGCAGTTAGATCAACGCTTGGTCCAAAGGGTATGGACAAGATGCTCGTCGACAGCATGGGAGATGTAATAATAACAAACGACGGTGCAACGATTCTCAAGGAGATAGACGTTGAGCACCCCGCCGCAAAGATGATGGTCGAGGTTGCAAAAGCTCAGGATGAGGAGTGCGGAGACGGTACAACCACAGCTGTAATTCTGACAGGTGAACTCCTGAAGGCAGCAGGAGAACTTCTCGAGAAGAATATTCACCCAACAATCATAGCAAGTGGTTTCAAGATGGCAGCGGATAAGGCGGTCGAAATCCTGAACTCCATGGCAAAGACCATTAAGAAGGATGACAAGGAAACCCTGAGAAACATAGCTATGACGGCGATGGCAAGCAAGGGTGCAAGCGCAGCCAAGAATCTGCTTGCGGATATAGTTGTAAAAGCTGTAACAATGGTTGCGGAGGAGATCAATGGAAGAACGGTCGTTGATCTGGATAATATCCAGATAACAAAGAAGCAGGGAGGTAGCATAGAGGATACTCAGGTGATAGAGGGTATAATCCTCGACAAGGAAAGGGTACACGAGGGCATGCCAAAGATCGTTAAGAACGCAAAGATAGCGCTTGTAAACGCACCATTTGAGGTTAAGAAGACGGAGGTTGACGCAAGGATCCAGATAACCGATCCATCACAGCTCCAGAAGTTCCTGGACGAAGAGGAGGCGATGCTCAGGAAGATGGTCGAGAAGGTGAAGAAGGCGGGCGCAAATGTTCTGATATGTCAGAAGGGTATAGATGATATTGCCCAGCACTTCCTGGCGAAGGAAGGAATATACGCGGTGAGGAGGGCAAAGAAGAGCGACATGGAGAAGCTCGCAAAGGCAACGGGTGCAAAGATAGTATCAAACCTCGATGACCTGACACCAAAGGACCTCGGTACAGCGGGACTGGTGGAGGAGAGAAAGATAGGCGATGACAGAATGACTTTCATAATGGAGTGTAAGAATCCAAAGGCCGTATCAATACTGATCAGAGGAGGTACAGAGCACATCGTCGATGAGCTGGAGAGAGCCCTGCACGATGCTCTGTCGGTGGTGAAGGTTGCGCTCGAGGATGGAAAGATTACGCCTGGAGGAGGTGCAGCAGCCACTGAGATAGCGATCCAGCTCAGAGAGTATGCTCCATCCGTTGGTGGCAGGGAACAGATGGCGATAGAGGCATTCGCAGATGCAATCGAGGTAGTGCCAAGAACGCTTGCAGAGAATGCTGGTCTCGATCCGATCGATATGATGATAAAGGTCAGGGCTGAACACAAGAAAGGTATGAAATATGCGGGGATCGACGTTGAGACCGGAGATGTCGCAGATATGATGAAGAAGAATGTCATCGAACCACTGAGAGTCAGCACACAGGAAGTCAGGTCCGCGGCAGAGGCAGCGATAATGATCCTGAGGATCGACGACATAATCGCAGCCAAAGGCACAGAGGAAAAGGGTGGAAAAGGCGGGGGAGAGAAGGGAGAAGAGAGTAGCGAATTTGAATACTAAAATCCTCCTCCTAATTTTTATAATTTTATTTCAAGGTGGAGAATCTCACATCATTTTCCTGAGGTTCATGGAGAAAAGTAGAAGGTTAGGTGATTTGAGGTTGACCGTCTTCAACTATTTGTCTCTTTCAGCTTTTTCTCTATAACTTTGCCCAACCTTCTCATGCCCTCATCGATCAATTCCTCTGATGAGTATGAGAAGTTCAATCTCATCGAGTTTGCGCCGCCGCCATCCACGTAGAATGCCTTTCCATGAATGTAGGCGACCTTCTCCTTTATGGCATCTAGGAACATCTCTTCTGTATCTATGTTTCCGGGTATCGTTACCCATGCAAACATTCCTCCCCTCGGTTTGTAAAAGATTGTATCTGATGGGAAGTAATTCTTTATGGCTTCTATCATCTTGTCCCTCTTTGGCCTGTACATCTCTATTATCTTCATTATGTGCAAATCGAGATAGCCACCCTCTATGAATTCTTTGGCAACAAACTGGACAAAGGTATTGCTACAGAGGTCGAGAGCCTGTTTTGCTATGGTTAGTTTCCTGATAAGTTCTTCTGATGCCACTATCCACGCCAGCCTAAATCCGGGTGCGAGGATTTTTGAGAACGTCGAGAGATATATGACTCTTCCTTCGTCATCCAGTGCCTTTATCGGTTTTGCGGGCTTTCCCTCGTATATCAGCTTTCCATATGGGTCATCTTCTATCACTATCAGGTCGTGCTCATTAGCTATATCTATGAGTTTTCTTCTTCTGCTCTCTGACATCACAACCCCCGCTGGATTTTGAAAAGTCGGTACCACGTAGATGAATTTTGGTGTTATTCCTTTCTTCTTCAGTTCCTCGATTTTCTCTTCGAGCAAATCGGTCTTCATTCCTTCCTCATCAAGTGGGACGCCTTCAAAATTCACCTCATAGGCTCTGAATGCGTTTATCGCACCGAGGTAGGTTGGAAGCTCCACGATAATGGTGTCTCCCGGATCCAAAAAGACCCTCCCAATCATATCGAGACCCTGCTGGGAACCGGTCGTTATGATCACGTTTTCAGATGTTGCATCCATTCCATCCTTTGCACATCTTGATGCAAGAACCTCACGAAAACCCCTTATTCCCTCGGTTGGTCCGTACTGAAGAGCCATTTTTCCGTGCTTCTCCAGAATCTCTCTGGTTATTTCGACAAGTTCATCTACGGGGAAGGCTTCTGGATTTGGCAATCCTCCAGCAAATGATATTATTTCAGGATTCTGGGTGAGTTTGAGTAGTTCTCTGATCTCGGAGGGTCTCATTGTTTTCATTCTTTCTGAAAATAGACTTTCTATGTGCATGAACTACCCCCTGAGAAGGTGTATTGGAAGGAGCCTTATATTACTTTCGAATTTTGTGTTAGAATCTATCCCTTTACGATACCATGTCTCACTCGTTGATTTCGGGCAAAAGATTTCTCACATGCTCCTCGAGAGCCGGCATCGCCGCAAGAGTTTCCACATCGAGATTGAATCTTTTGATAAAGAAGGCGAGTTCATCTTCCATGCTACTGGTGCCCGATTCTGCCGCTTCTGATAGGAGCGTTTTTACATGCTCACTGAGGGCTGGCATGGTCTTTATGGTTTCTGGATCGAGGTTGAATCTGTTGATATAAAATGCGAGTTCATCTTCCTCATCTTCCACGGCAATCTCATCAAGCAGAAACTTCTGAAGATCGTCTGTCCTGACGGTTATATCTTCCATCCTATCCCCAACCAAATAAGCATAAGCTATTATAAATAGATTTCGGGAAACTCGATGATGTTCAACAAAAAAATTATAAAAGATGGGAGAAAAAATTCATTCCACTCTCTCGAGAATCTTGGCCACGTATTTGTAGAACTTCTCTACCGAGCCTATGTGTACCCTCTCATCCGGGGTATGAGGATTCTTGACGTCGGGACCTATAGATATCATGTCCATGCCCGGAAATTTCTCTCCTATGACTCCCGTCTCAAGACCTGCGTGGATTGCTTTTACCTCCGGTTCCTTTCCGAACATTTCCTTGAAGACCTCCTTGGCGAGTTTCAGAATCTTTGAGTTTAGATTTGGCTTCCATCCAGGATATGTTGAACCCTCCTCAACTTCCGCTCCCGCCAGTTCCGCTATCGCTCTTATTCTATCTCTCGTTGCCTGCAATTCCGTTTTGCTGGAACTCCTCGAACTCATCACAACGGTTATCATATCATCCTCCGTTCTGACCTTGGCGAGATTCGTTGAGGTTTCGACCAGATCGGGTATATCGTAGCTCATTGCCAGCACGCCATGTGGCAGTGCATAGAGCAGGTCTATGACCTTCTCAGTTGAATCCTTGTCAAGACAATCCTTTCCATCTGCCTCCTTCACTTCAACTTTCATATCTGGATCTGCGGGTTTTATTTCTTCGAGTATATCCTTTGCCTCATTTTCAACAATTTCTCTGAATCTCCTTTCATCCTCCACGGCAACTATCACTTCAGCCTCTCTCGGAATCGCGTTGTGCTTGTCGCCACCGGTTATGTTCACCACTCTCATATCCATATCTTTTTTGACCTTCCAGAGAATCCGAGCGAGAATCTTTATGGCGTTTCCCCTCTGCTCATGGATGTCACAGCCGGAGTGACCACCTTTGAGTCCCTTTACAAAAACACTGAAAATTTTCATACCGGATGGGATATCTGTCTTCTTCACCGGTAACTTTATCGTCGAATCTCCTCCGCCGGCGCAGCCTATGTAGATCACTCCGAAATCCTCACTGTCCAGATTTATCATTATCCTGCCTTTGAGGAAATCCCCTTCCAGTGCAAAAGCTCCGGTCAGCCCGGTTTCTTCATCTACCGTGAACAGCGCCTCTATCGGTGGGTGTTTGATATTCTCATCAGTGAGTATGGCGAGAGCAGTAGCTACACCTATGCCATCATCCGCTCCCAGAGTTGTACCATCTGCCGTTACCCACTCCCCCTCGATCTTGACCTTTATGGGATCCTTGGAGAAATCGTGTTTCACATCTTTGTTTTTCTCACAAACCATGTCCATGTGAGATTGCAGAACAACTATCGGCTTGTTTTCCATGCCCGGACTTCCTGACTTTCTGACCACCACATTTCCAGCTTTGTCAACCTGGTAATCAAAGCCGTTCTCCCTCGCGAAATTCACAATGTACTCTCTTATTTTCTCCTCGTGCTTCGAGCACCTCGGTATCTTCCTTATGTCATCAAAGTACTTCCAAACTATCTTCGGCTCGAGATCAAGAAGCGACGTCATAATTCTACCTCCCGGATTATGGTATGTCAATGGTCGTTAAAAATCTTTCCAACAATCAGGATATCATTTACGATTATCCTGCGGCCTTTTATCTGGTCAGCCTATCCGAAACTTAGTTTAAGAGAAGATGAAACCTATCACCCCTATTATTCGGTAAGCGTATAGATCATAGCACCTTTGGAAAGGCATTTCCCAGAATAGTACACTTATCTCAAAAGATTATTCATCTTGATAAAGGAGGGGATCGGAAATCTGATAGACGAAAAACCTGTTTTGATAAGTGACTCAACAGGTATAGAGATCGATATGTTGTATGAGAGTGATCGCCGGTTGTAGATCTTACAAGAGAAAAACAGGAAAGTTTTTCTGTTCCGGTAGTATACTATCCAGATGGTAGAGAGGGTTATTTTTTCAACAAAGCTTGTGGACGGATAAGGTTCTATATCTGGATGTATACCTCGTGATCACCATACAATGGCACGATACTGCGAGGTGTAGTCACAATTAACTTCGTAGTATGGTGCAGAACGAGTCCTTTCAGTTTAGAATAACCGCACATAGCTTTTTGAGTAAGTGCCAAACACTTGATTGTACTTCCGCTGGATGGGCTGAGGTTAGATTTAATGGCAAAATATTTTGGTAAAATGCGACTCCAATCTTGGAAATTTGTTGAACAACAGAATAGAAAATAGAAAATAATTTGCTAATCAGAAAATCTGAAT
>Ga0190306_1000738_pt1 | contig 10134 bp, 7 predicted proteins | sample 48700734_MG_FD_161657 | JGI IMG/M metagenome (GOLD analysis project Ga0190306, IMG submission 161657) | Hydrothermal vent sediment bacterial communities from Southern Trench, Guaymas Basin, Mexico - 4870-07-3-4_MG | ecosystem: Environmental > Aquatic > Marine > Hydrothermal vents > Sediment ...
CTCTATACATAAAAATATCTTTAGAATCCTCCATAAGCGTATAATTATCTATACAAATTTTTCTTAAATATCCATATTTATCTAAAACCATGGACAGATTGTCTTCTGTCTTTAAGACAAATAAATTATTATCTTTGGCTATATTAGAGATGGAAAGTAATGAAATCAATATAATTATTATTAGATAAAAATGTTTATAGACCATGTTTCAAGAGACATAGCTATATAATATAAATATAATGTATTTAAAGTCTATATAAATATACTAATAGAGATATTGCTATTATTATCATTCTTATAGAATAGTGCGATGTTCTCGGAGAGAAGAATCAAAGTTTATCTCCAAGCATTATATCTCTTCCTTCAAAGCTGACCGAATTTTGAAGAAAAGTATTACATCCAAAATGATGTAATAACTAATCGGTAGAATAAATGAACATTTATAAATATTATCAAGTTATTTTTATTGATATGAAAAGTTTTGATGTTAGATCCAGATTAGAATATATTTTTTTGAGATTGCGAGATAGAATTGGTATACCATTTAAGCCAGAGGAAGAAGTAAAAAAACTTGATATAAAACAAGGACAAGTAATCTTAGATTTTGGTTGCGGTATTGGTTCTTACACTATTCCTGTTGCTAAATTAGTGGGCGAACGAGGAAAAGTCTATGCTTTAGACAGACAACCATTTGCTTTAAAAAAAGTTAAAGAAAGGGCCGAAAAAGAAGGGCTTCAAAATATATATACAATTTTGTCCGATGGAGATACTGGCTTACCTGATGAAAGCATTGACATAATCTTATTATATGGAGTGCTTCCTGAAATAGAAGATAAAGATTTTGTACTAAGAGAACTATATAGAGTTTTGAAAACAAGCGGATATCTTTCTACACGTTATTGCTTTCGTATGAAAAGGGATAGAATTCTGGAAATTATGAATACAACTAATCTTTATTCTTTAGTGGAACAAAAAGATCATATACTTAATTTTAAGAAGAAATAGATTAATTTGTTGTGAATTGTGTATTTAGGATGTAAGTACTTTCTTTTCCTAATTAGTCTGAGGCAATCAAATATAACAAGTATTTAGCGAGATTTTATTCACATAATCTTCTAAATCGGAGTTAAAGCGAAATTTTATAAATTTATAGTCCATACAAATCTTCATGACCCTGAATATTAATAAAACTTACATTATAAGAAAGATACAGGCTGATAGGCAAACTTATAGAAGAAATAGAAACGAGAAAATATTCTTAACCAAACAGGAAAAGCTTATATTTCATCTATAAAAAGGAATTCTTAAAATCTAGTAAAACACCAAGAGTATTTCTACTTTCATGTTCAGAAAGATGGGTTGGCAATAAGAGGTATGTATCTTTTGGAAAATGAAAATAATCTTTTTTAATTATTTACTAATAAGTTTACAGAATCTTATAATCTAAACTTTTTAAACGCATTCCTACCTATAAATATCGAATTTGGACCAAGATATTCCTCGATTCTAATTAATTCGTTGTATTTAGATGTTCTCTCACCTCTACATGGAGCTCCGGTCTTTATTTGACCACAACCTAATGCGACTGCCAATTGAGATATAGTTGTATCTTCAGTTTCACCCGATCTATGACTGATGATAACATTATAATTATTTGAGAATGCCAGGTCTGCAGCCTCCAATGCTTCTGTCAATGTTCCAATTTGATTAACCTTTAATAACAGGGCATTTGCAGCATTCATCTTAATACCCTTCTTAAGTCTCTTAATATTTGTTACAAATAAATCATCCCCTACAATCTGTATCCTATCTCCTATTCTTCTATTCAATTCTGCAAATCCCTCAAAATCTTCTTCTTCCAGAGGGTCTTCGAGGGAAATTATTGGATAGTCTTCTATAAGCTTTACATAATATTCGATCATATCGTCTCTTGAAAGATTTTTGCCGTCGATAACATATTTTCCATTCTTATAAAAGTTTGATGCAGCAGCATCTAAAGCTAAATATACATCATCACCTGGACTATATCCTGCACGATTAATCGCATATATTAGTGCATTTAAAGCGTCTCTAGTCATCTCCATGGGTGGTGCAAACCCTCCTTCATCTCCAACATTTATAGCAGATGGACCATATTTCTCCTTCAAATATTCTTTAAGAGAATGATATACTTCCACACCGATTTTCAATGCATCTTTAAACGAGTCTCCACCTACAGGAATTATCATGAATTCCTGTATACTAAGCTTATTTCCAGCATGTTTGCCCCCATTAATAATGTTCATTAAAGGTACTGGGAGAATTCTAGCCCTAGTTCCACCTAAATATTGGAATAAAGGTAAACCATATGTATCTGCCGCAGCCTTTACATTTGCTAAAGATACTCCTAGAATAGCGTTTGCACCAAGCTTGGATTTATTCGGAGTACCATCAAGTTTTATCAATTTTTTATCAAGTAGTTGTTGTTGGCGTGAATCCATTCCAACGATTTCTGGAGCAATTTTTTCATTAATATTTCTCACAGCTATTAAAACACCTTTACCATGAAATCTTCTACCACCATCTCTTAGTTCTAATGCTTCATGGATCCCCTTAGATGCTCCTGCAGGCACAGCAGCTCTACCAAATCCTCCTCCCAATGTAACTATATCTACTTCAACTGTAGGATTTCCACGTGAATCAATTATCTCTCTGGCAAATACTTCAGTTATATCAAAATCGGTTATACTTCCGGTTAGAGAAACCTTATTTTCCATCAATTTCACCAATATACATATATAGTTTAGGTTAATAAATTTGGCTTTCACTTCAGGTTCTATTTCCGATTCCTTAAAATATTATTCCTATAGTAAAGTCGTTTACATTTGTACCAGTATATCCAGTAAATATCAGTCCATCATTAATTTTCTTAAAAAAGCTATAGCTATCATTATTTTCTAAATATAGATCTATATCTATTTTTTCTTCCGAAATCTTTTCACAAATCTTCCTATCTCCTATCGCTCCAGCTGCATCAGTTATACCATCTATTCCATCACTGCCGATAGATGAAATCATTATATTTTTAAATTTACATATATCTTTTAGTGCACTTAAAACTAGTTCTTGGTTTCTACCTCCCTTACCGTTACCTCTCACCGTTACAGTTGTTTCTCCACCCATGATTATACATGCAGGAGGTTTAATCGGATCACCATATAAACTAGCCTCTATACATATTGATGCAAACAATCTACCTACATGTCTGGCTTCACCCTGGACGCGGGATGATAAAATAACTGTATTAAAGCCCAGTTCTTTACTCTTTCTAGCCATTGCTTCAAGAGAAATTCTATTGCTTGCAATAATAAAATTAAACACATTTTTAAAAATTCTATCACCGGGTTTGGGCGTTTCTTTAATCTCTCCTCTTACTCCTTTCTCTATTCTCTCTCTCACAGATGACGGTATTATATTCCAGAGACCATATTTCTTCAAAATTTTTTCAGCATCATGAAAGCTCGTATTATCGGGAGCTGTGGGTCCAGAGGCAATTGTATCCAACCTATCTCCAACAACATCTGAAACTATTAGAGAAACAGTTTTTGCTGGATATATTTTCTCTGCAAGCTGTCCACCCTTAATTCTAGAAATATGTTTCCTAACACAATTTATTTCATCAATTGTAGCACCGGATTTTAAGAGATGTCTTGTAGTCAAGATCACGTCTTCGAGAGAAATATTCTCAGCCGGATAGGTCATTAAAGCCGATCCTCCACCCGAAATTAGACATATGACTAGATCGTTTTTACTAAGGTTTTCAACCATCTCAGATATTTTTTCAGCAAGCCTTACACCTTTTTTTGAAGGTTCTGGATGAGTAGCCTCCCCAATAACTATTCTGCCTGTCTCATATCTCTTTCCAAGACCCTCAGGAACAATAACTAATCCTCTAGAAATATGGTTACCCAATAATTTCCATATAGCTTCAGCCATTCTACCTGAAGCCTTACCAGCACCTATAACAATAATATTAGATGACAATGAATATTTTTTACCACCTATAATCAATTCATTATCAGTAACTTTAACACTATTCATAATAGCCCTATAGGGATCGGCGCTGAGAATTCCTTCTTTCAATATATCTAAAACATATTTTCTTTTAGAAAAACTGTCTATCAATGCTTCATAGTTCCTAATCATCTTCACCATCTCTAATCTATAATTAAAATAATAAACTGTAAGCTAATAATAACCATAAACATCACCATATACATGTAAGGTATTATATATTTTTATAGCTTAAATAGTGACCGATTTATAGAGTTCTTTACCCTCTCTATCTACCTTTATTGATCCGATATGTATAGCATATATTTCTCCAGTATATGGAGTCAATATCTTTATTTTTCTTTCCATAAAATCAATATCTTCAATTATTCCTATAGCTTTGCAAAAGAAATTTTTATCCAATAACCCGACTAATAGATTTTCTATAATATTTTTCGGAATACTTTTTACAAATCTAGTTGTATTAAACTTTTTTCTGAGAAGAAGTATTTTTTCGCTCGATATATTTCTATGTGTAATTATGTAGAGATGGTCTTCAGAGATTTCTCCATATATAATTTTTTCTCCCAAAATGTTTTCAATTTCATTTCTTTTCTCATCGCTTAAAGGTCTTCCCGAAAATAAAAGTGTATTTAAGAAAACTATTTCATCAATATTTATAACCCTTCTCCTAGAATCTTTTAAATAAAAGCTATATCTCATCTCTCTAAGCATTTTTCTATCTTCAAATGTTCTTTTACTAAAAATTTTGGGAGAAGGTACTATGAGAGTTGGAATCCATTTAAATAAAGGGGTCTCCATACCCATAACTATTATTAAATCTGGTTTCACAATATTTACTATAGATGTCTTTAAGATTCTAGCATTTCTACCCACAATCCATCCATCTGTATTTATTATAAGAACATCATATCCATATTCTTTAACCTTATCTATTAACATTTTATATGCTACAGGAATTATTGGCAATGCATATGAGGGTGTGTCTGTTCCTATAAATATCATTTCCTCAGCTCTTAATTCTCTTAGAGAACATATTGGTTTTCTTAAGAATGACATTGAAATTGTGGAGGGAGGACCTATATCTGCTTGACCTATATCCCCATCAATTATACATACATTTAATCCCCTTTGAAGAAACATGTTGGATAAAAATATTGTGAAACTTGTTTTACCGGAATCTACCCGGCCAACTATAAGTATCTTTCTATATTTTTCATTCAATATTCTATTACATATATTTATCCATTCCTCGATAACCTCTTCTCCCACTCTAGCTTTAACTAAACAATCCAGTTTTTCGCCCCTAACTTCAACAATAGAATCTTCAATAACTTTTAATACAATAATCCTTGTTCTAGGCACAGTTATCTTAGAACCTTTTCTATGAATAAATCCATGTATAAGAATTTTTCCTTCAATAATTTTAAGCATAGCAGGACCATGTATACGCCATATCTCATCCTTTTTTAGGGCCCTCATCTTTATTCAACCATCTAGCATATCTTTGATGTTTAAGCAGGTCTCTAAAATCTTCTCTTTCTCTAACTATATCATATTTTCCATTATTAACTAATATTTCTGCCGGAAGTAAACGTGAATTATAGTGTGAACTCATTGAAAAGCCATATGCACCAGTATTCAATACAACTAATATATTTCCCTCCTTTATCTTAGGTAATCTTCTATTTCTAGCTATAAAGTCTCCAGATTCACATAAAGGTCCCACAATATCATATACCTCTTCTTCCACACTAGAATTCAATACAATTATGGGATGATATGCATTATATAGTGCTGGACGTAATAAAACATTCATTCCAGCATCTATACCTATAAAAATTTTATATGGATTTCTCTTTACAGTATTTACTTTCGTTAAAAGTATTCCTGCAGACCCAACAATATATCTTCCAGGCTCAATATAGAGATAGGGTTGTCCTAAATCATATTTCTCAATTTTTCTTTTAAATATTTCAACAACATTTTCTGCAAATAAATCTATATTAAATTCTTTTTCCTCAGGTCTATATGGAATACCTATTCCACCACCTATATCTATAAATTTAAATTTAATCCCAAGCTTTTCTCTAATTCTCCCAGCTATATCTAAAAGTCTTTCTGTAGCTATTAAAAGTGGTCTAGGGTTAAGTATATTTGAACCTATATGAGTATGTATTCCATATTCTCTCACACCTTTTCTAAAAGCCTTTTTATATGCATCTAAAACATATGTCTCCCATATTCCAAACTTAGATTTATATCCACCAGTAATACAATATTCATGATATCCTGCGCCAATATTTAGATTTACTCTTATCGAAATTATATCTGGAATAGTTTTTCTAAGTAAACTATCCAGCTCCGATAATGAGTCGATATTTATAGTAATATTGTTTTGAATTAAATAGTCAAGTTCATCATCTCGTACACTAGTTCCAGTAAACATTATTTTCTCAGAAGGAAATCTCACATGTTTTGCGAGAAATACCTCTCCTATAGATACACTATCAATATATCCTCCCTCTTCTAAAACTATTTTTAAAATAGATATGTTTGAGTTAGCTTTCATGGCGTACAAAACTCTAACCCTATCATAATATTTACAAAATGCATTAAATATCCTCCTAAAATTATTTCTAACAATATTTTCACTTAAAACATATAGTGGAGTGCCAAATTTTTTAACCAAAAATCTACATGAGACACCGTCAAAAATATAGTCATCCATATTTCCACTCACTATAAGTCTAGAATATATAGGGTTTCTAAATAAAAATAAATATCGATAAGTTCTGTTTTAATTTGATATGAAAGGAAATTTTCTTGAATATTCCCTTAAAACATCACTAGTTTGTCCTCTATGTAAAGGAAGTCTTAAGATTAAGAAAGCCATTAAACACAATGATATTATTTAGCGAGCTACTCTAAATTGTACTTTATGCGGAACTTTATTTAAAATCTATGCGAGAATACCTGTTTTACTTAAACCCGGCCTACGTGCAGATTGGAATCATCCCATTGTGGAGGCATTATTCGGCTACACTACTGAGTCCTATTACTTAATAAGCTGAGAAATATCATACAGCTAGAATAAAGTAAGCTATTAAAATATACTATACTGATCATCGTATGCTAATGATAAATAATTTTGTTTATCTGTAAAGGGGGATTAAATTTTCATTTTCAATATCGTTATTTATACGTAATCGCCTTCGGAGTCCATGAGAAATCTTCGTCTAATGGGTACACTGGTCGCTTTATGTTTTTAAATTTTAGTCTTTCAATAACTTGGTCGGTGAAGCCTGGAGTTAATGCCAATATATTTTTGTATGCAAGTATACGTAGACTGGGTACAAGATATCCTATCTTAACTATAACTATTTTATAATCTCTTGGATCTACACCTATTTCATAGAAATCTCTAAGCATATGGAAGGTTTTACGTCTCGAAGCCAATATAACGTCTATCCCATTTATTCTTAGAAGAGTAAGCTTAGTTCCATCACTACTTATTTTAAGATTAATTATTCTCCCGTTTATCTGAATAGGTTTACAGTTAACATTATCAATTTTTCCTCCTACTTCGAGTCTTATAGAAGATCCTGTACCTTTTTCAAAACATTTTTCTACTGCATCTCTATCAAATATTCCTGCAATCAAAACATTTTTACATTTCCTTTCAATAGCTTTAGATAGACATATATTTGTATCACCAGCAGCTCCAGCAGTAATATTGTCTCCAGAATCCGAGATAAAGATAGGTTTACCTGGAAGTTTAATGGCTTTATCTAAAGAATCTTCAATAGATAATGCATCAACCTCAAATCCAAATTCCTTTCTTCTAGACCATATTTCTTCACCATATTTTTCAGCTAGCTTTGAGACTATATCTTCTCTTTCTCTACCGATAAAAATTATGCTCATATTAGAGAAAGGTAAATCAGACCACATACATCCAATTAATAGAGATGTATCAATGATATAGGGATTAGATTCATATTCAACTAATTTATTATAAAGAGTTTTAGCTGGTTCAGTATAGGTTACAGCCCATTCCCCGGGAAGTATAAACGGTATTTTAACTATGCTTCTTATAGGTTTAATATTTTTTCTTAAAACTCTGATTAACGTCATCATTGCACGTAGACATGTTTCCTCCCAATCTATATGTGGTGCTGTACGGTATGCTGTAATAATATCTACGAGTTCAAGCAATTTTGGAGAAATATTACCATGTAAATCCAGGCTTAAGGCTATAGGAATATCCCAACCCACTATATCTCTAATCCTATTTAATAAGTCTACTTCACCACTATCTATTCCCACTATTCTCATAGCTCCATGAAGATCTAAATATATTCCATCAATTGACAATGAATTTTCTAGTCTAAATAACAACTCATTTCTTAATTCTTCATAGGCTTTTCTGGAAACAATTCCACCTGGAAGGGCTCTTGCATATAATGTTGGAATAAAACATATGTCAGAGAAAGTTTTTCTTAAAAAAAGTGGTATACTATCTCTACCACGCATGATTTTGAAATCTTCTAATTCGGTATTGAAGTTTGCAAACCCATTGGACTCGTGTTTTAATCCACCAAAAGCTATTTTAAAAAACATATTCCTCCCAGATATTAATATAGTTATCGATTTATAAATAGTGATTTCTAGGCGAACATCAAGCATTTTAATTAGATTTACCTAAATATTATCGGTGGTGTTTTGCCAGAATTATCTTATAGATTATCTATTATTCGCACTTCTCCTATTAGGAGGATTGCAGCTCTGCTTGATCAAGCTCGTCAAAGTAAAGATATAATATCTTTTGGTGGCGGGGCTCCAAGTCTTCCTCCACCTACGGAACTAATTGAGGAAATGCAGAGATTGTTGAAAGAAAAACCTAATCGGGCTTTAGGATATTGTGGTACACGTGGTCTGCCTGAGCTTCGTAGCCTTATTGCAGAAGATCTTGAGAAGCATTTTGGAGTTAAATATGATTGGGAAAGAGAGATAATTATAACTGACGGAGGTACTGAAGGAATATTTCTTGCATTTATGTCTATTTTGAATCGAGGTGATGGAGTAATAATATTAGATCCAACATATGTTGGATATAGTGAAGCTATAAAATTAATGGAATGCCATGTTGTAAGAATACCTGTCTTTGTTGAGAGAGGTTATCAGCCTGATCCAGAGCTTCTTAAAAACTATATTACATCCAAGACTAAGGCATTTATACTTCTTTCACCAGATAATCCGACTGGAAGAATTATAAGTGAGGAGTTTGTAAAAGCCTTAATAGATCTTGCAAATGACTATGACTTCTGGATAATATATGATGCAGTATATAAATATATTGTATATGAGGGTAAAAATCCGTGGATAGACTCCTATCCAAATGCTAGGGATAAAACTATAACTATAAATAGTTTTTCAAAGGAAGCATCTATTCCGGGTCTGAGACTAGGATATACTACAGGTCCTCCAGAGGTTATAGATAATATGGAGAAGGCTAAACAATACGTTTCTTTAGCTCCAGATACTTTTGGACAATATGCTTTACTAAAGTTTTATCAAAATAATGTTAAGGATAACTACTTGAAAAATATAGTTATACCTACATATAAAAGGAGGAGAGATTTGATGGCCAGTTTAATGAAGGAACATCTACCCGAGGCTAAAACCATTTTTCCACCAGGGTCCTTCTATTTCTTTGTAGATATGAGATATTATTTGGAAAGAATGGCTAGAAGCGATGAGGAATTTTGTAATAGATTATTGTTTAGAAAGAATGTTGTAGCTATACCCGGATCTTTCTTTGGAGAGCAAGGTAGAGGACATATAAGGTTAACTTTTGTAAGCGAACCTGAGAATAGGATAAGAGAAGGTATAAAGAGAATGGGGGCATTTGTCTTTAGTTATGTTTTTTAAATTCCTTGAGAAATTCAGCAATTTTTTTAGCATAGTTTTTATCCCCAACAGTTCTATTTATTTCTATCTCCTCTTCTAAAAAGCTTATTATATCCTTTTTAATTTCTTCTGGAGCTTTATTTATAATATTCTTTGCTTTATCCATTT
>Ga0190306_1000739_pt1 | contig 10130 bp, 13 predicted proteins | sample 48700734_MG_FD_161657 | JGI IMG/M metagenome (GOLD analysis project Ga0190306, IMG submission 161657) | Hydrothermal vent sediment bacterial communities from Southern Trench, Guaymas Basin, Mexico - 4870-07-3-4_MG | ecosystem: Environmental > Aquatic > Marine > Hydrothermal vents > Sediment ...
AATTTTTATAAGAAAAAATATGTAAAAAAAAATTCTGATTCATATTGATTTATCCTGCCACATAAACTATTTTAACAGTATTGAGGTATATATGCAGGAATGTGAATTAATAAATACTTGCCCATTTTATAAGGGGCATTTAAAAGGAAATGATGAAGCTATATTAGAATTGAAAGAAAAGTATTGTGAAAATAACAATCTTCATTGTGCAAGATATATGGTTTTTATGGCACTTGGAAAGGAAAACGTGCCGAAAGAACTTTTCCCCCATCAAAAAGAAATAGCCTACGAATTAATTAGCAAGGGATAATTGAAAAAAATTATCCCAGAGCAACATCAAGGGTCATCATCACAGCAAATCCCACCATGGCACCCATAGTAGCAATATCAGTATTACCTTCTGCACTGACTTCTGGTATGGCTTCTTCAACCACTACAAATATCATCAAAACAACTCCCTTATATCAATTAAGCCTTATCCTTAACCATTCTGGCTAGTTCAGCCCATCTTTCAAAAGCTATTTTATGAACATTTTCGTCTGTCTCACCCTGTCATTCCAAAAGATAAATATTATTTTTTTTAATTTTATTCCGGATCAAACTCTTCTTTGCCTATACCGCAAAGAGGACAAACCCAATCATCAGGAAGGGCTTCAAAACTTGTTCCTGGAGCAATATCATTATCAGGATCACCTTCCGCAGGATCATAAACATACCCACACACACCACATACATATTTCATTATAATTCTCCTTTTTGACTGTTTCTTTTTCTCTTAACGCTTTCGAGCACTTTCCTTAATTTTTCAGATTCAAAAAGTTATTCCAACCAATCTAAGGAAAGTCTCTGCCGCTTAAAATAAATAGGTTCCAGACGCTTCGCGTCTCCTATTTATTTTTTCTCTTAACGCTTTCGAGCACTTTCCTTAATTTTTCAGATCCAAAAAGTTATTCCAACCAATCTAAGGAAAGTCTCTGCCGCTTAAAATAAATAGGTTCCAGACGCTTCGCGTCTCCTATTTATTTTTCCATAGTCCATGTTTATTACAATATTCTCTTGCAATTACGCTGCCTTTCTCTATCATGGCTGCATCTATCATGAAAACCGCTACAGGTTCATCACCTGGATTCAGGTACTGGATATAAGACTTTCCATCTGCAAGTAATTCAATCCACTCAATCCAATGATCCTCTGCCATAGGATGAAGCGTACTTCCTACTATTACCTTATATCCACCATTAATTTTTTCTATTACAGGAACATGTTTTTCTGTTGTGGAATCTGCTGATTTTTCCGGAAGCAGATTCATAGGCTGACCACAGCATACAAGTACTCCGCCAGCACCATGAGAAACCTCTACTATATTGCCGCATTCCGCACATCTGTAAACTTCATTTCTTTTTGCCATTTTTATCTCCCTTAACTAACAATGCAATCGAGCACTTTCCTAATATATTCCATTGTTAACAACTTATGAAAATATAACAACATAGGAAACTCTCTGTCGCATTACGACTATTTCGGGTCTAAGGTTGCACAGACGAGCAGCAAACTTGTTTGCGACCAGTCCCCGGTACTTCGTACCGCCCGAATTATCATTTTACCAATTTTCACCTAATAATTCAAAATATGCCTGTGGATGAGCACAAGCGGGACAAACTGCAGGAGCTTCTGCACCTTCATAAATATATCCGCAATTTCTACATCTCCAGACTACTTTGGATTCTTTTTTAAAAACATTACTCTTGAGTATATTAGAACGCAATTCGTTATAACGTTTTTCATGTTGTTTTTCTGCCACAGCAATTGCTCTAAACACAGCGGCTATTGCAGTAAAACCTTCCTGTTCAGCAATTTTAGAAAAAGACGGATACATTTCTGTCCACTCATAATTTTCACCTTGTGCCCCTGCAAGAAGATTTTCTTCTGTTGTTCCAACAAGGCCAGCTGGGAAAGATGCTGTAATTTCCAGTTCACCACCTTCCAGAAATGAAAAAAGACGCTTGGCATGTTCTTTTTCCTGATCTGCAGTTTCCTGAAAGATATCGGCAATTTGAACATAGCCCTCTTTTTTCGCTTTACTTACAAACATTGTATAGCGATTTCGAGCCTGGGACTCACCTGCAAATGCCTTTAGCAGGTTTTTTTCTGTTTCTGTACCCTTAAGACTTTTCATTACTTCTCCTCTCGTATTAAGAATTATTACTAATAATAACTAATTAGTGCTAAAAGTCAACACCAAACAGTATATTAATCCAAATGAGCACTATTTCTCAAACTTTTTAATTATCTCAGGACAAAGTGCCATAATTTCATCAGCCTTTCTTAAACGTCTGCTTATATCTCTGGCCAGGTTCATAATCAAAAGTGAAAAAATTTTCAAATCATACTTACTAATACTGTATAAACCCTTATTGGAAAGAGTAAGAACCTTAGTTGGTTTTATAGCACGAACAGAAGCAGCACAGGGCTGAACATCAATAAGTTCCATTTCTCCAAATACATCACCTTCAGAAAATACAAAAATTCGATTTAAATTACCTGATTTTTTTATCTTTTTTAAAACTTCCACCTGACCTTCAACAATAAAATATATTTTATCACCAATCTCACCCTCTTTCTCTATAAATTCACTGTCAGAAAATTCTTTGTACTCGAAAAATTTTTTTATACGGGAAATTTGTTCTTCAGTAATTCCGCCAAATAATGAATGACTATGCAGTGACATTAAATCAACCATAATTTTATCCTCAATATATTTTAGACCTTCTTGATTAAGTTGTACACCAAAAAAGAAAATATCTTGCGAATATTATAATAAAAATATAAACTGAAAACCGGATTTTATTGATTTGATAAACAAAGGCAGGTATCTTATGAAGCTTTTTGCAAAATTTTCGCTGCTTATCAGCATAGTAGTTCTTTTTACAGGACTCGCTGCAATAATAGTTTTATATTTATTTGGCGCAGTATCCCTTATAACTGTTTCTGTAACCCTTGTTCAAAGCATAGTGATAGCGATTTCAGGTCTTATTATGCTTTATCTTATTATTATTCGATCCCTGAACAGAATTATCAAGGCAATAGAAATTAAATCAACAAAACAGGATATTAGTAATATTGAACTTGATTTAAAAAGAAAAGATGAACTGGGAAGTATAGTTGGCGGATTAAACAATTTTCTATCTATAATTTCCAAAATTATAGCAGATGTAAAATCTACTGCAGGTAAAAATCATGCTTTAGGGGATAATCTCTCTGACAAATCTGATGATTCAATAAATGCTGTACGGGAAATTTCAAACAGAATCAAGACTGTATCTACAGAAATTGGTAATCTGGATGCTGGAATTGGCAATTCAGGACAATCAATGGATGAAATTTTTAATGGAATACGCCGGCTTTCAGAACTCATCAATAATCAATCTGAATCAATAACAACGTCTTCTTCTGCAATAGAAGAAATGGCTTCATCGATTGACAGTGTAGCAAGAATTACCAAAAGCAGATCCGACGCTACAGAACAACTGGTTCAAATGACCAAACTGGGAGATGAAAAAGTAAAGTCAACTGAAAGTGTTATTAATAGCATTTCACAACGAACAGTAGAAATACATTCTATAATTTCTTTAATAGATGATATAGCAAGCAGAACAAATCTTCTTGCTATTAACGCCTCTATTGAAGCTGCACATGCAGGAGAAAAAGGAAAAGGGTTTGGTGTAGTCGCCGGCGAAATTAGAAAACTTGCAGAAAACACAGAAGGAAATGTAAGAAAGATTTCCGACTCACTTAGAGCAATTACCAATGAAATTAATAAGGCATTATCCACAAGCAGTGAAAGCAGTGAGGCATTTAAAAGTATTACAAAAAATGTTACAGAAGTTTCTTCCGGACTGTATGAAATTTCTGGAAGCATGGAAGAACTTGCATTTGGTAAACAGGAAATTCTTAGAGCGACTACAGATCTAATGGCATCAAGCCAGGAAATAAGTACTTTTACGGACGATGTAAAGAGTAAAACAGAATCCATTAATACGATAATGGAAAATGTAAGAGACACCTCCGGTAAAACACTGGAAAATATGGAAGAAATAAAATATGCATCTGAAGAGCTAAATAAAATATTTATGCAGGTAACAACTCTGGTACAGCAGAATCTTTTAAATACGGATCTTTTAAGTCAAAGTATAGGTATCTTTTATTCTGATAAAATAGTTGAGCAGGATTATTCCAATATTGATATTGGAATTACCTGGAGTGATATGCTGTCTGTTAAAAATGATAAAATAGATTCCCAGCATAAGTGGCTTGTGGATAATCTTAATGCCTTCCTCCATGCCATGATGAATGGAGAAGGAGTTGATAAGATAAAGGGAATGCTTGAAAAACTTGGAGACTATGTTGTATTTCACTTTAAGGATGAAGAAGAATTTCAGAAAAAAATTGGCTATCCAAAACTTGAAGAGCACAAAAAAATACATAGTAATTTTGTTGAAGAACTGGGAAACCTTGGAGAAGTTCTAATTGAACAGGGTCCAAGCCCGGAACTTGCAATAGTTCTTCAGGAAAAAGTTGCTATGTGGCTGGTAAACCACATAACTGTGACAGATATGGATTACAGGCATTTTCTGGAGAATCAAGAATAATATAAACACTTATTTACTACCAAGACGTTTATTAATATATTTTTCACAATATTTTGGCATTAAACAATATATTTTTGTTTTTCCTCCCTAATATAGCTTGTAATTTATATTATTATTATTATAGTTTAAATAGAAAGGGTAATATTATATAACTTTTAACGGAGGCTATAATGCAAATTGATGAATTACTTGAAAAAAAAGGTTTAGCTGTAAAAACAATTAAAGCAAGTGAAACTCTTAAAACGGCAATAAAAGTAATGAACGAAAACCACATTGGTGCATTAATTACTGTTGAAGACAATGGTGCTATTGCAGGAATATTAAGTGAAAGAGATTTATTAAAAATATGCAGTCAATGTGCTCCTGACAAAGACAGGATTGTTAAGGATCATATGACCCCAAAAAACAAGCTTTTCACTCTTAAAATGAAAGACAACCTTCAAACAGCCATGAAAATTTTTACAGAAAAAAAGATCCGTCATATACCTGTTCTTGATAATGGTAAGCTAACTGGTATAATTTCAATTGGGGATGTGGTTAAAGAATTACTGGATGTTGTTGAAGAAGAAAACAAATATCTTAAAGAATATGTTATGGGTCAAAATATCTAATTGAGGAATTAAGATGAGCAGAAAAATTTTTAAACTGATAATTATAATAATCCTGATTTCAGGTTCTATTAATATTCTGACTGCAAATGGAGTACATGAACAGCAAAAAGAAATGGAAATCACAATCGCTGTCTTCAAGGGTCCATCAGGTATTGCAGCAACAAAACTTCTGGGAGACAATTTTCAGCCTGGATTCAATGTTAAAGCCAAATATATTATACTGGGCTCACCGATGGAAGCTGTTGCAAAAATGACAAGCGGAGAAGTGGATGCTGTTTTTCTTCCGGTTAACATGGCCGCTAAATTATATACTAAGGGACCAAAATTTAAAATGGGAGCTATAAGCGGTCTTGGTTCATTATATATGGTCTCAACAGACAACTCTATAAAAAACTGGGCCGACCTTAGAGGGAAAACAATTTATCTTACAGGGAAAGGCGCAACACCGGACTATCTTCTTAGATACCTGCTCCTGGAAAACCATCTTGATCCTAAAAAGGATGTAAAACTTGACTTTTCAGCACAAGCTCCCCAGATAGCACAGTTAATGATTGCAAATAGGGCTGAAACAGCATTTATCCCGCAACCCTTTGTTCTCCAAATCGAAACAAAATCAAATACAGCTAAAACTGTTCTGGATCCTCAAAAGGAATTGATAAGAATACGAGGGGGAAAACAAGCATTTCCTTTTACAGCATTTGTAATTAGCCCAAAATTATATGAGAACAGACCGAAAGCTGCTGCTGCATTAACTGAAGCTCTTGATAAATCTATAGCATGGACACTGGAAAACCCTAAAGAAGCATCTTTAATAATAGAAAATTATGGTATTATGAGTGCAGCCATTGCAGAAAAAGCAATACCTGTATCGGGAATTAAATTTGTGTCAGCAGTAGAAGCGAGAGATAATGTCGAAGATTTTCTTAACATGATGCTTGACCTGAACCCTGTTTCGGTAGGAGGCATTTTGCCTGATGAAGGTTTTTACTTCGGTAAATAACAAAAGCAACCATAAATACATAGGATTACTTTCTACACTGGGCTTACTTCTATTGTGGAAGGTAATTTCTATAAATATTAATGCTGATATAATACTTCCACCACCGGAAGATGTTCTTGTTAGACTGATAAAGATTTCACAAAGCAGAAATTTTTGGCAATCAATTTTAAAAACAACAAGCCGAACACTTTATGGTTTTACCCTTTCCTTTGTATTGGGATTTATTACAGGAATAGCCTGTGGAAGCAGTAAAAGAGTAAGTGCAGCTCTATCTCCCATTATTTCTGTTATAAGAGCTGTTCCTGTAATGTCTGTAATACTTATAGCTATGATCTGGTTTAGAACAGATATGGTTCCTGTTTTTGTCTGTTTTTTAATGATATTTCCAATTATAACTGCAAATGTAACCCAGGGAATTAGTGAAGTAGATAAATCACTAATTGAAATGGCATCTGCTTTTAAGCTTAGTAAGATTAATATATTATTTCATATAACCCTTCCCTCAACAATTCCATTTGTTCTGGCAGGAGTTAGAGCTGCTGTAGGGGTTGCCTGGAAATCTGTAATTGCAGCAGAAGTTTTAAGTCAGCCGGTAAAAGCTATTGGAACAGGAATTCAGTTTTCACAGATGAATCTTGAAACAGCAGAAGTAATAGCCTGGACTGTTGTTGCTGTTATTTTAAGTAAAGTCTCCGAATTTGCAGTAGAAATGTTAATAAAAAGCCGAAAATGGAGATCTTATAAATGAATCTGGGAGGAATAATGCTAAAAAATATTAGTTTTAGTTATACAAACCAGAACAATTCTCCAAAAGCAAATGAGATGGTTATTTTTAAGGATTTTAATATCAATATTCCTGCATCAAAAGTTAGTGTTATACTAGGCCCTTCAGGGTGTGGCAAAACAACCCTTTTAAATATTATTCATGGGATTTTAATACCCCAAAGGGGTAAAATTGAAAAAGGAAACATTAATTCAATCAGCTACATATTTCAGGAGCCCAGGCTTCTACCCTGGAAAACAGTTAGCCAAAATATCGAATTAATCCTTAAAAATTATTACGACCATAAAAAGAGAAAAGAAATAACCAAACACTATCTTGAATTAATTGGATTAAGGGAATTTAAAGACTACTACCCCGCTGAATTATCAGGAGGTATGCGTCAAAGAGTTGCAATTGCAAGAGCATTTGCCTACCCTGCAGAAATTATACTTATGGATGAACCATTTCAGGCTCTCGATCCGGGATTAAAACTGAATTTAACAAAATTATTCTCATCACTTTGGATAGAAGACCACCGGACTTCCATTTTTGTAACCCATGATACTGCAGAAGCTGTTTTTCTGGGAGATGAAATATTTGTACTCTCTGCAGTTAAACCAAGCAATGTAGTTGCCCATTTTATCAACCCTGTTCCAAGGGATAAAAGGGAACAGGAAAACCCTGAATGTCGCAAAATTGAAGAGGAACTTTACAGTTTATTGACAAATATCAAGCCTTAAATGAGATTCAACTGTGTCTCTTAGATCAGGTGCCAATTTATACTCAGCTGCTAACACAGAAAAGTTACTAAAAGCATCTTTTATTTGATATATTATTTCACGACTTTTTTTATTAGTAAGACCACAAAAATTACCAAATTCAAGTAAGTCATCCCATTGAAAATTATTGTTTTTTTTATTTAACCATGACTGATGGTTTTTTGTCCATTGGCCATAAGGGTCATAGGAATAAGTTAAATCAAAGGCAGGAGCCAGACTCCACTTCCCAAATCTGTCCATTAGAAATCCGAAATTTTTTGTGTGGTCATCCTGGTTCCTTCCCAGAATATTGAATACAGCTCTTCGAAATATCTCTGTAACAGCAGTCTGCCCCAAATTCATCTGCCTGATCAATAAAACCAGCTGTTCGTAGGAATTTATTTCATCACGATCAGCATGAGCCAGCCCAGCCCAGGAAACATAGTGCAATTTATCAACTTTCCGGTTTATTATTATCCGGTCAAATCTCTCTATTAGAAAATGTCTATTCTCACCCTGTGTCCATAATTTTGTTTTAGGTATATCTATTCCAGATTGTTTCGCGATAAGACTGTAAATATACTCAACTGTCGGCATCCCTTTAGGATCTGTATTATCCCTGTCTTTATTAACGCCACTATCGAATTTGAGTAGCCAATAGCTATACTCCGGACCATGATTGACTGTTCCATCAAGCATAGTTCCTTTTGAAGAAAGCGCAATCAATGCTTTGGATCTGGCACCACCGGCACTGGAACCAATCCTGATAATAGTTAAAGCCGCTGCCCTATCTTTTGCAGATAAAAGTTTGCTGTGAAGTTTGTCTTTTCTTTTAAGAACAATATCTGCCAGTTCAGTGAGACCCTGCAAATCAAGTGCTGTTCTCTGCAAGGGCAGTGTTTCTCCTGGATGATATTCCAGGGCTCCCATTCCCCTGTCAGCTACATAGAGCAAACGATCCAGGGTAGTAACCTCCGATGCTGGAATGTTTTTATCAGCCATATAAATATCGATCAGCTGATTCCCATATTTATCAGGCAGGGAATCTGCAATAAATCCCGGTACTCCTTTGAATGACTTAATACTTAATTGATTAAAATTAAATATAGAAGGAGGATATTTCATATGTATAGGAGAAATTTGTATACCAGACTCCATAAACCCAGGATCATACTCAAAAGAAGCGACAGCTTTCTGATCAGGCGAATAGTCAAGATATCCTACAGTTGTTCCCCAAAGTGTTACCCGGACATTCTTACTCATTTTTCATCACCCCATTTGAAATCTTTACCAAGGCCGCCCCTATCACGAACCCGTTTGGGTAGCTCCTTTTCTGGTCCTGCTATTGGACTATACTCCTTTGAATCAGTTAATAGAGTCTGAAGTCTATCCAGTTCACCAATTCCGCGTAATAATCGGATGAAACTTTTTAGGGTTATTGCGGTAGTTCCTTGCCTGAAATTATAAAGAGTCCTTCTTGAGATTCCACTGGTTTCCTCAATATCTGTTTCTTTTATCTGTTTTTTAATACGAAGTTTTTCAAATTTTTCTGCCATATCTTTAATAATATCATCATCTGCCATCAAGTTATACCTCATAACAACCCCCTTATGAGAATACTTATTCTCATTATACCTTATAAATGGATTTTAGGGGAATAGTTTTTCTCCTATCATTCATTTTTATGCGGTAACCTTTACTAAATGGAATTCCAGCCTGACCTGTTCATTAGCTTCCCATAACTACTAACAACCTTTTTCGCTGGAAATGGGGAAAGGGGGTTCATTTGTATCCAGACAATTGAGAATTAGTACTGGAACCTGCCATTTTACCGTAAAATATGATTTACTTTCCTATTATAGTCATATTTTCTGCATCAAATTTATAGTTTACAATCTTTCTATTTATTATTAATTCTATTGCCTGTTCAATAACCTCAAGGGGTGCAATGAACCATTCTCTTGGAGTATGCCTTTTCCCCCTTTGATCAAATATATCTAATTCCAAACAGGAGTTTCCAAAAAAATTATGAAGCAGTTGTTCTAATTTTTGTGGATTCATATTAAAGCATTTCCAAGCTCCTTGAATACTGACAGGAGCCATTAAATAGGTCGGCTCATTTTCTGCATTTTTTATTCTTTCTTCAACGTCTATTTTTGAATAACCAATTTTATAAAGATCCTGTATCGATGTAATTCGTTTATCGTTACTTTTTGATTTAAGAATATAGATGTATCCAGCTTCTTTATCTTCGTTAGTAATATTGCTGAAAGTTTCTATAAATTTCTCGTTTACTTTATTTATATTTTGTGTAACAACCCGACCATTTACATAAAGGATTTTAGCCTG
>Ga0190306_1000742_pt1 | contig 10111 bp, 5 predicted proteins | sample 48700734_MG_FD_161657 | JGI IMG/M metagenome (GOLD analysis project Ga0190306, IMG submission 161657) | Hydrothermal vent sediment bacterial communities from Southern Trench, Guaymas Basin, Mexico - 4870-07-3-4_MG | ecosystem: Environmental > Aquatic > Marine > Hydrothermal vents > Sediment ...
GAGCGAGCTGAAATTGAGTGATGTGATTCTAAGCGATCCGGAAGATGTTCCTGTTGAAACCTCTATTAGCAGTGGAAGATGCATAATAGCCCCGGGTGCGCCGGGACCAGACACTTCTCCCTCTTCTTCTACCACGTCAACTTACACGGATATCACCGCCGAGGAAGCGCACCAGATGTTAGAAAAGGATCCAGCACAAACCCTTTTTTTAGATGTTAGAACAGAAGAGGAATACAACGCTGAGCATATACCCAAAGCTAAACTCATACCATTACCAGTGTTAGAATCGCGAATCGGCGAATTAGACGCGAACAAAAAAATTATCGTTTATTGCCAGACCGGCGTAAGAAGCAGAACCGCAAGCGAAACATTGGTGCAGCGGGGTTTCCCACACATTTATAACATGCTTGGTGGAATAAATGCCTGGAGACTTCTCTTCCCTGAGGATTTAGTTAGACCCACTCCCACTCCCACTCCGGCAGCAGTATCGCCCTCTCCTGTACCTGTATTATCGCCTTCTCCTATTGATTCTCCTTCTTCTACTGTTTCGCCCATCGCCTCTACTTCACCAGCACCTACCCCAATACCTTCGCCGGGCTTTGAAGCCGCGTTCGCAATAGCAGGATTGCTTACACTATCATATTATTTCATTTTAAAAAGGAGGAAAAGTGATAGAAGATGAATAAAGCTTCGGTCTCAGTCCTGGTCGCTATTGCCACTATATTTATCCTCGTACAATTGTGCTCTGCCGCTCAGACTACTGCTTCTTCACCGATAGTAAGTGTTGCTCCTTCATATATAAACACTTCACCATGGCAGACATTCACCGTGAACATAACCGTTGACCCTTCCAATAATGAAATATTAGGTGCAGAATATGAGTTATACTTCAACCCCCGCATGTTGCAGGTGGTTTCACAAACTCAAGGAAATTTTCTTTCTCCAGACGGTAAAAGTATGGTGATAAATAATTCTTTTGATAATTCCGCAGGAAAAACAACATATGGTGAAACACGAACGGTTAATTATGGCGTAAATGCTCCCGGTGTATTGGCATCAATCACGTTTAAAACACGGTATGTCGCGGGGAATAGCACCTTAGACCTGAAGAATGTGATATTAGTTAATACCTCTGGAGAATGTTCTAATATCGAAATCAATGACGGTCTGGTAGAAATTGAAGTTACTCCCACACCCTTCTTCTCGGTCTATGGATATGTTTTTTATGGAAATGATAGCGAATGTGACAACCCCACAGTTAAAATAATCAACTTGAACACCGGTGCTGAATGGACTGCAGATACGAAACATGATTCCTGCTATTACCAGTGCAACCTTACAGCAGGTATTGATGTAGTTGAAGGGGATACATTGCTATTCAGGACGACATCTCCGGAAGGACAACAAATAAACACCACTTATCACGAGATAACACGAGCAGAGATAAACAACGACGGCATTTTCAATTTCAACATCTCTCTTGAACCGGTTCGCCACGATATAAACATCTCTACTGACTACTATCCACCAACGGGAATAAAGATAGAAAATGCTACTGCAATAATGCCTCATGAACAGCATCTCACCACCGGTGCTACATACTTCATCAAGTATAAAGTGGAGAATGAAGGGAACATTGATGAAAATGTGAGTATAACGGTAACGGTAAAAGCAACAAATACGAGTTGGGAAACCGTTATAAATGATTACAACAAGAGAATAACTGCGGGTGAGAGCTTTGAAGGTAATGATTCTTGGGACTCCTCTGGCTTTGCACCCGGGAATTATAAAATCGTCGTGAATGCAAGCGTCCCTGAGGATGACGTTCCATGGGATAACCTACGAGAAAGGGAAATAGTGCTTGAATTACCGCAACTCGTCATTTCCAGCCTGGTTATAAATCCTGCTTGTGTTAATGTCATTAACAAAGCTTTCAGTAACGAGACAAACGAAATTTGTGCAACTATCTTGAACAATGGCACAGAGGATGCTGGAAAGTTCAATGTGAGCTTCGAAATAGATGGTATGCTGATAAATAAGTCGTTAGTGGAAGGCTTAAGTGCATCCACTAATGCCACATTTTGCGTTCCTTGGACGCCGCAAAGCATTGGGAATTATCAGTTAAAAGTTGAATTGGACGATGGCTTAGTCACGAGGACCATGCTAAAAAACGTAACTGTGTACAACAACGGATACAAGGGCAAGAGATACACCGGCGGTAAGGATATAAAAACCGTGCAGGTGTATGAAGGTAGAGTTAATATCTTCTATTCAGTTGGCGATAGCTATTGCTTAGGGAATGATATAATATCCTATTGGTCTTGGACGCGATATACAGTCAATTGGACTGCGGAGAATCTCCGAATACCCCGTGATGCGCACGTTAAGAATGCAAGATTATATGTGTATTACGACTCAGATGGAACTTCTGGCGGTAATATAACGGATTACTTCAACTTAACATTCAATGGTGTGCCACATACAATAGATGCTCTATACAAAGACCGCATGGGATTTGGTAATGAAGACAATCCATTGGGAATGGCAGTATATAACGTAACTGCTGATTTCTATGCAAGTGCTGATAATAGAGCAATACTTTACAATGAATACCAGGGCTACGTGAAGATATTGGGTATGGTTCTTTTAGGTGTATATGAACATGCTGATGAGCAACAGCGAGTTATTTGGATTAATGAAGGGTTTGACCTGTTGAAAGCCGATGATGATTATTGCGTGAACGCAACGGAAGCGACCGCATTCGCTCCGTTCGAAGGCACGATAAACTTGACTGTGGAGAGCGCTAAGTTGATAACAATTGCACCACAGGCTTGCGACGGAGATGACAAAAATAGGCTATATTTCAATGACGGAGAATGGCATGGAATATGGGACTATTACCCCCCAGCACCTCCTGCGCATCCAGATTGCCCGCCTGAGCTTGGTATTAATGAGACCGATGTAACAGAAAACTTGCATCCCCGGGGTAACATGGCAAGGATGCAAAGTAACTCTGATGAGATGGAAGCGAGCAATGCGATACTGGTTGTTGAGGGTAAATCCAATGTCTTCGATACCAGACCTGGAGGTTATCCGAGCATCATGGGTACGCACAATGGCACTATCATACCAGATCGAACAATAACCGTGCGAAAGCTTTATACTTATTTCTGCCCTGGCACCGGCGGGCATACCGAAAGCATTAAAATCTGGAATGAAACAATAAATGAGTATGCAGAAGCTCACTGGAACGGTTACATTGAAGAAGATTATCATAATATCTCGTTTAATGAACCATTGACATTGAAAAAAGGCGTGATCTATAACTACACCATTCGCACAGGCTCTTATCCCCAAATAATTCATGCAAAGGAATATCCTGCAATAGGAGGTGTAATAAAATGCGAAGAATTTATAGATGTAAACGGGAAAAGATACACCGACTGGATACCTGCAATCCGATTGTATCAATGAAAAGAAAAGTGAGAATTTTTTTCATTGCCGCCCTCTTCTCCCTATTCTTCATCCTTGCAATTAGTACACAGGTTGAACCCGCTAAAGCACTACCTGCTGAAATAAGCGTCGAACCTTCCTATCAGAGAATTGTGGCAGGTGAAGCATTCACCATCAATATCACCGTAGACCCAAAGGGTAATGAAGTTATGGGGGTTAGTTATAAGCTGTACTTCAATAACACGGTATTGAACGCGACACTACAGGAGAAAGGACCGTTTCTCAGCCAGGACAGCGTCCCAACGGACGTTATGGAGAATATCATTGATAATAATACGGGTGTGGTCTCATATGCAGAATATCGTAAATATGTGGATTATGGCGTATCCAATCCGGGTATAGCGGCGACGATAACATTTGTGGCGAAGGCGGAAGGGATGAGTTTGTTGAACCTCACAGAGCATACAGGAGCTATACTGGCAGACCCTTATGCACACCCTATCCCCACCACCATCGTCGGTGGCTGGGTGGACATCATGAACGTAACGCCATCACCTATCAGGGTCGCGGGCTATGTATTCTATGAGAATGGTAGCGAATGCTTCAATCCCAGCGTGAATATAACAAATGAGAACCTCTCGAGGACTTGGAACGCGAGCGTAAGCGGGAACTATTACCAATACAACCTGACATACCCCTTTGAGGTGCGAGGTAGCGATGTACTCCGATTTGACGCTATCAGTCCGGATAGACTCTATTTGAACTCCTCTAACCATACAGTAACTGCGGCAGAGATACAGAGCGGCTCGATACTTTTCAATATAACATTACAAAAGCGCACAATTCGCGATGTTGAAGTGGAGCGTGATTATTATCCCGAGGGGAATGGTATAAAAATAAAGGATGGAGCTGGCAATACAGTAACGGGTAGACTGGAAGCAGATACAGAGTATTATGTGTTCTATAAGGTGCGGAACAGAGGGGAACAGGATGAACTGGTAAATGTGAGTGTCAGCATTTCTAATGCCACACCCGCATGGCATCTGGATATAGCTACACATGAATGGTACCTCCCGCTCGACTTCCCTTATCGTGAATCACCTGGCGATTGCCTGAATACCTCGGGTTTAGCTCCTGGATATTACAATCTCACAGTGGCGGCAACTATTCGCGATGACCACAACCCCGATTTTTACCCGGATAACAACGAAAGGGTAAGAGTAATCCCGCTTGAAGTATCACCAATTTATAAATCCGACCTCATAATCACAGAAGCATGGGTTTGCTGGCCCGACAACTGCACAATTTGCTATAACATAACGAACATAGGCGAGGGGACAGCATCTGCTGGTCATAATACAATACTGTATATTGATGGCGCTGAGCGAGCATACGATGAAGTGCCAGTGAGTTTGACTCCTGGTGGAAGTTACATCGGCTGCTTCAGTGACTACACGTGGACATATACGCCACCCAAAGACGACATAATGGTATGCGCAGATCACAATGAGACGTTGGAAGAGAGCGATGAGGAGAATAATTGCTTATCTACTACATGGAAATGTGGGGATGTTGACTCCAATGGTTACATAACCACATGGGATGTTGGACTGTTGAATGCACGCAGATGGGACACAAGCTTTGTAATTTTTGAATGGGCTGGAGACGTTGATGGCAATGGTTACATAACCACATGGGATGTTGGACTATTGAATGCACGCAGATGGGACCCAGACTTTACGCTATCCTGTATGTGCCAGATTGAAACCTAAAAGGAGAAAAAAAAATGGGAAAACAATGGGAAATCTTTGTTTGAAAATTGTGCCGAGGAGGGGCACGTAAAATATACCCAAATAAAAAGGAGGTGAAAAATGAAAAAAAGGGCTGTAAAAAAGGAAATAGTGTTGTTCAGCGTATTGATATTGTTAGCAGCAGTTGCAGAGCCAACTGTTTCAGTAGCCCCGCCGCCATCGAATGTTGTATATTTCGTTCCTCAGCATGGCAATATAATTGAATGCCCTGGGGGTAATATAACAGTAGAACTCAGAGTAAATACAACCGATGCCATCAATAATTGGAACACCTATATTGAGTTTGACCCCGACTGCATTAATATAACAGGTTACTCATTTGCCGAAAGCCCTATAAGTCATGTCGGTGGCTGGACACGTCATGGCAATTGGGTTGACATCGGTGCTACAAAAAATATTCCTGATGATTCATGTATATCTGGCGATGTGCTTCTTGCTACACTTACGATTGACTGTAAAGCCTGTAACTGTTCGAGTCCGTTAAACTTTATAGGTCAGGAAAATATATTCCGGTACATAGGGTGCGCGAAAGCGTTTAAATACTACGCAGCTGCATGGTATAATGGCACAGTCACATGCAGACCACCACCAACAGTGCCAGAAGTCGTAATCAACGAATTCATGGCGAATCCAAGCGTGGGAGACGACTGGGTGGAATTATACAATCCAACGGAAAACGCAGTGTGCCTCTCAGGCTGGACGCTCAACAATAGCAACTCTCAAATGAAGGCTTTAAGTGGAACTATCCCCGCAGGCGGGTATCTGGTAGTTGATGTCAGTAGCGGGTTAAACAAGGATAGCGATAGTATCATACTACTGAAGGATGGCATGGATGTTGACAATGTCACCTATGGAGCGAAACCGGAGAATGCTCCTGTTCCACCCACCGATAAATCCACAGGCAGATACCCGAACGGCATTGATACGGATAACGACAGTGCAGATTTCCGGGTCTTTGATGTCCCCACACCAGGAGCTCCTAATACAATACTGATACCACCGACTACACCTTTCTTAATATTCGGCTGGGTTAACTATTCTGATGGCTCTCCGGTGAACAATCCAACGATAACGATAACGAATCTGAACACCACTGAAGTTTTCACTGCTACGACCGATGCTGGTTCAAACTATTATCAGGTATTAACTTCGTCGGATAATGTGAGCACAGGCAATGTATTGCATTTTGAAGCGAGCAATGATAACACGACTGAGTTCAATCATACGGTTACAGAAGAAGAAATGAGCAAAGGCGGGATATTCGACCTAAATATCACAATTGAAAAAGCACCAACACCAACACCAACGCCAACACCAACACCAACACCAACACCAACACCAACACCTATCGTCTCTATCGGTAACTTCACGTCTACGCCGGGTGAGACTGTAAGTGCACCCATTTTAATCAATAACGTGCGGAATTACGGTACCGGCACAGTATCCATTACGTATGATCCTTTAGTGGTGCAAGTCACCGCTATTGAGAATAGTTCATATTCCACAGTGGTAAGCTCTAACATAGACAATTCTCTCGGAACTGCCTGTATTTCTGCATGGAATACGACCGGTGTGAGCGGTGACATCATCTTCGCATACGTGACTTTTAAAGCTGTTGGACCAGAAGGAAGCACCACTTCTCTCAACCTGACAGTGTCCGAAATAGAAGACATTTATTACAACGATATTCCAGCACATACTGTAAAGGGCTCATTTAAAATAAAAGAGGGTATCCCACCACTTGTCGGAAACCCCACAGCAACACCGAGCATAATACTCAACGACAATGGAAGAGCAAGAGTACCAGGAACAAATGTATCACAATTGAACGTTTCTATCGCCGACGCATCAGGAGTTTGCTCTGTTACTATTAATCTGACACCTATCCTCGGACCCGGACATGACCGCGTTCCGATGAGCCTAATCGAGGGAAATAACAAGTGCGGAATATGGTCGGTCACTACAACTGCTAACTACGATCCCGGCGTGGGTAAAACGCATTGTTTGCACGTGAATGCCACCGACATCTTCGGGAACTCAAATACCGATAAATGCATTCTGCTCACCGTGCTCAGACGTGGTGATGTCGTTCGTAACAATAGGGTAGACATCGGAGATGCATATTACATAGCGAGATACACAGTGGGATTAGCGCCCGAACCGAACGAGTTTGTAGCGGGAGTTGTACCTGCTGACAGCTACGATGGCGTTGATATGTCGGACGCACTGTATATAGCAAGATACACAGTGGGATTGGAGCCAGCACCGTGAACGTGTTATAAAACTCATCCAACCCTTTTCTTTTTTCTTTTTATGGGGGCAAAATGAAAACCGCAAAACGTATAGGAGGCATATGTGCATGCGTAGCATTATTTGTAATGCTATCAGTGGTATCTACCCCGGCAACGAATATGACAACAATAGTTAGCATACCGGAGATAACAGAACCACCTGATACTTATGCTACTTTACCTATCACTATCGCTCATGTGGAAAAATATGGTGCCTGTACTATAAGCATCATATATGACCCCACTGTAGTTCATGTTACCGATGTTTCCAGCGGACCAGATTCTACTGTACTTGCATGGAATGCCGACAACACCACTGGCATTGTTAACATATCAGCGTGGAATATTGCAGGTGTAAGCGGTGACATCATTCTCGCAAATGTCACATTCAAGGCAGTTGGTAATGCAGGAAGCTCTACCCTCCTAAAACTAAATGTCTCTAAATTAGAGAATATCTTTTACAAAAATATCCCCTATCTGGTTAGAGACGGAAACTTTAATATTAAAATTGATGATGTCAACTCTTCAACACCCACATCAACACCTACACCTACACCGACTTTATCGCACTCTCCATCCCATTCGCCGCCAACCAGCAAAAACACACCACCAGCACCAGCGCTTGCCCCTGCCCTTGCATCCCCTGCATTATATCCATATCCACCTTCAGCAACTCCTTCTCCTCCACCACCATCACCAGGCGAGACTGAGGAGACAAATGCAAATGTAACGCCTGCATCCATATCCGGAAAGTTGATACCACGAGGAAAGATTGTACAACCCGGATTTGAAATCCTATTCGTCTGTGTAGCTTTGCTGATCGCTTATTTGCTTCTGTATCGAAAAGAGGGGAGAAAATGATAAAATTTCACAAGGGAAGAGAAATCTGCATCTGCATCCCCACCCATAAATGGATCTTGGTTATTATACTCCTGATTTTTACCCTTTTGTTAGCGCTAACGACTACGCAAAGCTCTGAGACCGCGTCAACTGCGATTGTCTCTATCGGTAACCTCACCTCAGCACCGGGCGAGACTGTAACTGCTCCGGTATTGATTAGTAATATAGAAAATTATGGTACGGGCACCTTGAGTATTGAATACAATCCCTCAATAGTCCACGTTACCGATGTTACAAGTGGACCTGACTCTACCGTTGTTGCATGGAAAGCCGATAATATCTCCGGGATTGTTAATATATCTGCATGGAATATCAGTATCAGTGGTGTAAGCGGTACCATTATTTTCGCAAATGTCAGCTTCATGGCGGTTAGAAGCGCTGGCAGCACGCCCTTGAACCTCAGTGTCATCACGTTGCAAAATATGTTTAATGTGGATATCCTAACAACGATAAAAAACGGCTCTTTTTCTATCAAACCCGGAATTGTTATTTTTGACACCGGTGCGCCAGATAGCCCGTATCCAAGCATAATGGGCGTGCATAACGGAACAATAATACCTGCCCATGAGATAGAAGTGAACAGGATATACACTTATGCATGCCCTGGCACTGGCGGACACACCGAATCCGTGCGGATATGGGGCAACGGCGTGGATGCACACGCAAACTGGAGTGGATATTCAGACGACTGGCATAACCTTACGTTCAACACAAGTTTCACGCTCGAACCCGGCAAAGAATACAACTACACCATTCGCACAGGCTCGTATCCGCAGATTATCCATCATCCCGGGGAATACAACGCAACAGGTGGTAAAATAATATGTGACGAGTTCACAGATGCGAACGGAAAAAAATACACAGGCTGGATACCCGCAATAAAGTTATGGTGGGAAGAGAAATGAACTGAAGGAATTTAGGAGGTGACAAAATAAAAAATGAAATATACAATCGCAGCGATAATGATAATAATGGTGGTAATTCTGGCTATTTCTCAGACTGCTTCTGCTGCGACGATAAGCGTTGAGCCATCGTATCTAAATGTCACGCCAGGAGAGGAGTTCACGGTGAATATTACAGTATATCCAGGAGGCGATGAAATATATGGTGCCCAATACACTTTGCACTTTGATAATGTTTTGTTAAAGGTGTTAACTCAAAATAAAGGGCCATTTCTCACTCAAGACGGTGCCGGTTATATAGGGATAAAGAACAACTGGAATAACACGGTTGGCAAAACTGAGTATGGTGAGACGAGAACGGGTAATACAACAGGCGTAACTGAACCCGGTGTGCTTGCAACAATAGATTTTGAAGCGAGAAGCTCTGGAGTCAGTGAACTTTGCTTTGGTGAAGTTATACTGAGCGATCCTGATGGTTATGAAATTCTAAATGTCACTGTTAATAACGGAACCGTAGAAATAACAGGGGCACAGCCTTCAAGCCCGTTCCTCGTATATGGATATGTTTCTTACGAAAACGGCAGCAAATGCAGTAATCCTCATGTAAACATAACAAACCTGAACATAGGCAAGGAATGGCAGGCTGAAACTTCACTCACTTCTAACTACTACCAGCTCGTGCTTAGACATGGCATTGATATAGTTACAGGCGAGACACTGCAGCTCGATGTCAGAAGTCCGGATGGAAGTCAGT
>Ga0190306_1000744_pt1 | contig 10101 bp, 11 predicted proteins | sample 48700734_MG_FD_161657 | JGI IMG/M metagenome (GOLD analysis project Ga0190306, IMG submission 161657) | Hydrothermal vent sediment bacterial communities from Southern Trench, Guaymas Basin, Mexico - 4870-07-3-4_MG | ecosystem: Environmental > Aquatic > Marine > Hydrothermal vents > Sediment ...
AAACTGGAAACGCCTAACCGTATCAGCACCGTAAAAGCCAAATTTCGTTCCGGGAAAAATTCCCTTTTTTATCACGAATGAATGATAGTTGCTCCCCTGGAAACCATAAAATTCTGAAACCAGCCTTGCAAGTTTTTCCCGTGTTAAAACAACCCTCTCCTCTATCTCAGGGGGTGTGGGCTTAACCCTGACCTCCTGTCTTTTGCACCCTGTCCCCGATAAGTTCATGATCAAGGGAATCAACAATATAAGCCTCTTCAAAATCTCCCTCATTGCATTCACCCCTGACCCAGACAATATTGTCAATTTCAGGTGCATCGTATTGTGTCCTTCCATAAAGCTCTCCTTCCTCTTCTCCATCTATAAGCACCTTAACAGTTTTTCCTATAAACTCCTGATTCTTCTCTCGTGAGATTTTACAAGAAAGTTTCATTAATTCAACCAGCCTTTTCTCCTTGATTTTATCAGGGAGGTCTTTTTTACTGTAAAGCGGTGTCCCCTCTTCATGATAGTATGGGAAAAGCCCTATCCTTTCAATCCTGTATGTATTCAAAAATTCAATCAACTCATTAAACTCTTTATCTGTTTCATCCGGTGAACCAACAATGAATGTGCTACGAATAAAGAAATCCCCTGCCTCCCTGATTTGCTCAACAATCCTTTCAACATCCTCTTTTCCGTATCCCCTCCTCATGCTTTTAAGGACCTTTGTTGATACATGCTGGAAAGGTATATCAATATATTTCACTATGTTTTCTTCCTCTTTAAGAACCTTCAACAATTCTGGATAGAATGTTGTTGGATAGAGATACATCACCCTTATCCATCCATTGAACACTCCACCGAGTTTCTGGAGTAATACATGGAGCATCTTCCTTCCATATATATCAACACCATACTTGGATGTATCCTGGGCAACAAGGATTATCTCCCTCACATGTTCAGGAAGGGATTGAACCTCTTTTAATATTGTTTCCATTGGCTTTGACCTGTATCTCCCCTTTATATGCGGTATTGTGCAGAATGCACACCTGTGATTACACCCATCCGCAATTTTTATGTATCTGTAATGGGGAGGGGTGAAATGGGATACCACTGAAGGATTGAAACCTATGATAAACCTCTCCCTTGATTTAACAATCTTCCCTTCTAAAAAGTCCGAAAACCTTGAAAATTCAGGTATCCTCAAAACACCTATTATATTCCTGTGCCTTATCAAATTTCTATCCACCCTCATGGGAAGGCAGCCTGTAACAATAATTTTTTTACCCATTTCAATATACTTATTTATGGTATCAACAGAGGCTGCAACCGCGGATATAATAAATGCACATGTGTTAACAACTATAAGATCTGCCTCTTCAGGGTCTTTTTTGAATTCAAGGCCAGCCTTCTCCATCTCCCTGACAATGAACTCACTATCAGATATATTCTTTGGGCATCCAAGCACATCAACATAAAAACCCTTGAAAGTTTTCATACCTTTAATATTATGCAACTGTCATGTTTGTGCCAGTGAAGGATAATGTAAAAAAGAAAAGATTCCCGTTTATCACCATAATCATTGTGGTTGTGAACATATGCTTATTTTTCCTTCTTGAACCTGATACGGGCTTGATGCTCATCCCTTCCTCTTTCAAGACACCTGGTATAAAACTTGTTTTTTCAACATTCACCTCCATGTTTCTACATGGGTCAATTCTCCATCTTGCCGGTAATATGCTCTTTTTACTCATCTTTGGAATGGGTGTGGAGGAAAAGATCGGGCATACAGGTTTTCTGATTCTCTACCTGCTCAGTGGTATCTTTGCATCCCTCTTTTACACCGCATTCAACACAGAATCAAGCATACCCGTGCTCGGTTCAAGTGGAGCAATATCAGGGATTATGGGTGCATACACAATTTATTTTTTCAAAAAGAAAATTCTTGTAGTATTCCCACTTCCACCATTCAAGGCATGGATAGGTGTATGGATTTTCATTCTCCTATGGATAGGTCTCCAGTTCATGAACCTCCACAGTTCAGGCGTGGCTGTGCTTGCACATCTTGGCGGTTTTGCCTTTGGCCTTATATGCTCAGGTGCATTCAGAACTTAAACACATCCCTGTAATCCTTGCACCTCTTCAGCAACTTTCTGGCAAACCCAAACTGTTCATCATTCTCAAGCAATGCCCTGTATTTTCCCTTTATTCCCCATTTATTCTCAAACAGTTGAATCCTCAGGTAATACTTTACCATCTTCTCTGCATCCTTCCATTCCTCATCAGTAAACTCAACATTATTCTTTTTTACATATGTTTTGAATTCATTCAGTATTTCATTATTCACATCCTTGAAGTCATTCTTGTGCTGTTTCATATAATGAACACTGAACTTGAAGAACAGGTTTTTATTCCTCATTTTTAAAACAATTTTTTCAAGTTCTGGATAGGGGATTATTGTGTCAGGCGTTATACCCCCTCCACCATGAACAACCCTCTTCATCCTGAGGGTATAAAATGTCTTTGCAGTATCCTTTGCAGAAAATGATTTATCTATTCCCCTACCCGAGGGTGTGTACCACAGGGCAGTTGTCAATTTCAATGCCCCATCAGAAAGTGGCCATATCTTCTGAACAGAGCCTTTACCAAATGTCTTCGTCCCAACGATAAGCCCCCTGTCCCAATCCTGAATAGCACCACTCACAATCTCAGAGGCACTCGCACTCCCACCATCAACAAGAACAACCAGTGGAAACTTTTCAAACCTGTTTCCATGAGAGGTCATGGTCTGTGAACTTCTCCTCCCCTTTGTGGAAACAACAATCTTACCCTTGTCAATAAACAGGGATGCAATCTCCACAGCCTGAACCAGGAGACCACCAGGGTTTGACCTGAGGTCAAGCACTATACCATTAACCCCCTGAGAAAGTAAGTCCTGTATTGCCTCTTTTGTTTCAGCATAGGCATTCCCACTGAAATCAGAGAGCCTTATATAGCCAACCCCATCAATATTCCCGTAATAGGGAACGGCATTTATCCTTATCACATCCCTGATTATTGGAACATCAAAGGGCTCCTCCCCTTCCCTCTGAATTGTGAGAACACACTTTGTTCCTGGCTTACCCCTCATCCTCTTAACACCTTCATTTATACTCATGTCTTTTGTATCTACACCATCTATTTTGATTATCACATCACCAGGAAGGATACCAGCCCTGTATGCAGGTGTTCCTTCTATAGGTGCAATAATGGTGATGTAATTACCCATCTTTGCTATCTGTATCCCCAGTCCACCAAACTCACCCTCTGTCTTCACCTGGAGTTCCTTGTATTCCTGGGGAGTGAGATAAACAGAATGGGGGTCAAGGTCTTTCAACATCCCCTTTATGGCATTCAGGTAAAGGGAATCTATGGATACGGGCCTAACATAATTATCCCTGACTATCCTGGATATATCCTGTATTATCCTCATGTAGATGAAGGGGGTTATGGTGGATGCAACAATACCGGTGAAAACAAAGGCCAGAACAGCGATAAGCAATAACTTCTTTTTCATGATTCCTCCCTTATTTTTAACATCTCCTCTATCCTTTTCCTGATCTTATCATGTATTTTTTCAACAGGAAGTGTCCCATTTATAACAAGAAATCTTTCTCTCTCCATATCAGCAATCTTCAGGTACATCTCCCTCACCCTCTTATGAAACTCCATTGCCTCTCCCTCAAGCCTGTCAAGGCTTCTCAGTCGTGAAAGCCCTACTTCAACGGGAAGGTCAAGGAGTATGGTAATATCTGGCAAAAGATTGAAGGCTGGAAGTTTTCTCAGTTCCATAATGGTCTCAAATGGAATCCTTCTACCAGCACCCTGATATGCAATGGTGGAATCAAAATATCTATCCGAGATAACTATATTTCCCTGCTCAAGGTTTGGCTTTATAACATATTCCAGGTTGTTTGCCCTATCAGCAAGATACAAAAATAGCTCACACCATGGGGATAATTCACTCTTTTTATCAAGAAGAATCTCTCTAATCCTTTTACCAGACGAAGTCCCTCCAGGCTCTCTTGTCAGCACCACTGTGTATCCTTTTTTCTCAAGGAATTCTTTTAATTTATTAGCCTGGAGGGACTTACCCGAACCCTCAACACCTTCAAAGGTGATAAAAAGCCCTTTATTTATATTACTTCTCCTTCTTTTCCTTACCCTTGACTGCGTATTTCCTTATGAATTCCTCTGTCTTATCCCTTGCAATGGAATCAGGGAACTGAACCGGAGGAGATTTCATAAGATAACTGGATGGCTCAATCAGAGGACCTGCAAGCCCATTATCCATTGCAAGTTTCAGAAGCCTTATTGCATCAATAATCACACCTGCAGAGTTTGGTGAATCCCAGACTTCCAGTTTAAGTTCCATATTCAATGGAACATCACCAAAGGTCTTACCTTCTATCCTCATATAAGCCCACTTCCTGTCTGTGAGCCATGCAACATAATCAGATGGGCCAATGTGGATATTCTCCTCCCCTATATCATATGGAAGGAGTGATGTTACTGCCTGTGTTTTTGAAATCTTTTTGGATTCAAGCCTCTCCCTTTCAAGCATATTTAAGAAGTCTGTGTTTCCACCAATGTTCAACTGGAAGGTTCTCTCTATCTTCACGCCCCTGTCCACAAAGAGTTTTGTTAAAACCCTGTGTGTTATTGTTGCACCAACCTGGGACTTAATATCATCACCTATAATGGGGAGTCCTCTCTCTTTGAACCTATCAGCCCAGTATTTAGAACTTGCTATGAATACGGGTATTGCGTTAATAAATCCAACACCTGCCTGAAGTGCCTGCTCAACATACCACTTTGTTGCCTCTTCACTACCAACAGGGAGATAGTTAATCACCATATCAGCCTTGGTTTCTTTGAGAACCGACACAATGTCCACTGTGGAACCCGGTGCCTTCTCAATTACCTTTGAAAGATACTTGCCAATCCCATCATGGGTCATTCCCCTCAAAACCTTGACACCTGTCTTTGGAACATCTGTGAACTTGTATGTGTTGTTGGGGTATGCAAAGATTGCCTCTGCAAGGTCTTTCCCCACCTTTGTCTTATTAATATCAAAGGCTGCAACAAACTCTATGTCCCTGATATGATAACCACCAAGGTTTACATGCATAAGACCTGGTATCATTTCATCCTCTTTTGCATTTCTGTAATAGTAAACGCCCTGAACCAGTGATGAAGCACAGTTGCCAACACCTATGATAGCAACCCTTATTTTACCCATCTCAAACCTCCTTTTTTAATACTTTCCAGACATGATAAATCCTGTGTATTGCTGTGATATTTGTCATCACCGCAATAAAACCAAGAACATAGAGGAGAATATACTTGTAAAGGATAAGCCCCAATATCATGAGGGCCACCCTTTCACCCCTCTGCATAAAACCTACCTTCACATCAACTCCCAATGCCTCTCCCCTTGCCCTTGCAAAACTCGTAATAAAAGAACCGAGCAAACTGGCAAGGGCAAGATACATCAGAAGGCCATCTTTACTCCAGAGTGCTACACCTGTGAATATAAAAAAATCTGAATACCTGTCAAGCGTAGAATCAAGGAATGCCCCAAACCTTGAGGTCTTCCCCTTCAATCTGGCAACACCACCATCTATCATATCAAAAATAGAACCTGCAAGTATAATCCACCCTGCAATGAAAGGATAACCTTTTATAAGCACATAAACACCTAAAAGCACAATGACAAATCCCAGAAGGGTCAAAAAATTCGGTGGGAAAACAGAAAAACCTTTAACAAGTGGATTAAAAATCCTTCTTATCCAATCCCTGTACATACACCTCCTTTTTAATTAGAGTATTGCTCCATTAAGAGTTTGTCAACAGAAATTTTTCAAAATCTTCTTTTTAAATTGCTCAAAACCTATCTATCAGTTTATAATACAATAAATTAATGAAGCATTAAATGTGCTATAAACAAATAAATCCCTGTACCAATAATATCTGCCAGTGTTGTAATCAAAGGAGTACTTGCTGTAGCAGGATCTTTTTTTAACTTTGTAAAAATAAATGGCAACAAAATACCAATAGTACTACCGACCACCACATTTACAAACATTGCCAATACCACAACTTGAGCAATTAAGACACTGCCCCCTCTAATAAACCCCATTAACGAAATACCCAGGCCCATAACCAATCCCAATGCTCCTGCAACGATAAACTCTCTACCAAGAAGATATACCCAATCCTTCATCTTAACAGTCCCCAATGCTAAAGCCCTTATAACCAGAGTGGCAGATTGAGCACCAGCATTACCTGCCGTATCCACTAATACAGGCAAAAAGGTGACAAGCACAACATACCGTGCAATGGTCTCTTCAAAACCCTGTATAATTCCACCAGTTACCAGATCCATTATTAACAACACCAGAAGCCATGTTATTCTTGCCCGAAATAATTTTTTTATTGGAACTTTCTTGATATTTGTAATAAAATCTAAATCACGGGGTTTGGTTTCAATGGCTGAAAACTTTGTAAAATCCTCTGTTTGTTCTTCTCTAATAACATCCAGGATATCGTCAAAAGTTACTATACCCAATAGATGACCCTGAGAGTCTGTGACTGGCAAAGCCACCAGATTATATTTTTCAAAAATCTTCACTGCCTCTTCCTGGTCTGCATCAGCATTGATTGCCACAAAATGATAATCCATTATTGAACTAACCGGCATATTTTCCTCTGCAAGAATCAATCTCCGTATGGGAATATCATCTAAAAGATGCCATTCGTCATCCACAACATACACCATATCAATCGTCTCTGCATCCTTCCCAAACTTCCTGATATGTTCCATCGCTTCTTTGATAGTCCAATGAGCTTTTATTGCCACATAGTCTGGTGTCATCAATCTTCCAACGCTTTCTTCAGGATAGCCAAGCAACTTTAGGGCCTCTTTCCTTTCCGGTTCTGGCAATAAGTTTATAAGTTTTCTTGTTAATGAAGGTGAAATCTCCTCAAACAATTCGGTTCTATCATCGGGTTCTAAATTTCTGATTATTAACTTAACATGTTCTTCTGTAAGGGACCTGAGAATCTTCTCTTGTAGATTACTGTTTAACTCTGAAAAAACTTCTGATTGTAAATCTTTAGGAAGCATTCTTAAAAGAATAATTGATGATGCGGTATCTATCTCTTTGAGTAAATCTGCTATATCTGAGGGATACATTATCAGGATAACTTCCTTGAGTTCCTTCCAGTTGCCCTCTCGAATAAACTTTTCGATTTCTGGTTTAAGAAGATTTACAGTCGGATTGAAAAAATCTTTGGTATTTTTCATAACATCACCAGTTTTACCATACTTAATATTCTTTATATGTCAAGTTTTTTTTGAAATCAATAAAGAGAAAACTATTTTGTTGTCAGTTGCCAGATTAAGAAAAAAGTTATTGACTTAAAAATATTTGTTATTAAAATAAATATTAAAAAGGAGTGCATATGAAAGAGTGTAATATGAAAATGAACCTATCACATTGTAATTGCTCATATGAACCGTGTCCAAGAAAGGGTATATGTTGTGAGTGTATCCAGTATCATAGAAGCATGGGGGAACTCCCAGCATGTTTCTTCCCCGATGATGTGGAAAGAACCTATGATAGGTCAATCCGGAAATTTGTTGAGATATATGGAAAAGATGATTCAAAAAAAGAGGAGTGAAAGAGGCTTATGAAGATTAAACTATGGGGAACCAGAGGCTCAATTCCAAGCCCTGGTAAAGAAACGGTTAAATATGGTGGTAACACGACATGTGTTCAGGTATCTCTTGAATCGGGCACCGAAATCATTATTGATGCGGGAACAGGTATCAGGAAACTTGGAAAGGTTCTGCTTCAGAATGGAGTTAATGAGATTCACCTGTTTATAACCCACTCCCACTGGGACCACATACAGGGATTTCCATTCTTTGTTCCAGTTTATATAAAGGGCTTCAAGATTCATATTTATGGAGCCTCTCCAACCTTTGACAGGCTTGTAAGGATACTTTCAGGCCAGATGAAGTTTCTGTACTTCCCTGTTGAATATCACACACTGAATTCAGAGATAGATTACAGGAAGATAAAGAAAAGGGGTATTGAGATTGGGGGTGTGAAAATCACTGCTATAAGGACAAACCACCCCCTTGAAACCCATGCGTTCAAGTTTGAAGAGGATGGAAAAACCTTTGTATTCATGACTGATAACGAACTTGATGACAGGGAAAAGGCGGTTGTTCCCTATGAGGAACACCTTAAATTTATTGAGGGTGCGGACCTGCTTATTCATGATGCCCAATACTCAAGGGCTGAATATGAAAATTTCATTGGATGGGGACATTCAACATGGGAATCTGTTGTTGAAATGGCAGATGAAGGCGATGTAAAAAGGGTTCTGCTCACACACCACGACCCCGAAAGAAGCGATGAGGCACTTGATAAAATTATAAAAGATGCAAAGGAACATGCAAAGAATACAGAGGTTGATGGGGCAATGGAGGGAATGGAGTTACAACTGTAAATGGTTATAATTCCTGAAAACAATCTTATTAAAATCATCCTCGGGCATTTGAGAAACAAAGAGACACCTTCACCTGATTTCAGAGAATTCCTGCGGCTCTCCGGCATGTTGACAACCTATGAGATACTTGGAAGGGAATTCCAGATGGATATGGAACAGATTGAAACCCCTCTGAAAAAAACCTATGTAAAAACTTTCACAGGCGAAATCCTTCAGGTTATTATAATGAGAGCAGGACTTCCATTTGCAGATGGTGGGAGTGTTCTCCTTGACAAACTCAATTTAAAGAGAACCATAGGCATTGTTGATGCAAGACGGGTTGAGGAGGATGCACATGGGCTTGATTTCCCCATTGAGATAACATCCTTTAAAGTCCCTTCACCCGATGGGAAGTATGTAATCATTTATGACCCCATGCTTGCCACGGGTGCAACACTGATCAGTGTTATAGAAAGGCTGAAGAAAATGGGAAATCCCAGAAAGATAATGGTGAATTCTGTTATTTCTGCACCTTATGGTATAGAAAAGATTGAGGAACGATTTCCCGAGGTTATTATTTACACAATGGCAATGGATGAGGAAGGAGAATTTTCAGGGCTCAATGATAAGGGATACATTGTGCCCGGGCTTGGTGATTGTGGGGATAGGGCCTTTGGGGAGTATTCTTAACTCCCCAAAGAGCAGCATACCTGATGCTGCAGGAATTTATTCAAACTTTTTGAACTTCTCTGATGGAAGACCACAAACAGGGCATTTATCAGGTGGTGTTCCAACATGGGTGTATCCACAAACTGGGCAGATATAAACCTCACCAATATCAGCGTCGCTTCCTTTCTCCACCGCTTCCTTTGCCTTTTTGTAGAGCTCTGCATGTATTTTTTCAGCCTCAAGTGCATATCTAATTGATCTCCTTGCACCATCCTCACCCTGAAGTTCGGCAATGGCATCGTATGCTGGATACATCTCCTCAACCTCAAAGGTCTCCCCTTCAATACCTGCTGATAGATTTTCAGGTGTCTTACCTATGTATCCCAGATTTCTCGCATGGTTCTTTGCGTGAACATATTCTGCATAGGCAATTGCCCTGAATAGCCTTGCAACATCTGGATACCCTTCCCTCTCTGCCTCTTCACTGAATATAAGATATTTCATGTGTGCCATTGATTCACCAGCAAATGCTTCACCAAGGGACTTCTCTGTCATCTTCTTCATGTTTCCTCTCCTTATTTCAGTTTCTTATGGCACAACCACCAGTCAAAACAGTCATATTGTTCCATTCTCTTCTTTGCAGCCTCCTCATCCATTGCTGGTGGTATTATAACCTCATCACCAATTATCTCATTCTCCGGCCAGTTTGCAGGGATTGCAACACCCTCTTTATCGGAAACCTGAAATCCTTTAATCATCCTGAGTATTTCGTCCATGTTCCTTCCAAGCTCCTGTGGATAATAGAGAATTGCCCTTATAAAACCCTTTGGATCAACAATGAACACAGCCCTCACTGTATTTGTTCCTTTCCCTGGATGAATCAAGCCGAGTATGGAAGAAACCCTACCG
>Ga0190306_1000745_pt1 | contig 10096 bp, 6 predicted proteins | sample 48700734_MG_FD_161657 | JGI IMG/M metagenome (GOLD analysis project Ga0190306, IMG submission 161657) | Hydrothermal vent sediment bacterial communities from Southern Trench, Guaymas Basin, Mexico - 4870-07-3-4_MG | ecosystem: Environmental > Aquatic > Marine > Hydrothermal vents > Sediment ...
GCTTCGAAAGAGGAATATCATAACAGCACTGAGTGAGTTGTCAAAGAAGTTCAGGCAGATTCTGCTTATTACGCATATAGAGGATGTGAAGGATTATATGGAGTACGTGCTGAGGGTGAGTGAGGATGCGGACGGTGTGAGCTGGGTGAGGCTGGAGGGGTAATAACGATAACAATGGAGAACATTGCCAATGTCACGGACAGGCATTCGCTAATGGCGTTCCTGAACAGTCTGAATTATCAAACGGAAGAGATTATCATTGACAAAGAAACAGACTTAAACCTACCAGAACGAGCTAATGCGATTATCAAATCCATCGCCCTTATAAGCGACTACAAAACAGATGGAGCACAATTCCAGATTTATACTATTGAAGTGGAACCTTCACACTTACGCCGAACAGATATAAGAACTGTTCTGGAACCTTTCTACATTCGATTCCCCCATATAAACGCCCTTTTTGTTTTTACTACCGGGAAGTATAACCCACTTGTCCTTGTAAGTCCACAACGAGTTCTTTCCCCGGAAGATAGGACAAAGACAAAACTGAAACTCCGTATTCTCAGGATAGACCGGGATAACGTTTATCACACTGATTTAGAGGTTTTAAATGCTTTAAAGCTCACTCCGGGCGAAGTGGACCCTTGGGCGAAACATCGTGACGCCTTCAGCATCGAGAAAGTAACGGAAGAATTCTTCAAGACGTATAAAGAGAAATTTGACCGTCTTAAAGAGGCTTTAGAGTCGAATAAGAGGGAAAACATAGTTTTTGAAGATGAGAAATATCTTGAAACTTTCGCTCAGCGTATTCTCGGCAGGCTGATTTTCCTTTACTTCCTGCAAAAGAAAGGCTGGCTAAATGGTGACAAAAAATTCGTAAGCAATTTGCTGGATAGAGCCGAAGAGGAACATAAGAATTTTTACAATGACTTTTTAGAACCTCTATTTTTTGAGGTGTTGAACAAGCGAAGACCAAACGACGAGTCGCCTTTTGGAACGATACCGTATTTAAATGGTGGGCTTTTTGAAAAGGATTATGATTTTGAGGTGAAGTTGCCAAACGCGATATTCCGCGAGATAATAGATTTCTTTAACCGCTATAATTTCACGGTTCAGGAGAACACGCCGTTAGAGGTGGAAGTGAGCCTTGACCCAGAACTGCTCGGTAAAATATTTGAAAATATGCTTGCGGAGAAGGAGAGAGGCGAGAAAGGGACTTTCTACACGCCTCGACCCGTCGTGCATTATATGTGCAGGGAGAGTTTGAAAGAATATCTTGCCGCATTTACAGATATTGCGAGGCATAAAGTCCTGGCACTCGTGGAAGACAGTAACACAGAGGATTTATCTGGTGACGAAGCCAAGCGACTTTACAAAGCGTTAGATGAAGTTCGGATTCTCGACCCTGCGGTGGGTTCAGGTGCTTTCCTCGTGGGATTGATGCACGAGATTATTCGCTTGAAAACCGCACTGGCGGAGAAATCGGGGAGAAGAGTGACCAATGCACAACTTAAAAGAGAGATTATCAAATTTAATCTCCATGGTGTGGACATCGAGCCAGAAGCGATAGAGATTGCCATGTTGCGACTCTGGCTCTCGCTGGTCGTGGATGAAGAGCTTGAGGATGCGGAGCCATTACCAAACCTTGAGCATAAGTTGCGTGTGGGGAACAGCCTCGTGGAGAGTTGGCGAGGAAGGAGAATACTGGGAGAGAAGGGTTTCCAGAGAACTTTTGGTGAAGATGAAACACTGAAATTGATTGAGGAACTCAAGGATATAAGAGACGAACTTGTGACTGAAACAGATGTAGAAAAGAGGAAGAATCTCCGTGAGCGGTCAGAGAAGATAGAATGGGAATTAATCGAGAAAGAACTGAGTGAAGAGGTGAAAAGGAAAACGAGAGAAGCTATCGAGATAGGTAGGAAATATAAGTGGGTGAAGAAAGGAATACCTAAAAAGGAGGGAGAGAAGTTGAAGAGATTAAAGGAAGAAGCGGAGAATGCGGGAAAATTTCTGGACAAAATAAAACAATCGCGAGAAAAGAGCTTTTTTCTACCGCAGATACATTTTGCGGAGGTATACAAAGAAAAAGGGGGTTTTGATATTGTTATTGCCAATCCGCCGTATGTAAGAACGCAGAAACTTTCCAAATTACCTTATCGAGACGATTTAAAACTCCACTATGGATTTATTGACGACTTTTACGTGCATTTCACTTTCCGTGCTTTTGAACTCGCGAGACCGAAGGGAATCGTAACGTTCATCACTTCAGACACTTATCTCACACTCGCGTGGAAAGAGAGGATGAGGAAACTATTGCAGGATAACAGGATTCGAAGGCTTATACTCACGCCGAAAGCATTTCAGGCAACGGTTAATACTGCCATTTACATCGCTCAGCGCGAACGTCTTGCAGACTATAACTTCACGTTCCTGGATGCGAGAGAGGTTGGTGGTAATGACGGAGGGAGCTGGGAGGACAAACTAATCGCATTTGAGGGCTTGAAGGAAATAAAGGCATACGATACGCAGAATGCCATAAGGATTGGCGATAAGGAATTGGAGGTATCTTACAGCCGGCAGGCAGATATCGAGCAGTTCCGGGTGCCTGTGGAGCTCTACAAGAAAGCAATTAAGCGCGTGTTCTTCACGCCAACCGAGAAGAACTTGAAATTGTATGAGCAGTTCATGCCGAAGATGAAAGAACTATACGACAAATGGTGGTCGAAGATAAAGTCGAGCAAGGATATACAGAAGAACCGTAAAGAAATAGAGCAATATTTGAGGACATTAAAGCCCGGTGACGTTACTCTTCTGGGGTTGATTACCGAAGGTGGACAGGGTCTGGCAACGGCAGACAATGGAAGGTTCTTAGCCGTGCTTGAAGGCACGGGAGAGGCGAAGAGAATAGAGGAAAGGCTTGAAGAGTTTGAAAAGAATTGGGCGAGGAACGAGCCGAAAATATTTGAAAAGTATCAGGAATTGTTAGCGAAACATTCGAGGAACGATGCACTGGATAAACTGAGGAAGAAATTTGGAGAGAAGAAGTTAGGGCTACCAAGAGGGTTCATCTACAAGGTAATCAAGAAGGAGGAAGTTTTTGATGCAGGGGCTTACCTTGAAAGTCTTGCGCCTGAGATAAGGGATGTTATGCGAAGGGTGCTAATTTTTGGTGGTGTTCCGGAGAAGGAAAGCGATGTGAAAAGTCTGTGGAAGTTACCGAAGTTGGGGGATGATTTGAAAACGTTGGATACGGACTTGAAAAAGAGGGTGGAGGAAGAGTATGGGAAGTTGAAAGAAAAAGGTAGGTGGATAGCTTTTACCAGAGGTGGAGAAGCTGAAAATATATACTTTACCCTTACGGATAGATTCATAGATTGGTCACGAGATAGTGTGAAGTGGCTATTCAATAATTCAGGAAAAAAGGGTTCTGGAATGCCTGTCATAAGAAATCCACACTATTATTTTACTGAAGGCGTAGCTTACATAGATGTTGGTGGAGCAGAGATAAAAGCGAGAATTTTGTCTCCTTCAATATATGACCACACAGCACATTCTTTTTTCCCTGACGAAAAGCACATCTCGCCAAAATATCTCTTAGGAATACTGAATACTACTTTTGCTTCTTATTTTGCAAATGAATTTTTGAATCATACAATGCACTTTGAACTTAATGATATCCGATTGTTTCCCATTGTTATTCCAACTGAGACCCAGCGGAAAGAGATAGAAGCGCTTGTTGATGAAGCGATAGAGATACAGAAGAAGCGGTATGCCTCTGAGAAAGAGGAAGAGAAATTGCAGTTGTGGAAGGAACTTCAAGAAGTTCAGGAACGGATAAATGAGGAGGTGTGGGAGATATATGCGGGTTTTTTAAAAATGCCTAAAATATCGAAAGCCTTTTTATAATATCTATACAAGAAATAAGAAAGGTGCGCAAAATATGGATACTACAATTAATGTAATCAGACAAGATCTTAAAGTCGCTAGAAATGCTATTGATGCCGAAGAGTTTGGAATGGTTAACGTCATCGGAAATAGAATCATGTCCAATCTCTTAGTTGAAGACAGAGAAGAGTTAATGATTATAGGGTGGATGCTAAAAGATTTGGGTGGGGAGTTAGGTGGTATTAAGGAGGGAAAAGATAAAACTAAGTTAGAAGATGCTAAAAAATTGGCAAAGGAGCATCTTGATGAGCTTGGAGATATGTTAATGCATAAAAGAACGAGTGCATCAGATTTATGGGATAGATACTTTGATATTGAAAAGAAGATAAGAAAGGATATTCTCTCTGAATTAGAAGCTGATGAGTATAAAGAAGAGCATGAATTTTCGAGGAAAGCCGCTATAATGCTGATTGAGCATCTTCATTCAAATAGAGAATTATTACTTAAGAAAAATAACCGATTAATATCAGGGGTTGCAAATGATCTTTCCCGCGTTGTAAATGAACACGGTGGCAAAGAAGCAATGATTGTCTATCTTGTATTTAGAGCATTGGACCATTACTACAGATATTTAATGTACGAAGAGGGGATTGATGGAAAGATTGAAGACGAAAGTAGATTCAAATCAAAAATAGATGACTATATCGACAAAGTATATGAAATGGCATCCATGATTAGAGATGCACAAATAGATGAGTTATATGAGCATTCTAATCGTATTTTAGGCAAACTCGGATATGCATACAGAAAATACTTTATCAATTATCTGGATATTTCTCGTATCGTAGTTGAGAGGGAGATAGAAATTCCAGAGAAGGCAAAAGAGAAGATAAGGGATATTGTTTCCAAATCATTTGAAAAAGAGTTAGAATGATGTTTAGTTTTCAAAATTTAAAAGTGATAAGGGGCTTTTGATGAGCGAAGGGATAAAAGAAATAATAATCAGCATCATAAAAGACATAAAAGAAGAATATCCAGATGCTTCAGAGGAAGAGATAAAAAAGGCGATTATTGATTTTGTGAACTCAATTTTGACAAATTTGTTAAAAATAGTGGCTGAAATAGAGTTGCCATCTCTTAAAGATTTGAGAATATCTTCTCGTAAAGAGTTATACAGGCAAGCCAGATCCCAAGTTAAAACGGAAAAGCTACGGGAAGATAGATCAACAACAGAGTTGGTTCGTATGCTTAAGGCAATTCAAGAGAATTTTTCAGATAGAGGATTGAAAGAAGATGCTAATAAATTTACAAAACATATTAAAGATATTGAAGAGGCATCAATCACTAAGAAAGAAGCATTGATGTACATAGATTCAGATTTATCAGAGATAATAAAGCGAGAAGAAACATCTGAAGAAGACAGAAGTAGAACTACCAAGAAATTAGAAGAGCTGGGGGAGGATGCTAATGAATAAAAAAAACCTTATAGATTATGTGTTAATTCCAAAGAAAGAAATTAATGTAGATCTGAGCCAAATAACATCTATTAAGGCATTCCTTAAAGATTTTAACTTTCATACATCAAGAGAGTGGTATAATTTTACTGATAAAGACGAAGATATCGAAATTAGCGTATCGAAAACGGGTATCGTTGCTATTACACTCAGAATATCTCCTGAAGACACCGAAAAAGCGATTGCTCTGTTGGATAAAATCTCGAAAAAAATCTGTTCATTTATTTCGGATAAGGATTTCTCTGTTGAGATTTCTATTCTTGAAAAACGAAAAATAGATATGAAACAATTTATCGGTAAAGAAATTGATATAAAAGAGTTTAGATCGATGAATTTTAAGGTATCTCCAGAAGTTAAGATGAGAATAAGCAGCCGTGATGAGGGACATATCATATCATTTAGAGATAGCAAGGACATTAGCAGACTTCTCAATATTTATTCTTCGATATTAAAAGGAAAAGAGCTGAGAGAGTTAACTCCAATAGAAGTGGATGTAACGATTACGAAATCCGTCTTTTAACCGATTTTCTAATCTTTTTTATCTGGTTATCAATCTCACTACTTTCTTCCGAATTGTTCTTACCCCTCATAGCTTTTAACAGCGCATCGGTTATCAATTTACTGGACTTTAGCTTGGAGAACCTTAAATCAGGATATATCTTATCTACGAACTCTTTAATCTCTTTTTCAGTTTTATCATCTAAAGGCCTATTCAAAAGATCCTTAGTCATGGAAAGCAAAGTATACTCATATCTTTTCAGTTCACTTCTCTCCTGTAATCGTGAATATAAGATGTTAGTAAGAAACGTGAGCATAGCGCCAATTATCACACCAAGTAAGGCGGAAATCAAAGGCGAATTATACCATAATTCGCTATTAACCACTTGAATGGTTAAATTTGCGGGAAAAGAGTTGTTGTTAGCAGTTATAAAACTTCCATCAATTAACAAGGGCACTTCCGACATATATAGTTCTTCCAACATACATAGTTCTTGGCAGGCATATTATTTATTTTCATTATTCATTAATTAAATTTATAAATCACACAGTAAATACAGAACTGAATGACCTCCGCCTTCTCCCCGTTGTCATACCCACCGAGACCCAGCGGAAAGAGATAAAGCCACATGGTCAAGAGGATTGTTCATAACTTACAGTGGTTTCACAAGAGAGGGTCTGGAGGCATTTTCAAGAGGAAGACCGACTAATCTAATCGCCATGACGGGAGAGGACTTATGGGCTATCATTGATGGAGAAATGGGATTAGATGATGCAATAAGGCTTAAATCAAGATTTGCAGCCGAAACCGGTATGCCGATGGTAAGAGTTTATGAGCTGAAGACATTGTATTACTTGCGAGGTTAAAAGGTAAGTAAAATTGACGTTCAAGCCAGGCGTTCCAAATTCGGGATGGGCAGGAGAGGTTCTCTATCCATGTGGGCATTTTGGTTTTTTTCCAGACTCTATCTGCGTCTATTACATCCTTTTATATTATTAGCAAATTTTTATATAGGTATGGGGTCATAAAGAAGATGGGATAATGAGAGAAGAAATGAACGATGAGGAGTTACTGGGATTTATTGTTACGCTAATTAAAGAAGAAATAGGGAAAAACGGTTCATTTAGTCCTTTTAATTTATATTCGTTGCATAAGCTGAAAGATAAAGGCATTGAGGAAGATAAATATTATTTTTGCATTCAAAAACTTATCAACGCAAATGCTATTATAATGACTGATGAGCCTGGAGGAATTTTTTATAAATGGTATAAACTAACTCCCATTGGAAATTTAATGGTCGGAGATTCAACAGAATTTATTTTTCTTGAACCCGAAAATTATGTAAAAAAGTTAAAGGAAGAAATTAATAATATCGATTCAATAACTATCAGTTACATTGAAGAAACCATTAAAGCTTACAAAGAGGATTTACTACTGTCGTCAACTGTAACTTTAGGATGTGCATCAGAAAATAGCATTCTTGAATTAATAGAATCCTTTTGCAAATTTATTAACGATCCAAACCTAATTCAAGACTTTGAAAAGGAATGGGGGATTAAATCAAAATATGAAAAATTAAAAAATGAGTATAAAAATAGAAAAGTGAAGACACAGATCGAATCGGAATTTAAAAAATTAGGTCAGAGTCTTTCTGATGACGAAAAAAGTCTTTTCATAGATTTTGAAACCATACTTGATAACCTATTTAATATTTATAGAATTTCAAGGAATGAAGTTGGACATCCTACGGGTAAAGGATTGGATAAGGATATATTAAAGGCGTATATAGCATCTTTTAAAAGGTATGCCACAACAATTTTTGGTATAAAAGGTATTATGGATGAAATAATTTCAAAAAGGTCTTAGAAATTACAAATTCATTCCGATGGATATTGCGCACCACATATTGAAACACTAAACTAAGGATAGAAAATGCCCGAAGGACTACCAGACATCATTGACAACTCGGAAGGCAAAAAACTCAGTGCGGTTCTGAACAAACTGCTCGAGCAGGGTGAGCCGAGCGTCCGTATTGTAACCGCGTATTTCAACCATAGCGGTTTTGCCGTTTTGAAAAACGGGCTTGAAAACGCAAAAGAAATAAAATTACTGCTCGGTAAGGAGCAGGAACGAGAATTTGTCATCGGTGATAGATTGTGGGACGAGACGGAAATAGCAATGAACAAGCGCGAAACCCCTCCTCTGTTGAAAGAATTCGTTGATTTTATCAATCAGGAAAAAGTTGAGGTTAGAGCGTTCAAAAATAAATTCTTGCATGGAAAGGCATACATCATTGACGGTATTCCAGTTCTGGGTGGTGCGGGAATCGTTGGCTCGTCAAATCTCACTCACGCAGGTCTTACCGCGAATTACGAACTGAATGCTGTTTTGAAGCAAGAATCCGCAGTGAAGGAACTAATAAGATGGTTTGATGGCTTCTGGAACGAAGCCGAAGATTATAAGCACGAACTTCTCGACATCCTCACGGCTTTTACTTCTGAATACACGCCCTACGAAGTTTATATAAAAATTCTATACGAATATTTCAGAGACCGGTTCGAACTGGAAATAAGTCCGAAGGAGGAGACGCCGAGCCCGATTATCCTCACGGATTTCCAGCATGATGGTTATCAGAATGCGAAGGATATACTTGAGAAATACGGTGGCGTGATACTTGCGGATTCCGTTGGGCTTGGCAAGACTTACCTGGCTCTCAAACTCCTCGACGACTATGCCTACAAACTTCGGCAGAAGGCACTCCTTATTTGCCCCGCACAACTAAAAGAAGTCCTATGGGAACCCGAGTTAAGGCGTGCAAGCATACGTGCAGACATCGAGAGCACGGAATTCGTGAGCAGAGATTCGTTCAGCGGCAGGATTGATGATTACGCAGACTATGACCTCCTCGTAATAGACGAATCACACAACTTCAGAAATGCAAAAACAAGCAGGTGGGAGAATATTTTTAAACTTCTCACCACTGGCAAACCCAAGAAATTGATTCTTCTAACCGCAACGCCTGTTAACAATTCCATATTTGACCTTTACAACCAGCTCAGACTCATTGTAAGGGATAACGATAATTTTTTCGCAGGTAGTGGATTAAGAAGCCTTAAAGGATATTTTCAAAAAGCCGAAGCGAATAAGGAAAATCTTTACGACGTTCTTGAGGAAATTGCAGTAAGACGAAGCCGATACTTCATAAAAAGGAATTATCCTGACGCAGAAATAGATGGAAAAGCTGTTCAATTCCCAGAAAGAGAACTCCATACCGTCAGATATAGCCTTGAGAAAAGTTATAAAGGGCTGTATAAAGAGATTGCCAGCACAATTGAGAACCTGTATCTTGCACCATACAATCCAGAAGCTTACAGGAAAGGGATGGTGAGTCCCGAATTTGAGGGGCTTAAAGATAGGCTGCTGAAAGAAGGCTGGAGTGAAAAAGAGGCTCACAACTACATGATGAAGCTCGGTAGGGGCACGGCACTCGTTCAGATTATGAAAACCCTCTATCTAAAACGACTTGAAAGCAGTGTTGAAGCTTTAAAAATAAGCCTTGTAAGGCAAAGAGATTTTCAGAAAAAATTCCTGGAGCTTTTGGAGAAAAATAAACTTCTGGATACTTCCACATATCGGAAATTCTTTATATGGAATGGAGTGGACGACCAGGAGAATGAGGATGTAGAAGAGGCGATTTCACAACTCCCTGAAGCTGACCCGAACCTTTACGACTTAGACACATTCAAGAAATTCGTGGGCGAAGATGTAAAAGTGCTGGATGGCGTAATCAGGAAACTGGAGAAGATAGAGGCTCAGGAGGATGACAAATTAAAAGAGTTGAAGAAACTTCTTATTGGCGAGTTAAAGGGCAAGAAAGTTGTTGTTTTTACTTACTTTAAGGATACAGCCCGCTATCTTTACCACCAGTTAGGAGGGAGACTTGAAGATGGCAAGCGTTTGCCAGAAGGAGAGAGTTTCCTCAAGGAACTTGGTCATGAGCGCATCAGTATCGTGGATAGCATTGTTGATCCAGGAGAGAGAAAAGACCGGATCATCCGGTTCGCACCGGAGGCAAATGCGGCAAATGAGAGAATAAGGGACTCTATAAAAGGGACAGACCGTGAAATTGACCTTCTGATTAGCACTGATGTTTTGAGTGAGGGGCAGAATCTACAGGATTCTGACACTGTGATCA
>Ga0190306_1000746_pt1 | contig 10086 bp, 15 predicted proteins | sample 48700734_MG_FD_161657 | JGI IMG/M metagenome (GOLD analysis project Ga0190306, IMG submission 161657) | Hydrothermal vent sediment bacterial communities from Southern Trench, Guaymas Basin, Mexico - 4870-07-3-4_MG | ecosystem: Environmental > Aquatic > Marine > Hydrothermal vents > Sediment ...
CTTATTTAAAATATTTTTTAGAGGAGATAAATAAATATGCTGAAAAATTACTTAAGCCAGAGGATTTAATTCCGAGAATAGAAATCGAAGCCAATCTTAAACCAGGAGATATTAATTCTCAATTTATTCATTATTATGAACTTCTTGAACCATTTGGTATTGAAAATCCAGAACCGGTCTTTCTGGCTGAAGGAGTTGTTGTTAAAAAAGTGTCTTTGGTTGGCAATGATGGTACTCATCTTAAATTAAGAGTTCAATGGCAGGATAGTTTTTTTGAAGTTATTGGTTTTGGTCAAGGCAAGGATTGGCTGAATATTAAAGAAGATGATAAATTAGATATTGTTTTTAATTTAAGGAAGAATTCTTATCAAGGCAGAGAAACAATTGACTTTTACCTCCTTGATTGGCGAAAGAGGGAATAAATAGATACTTATTGAAACTTATAGAAATTTATTGAAATTTATTGTTTTATTGTTTATTAACGAGTTAACGAGTTCACGAGTTAACGGGTTTTGAATTTGAGTGAGGGCAGACCTCCCTGTTTAAAGAGATAAAGAATTTTTAAAAGTTGAATTTTGGTTTTTAATAATTATAATTTTTTACAATGAGAAAAAAGCATAAAAAAGACAAAAAAACTCAAAAAGATATTCTTCAAGAAATTGTTAAGGATTTAAAACCTTATCGGCCAGAAAAGGTTATTCTTTTTGGGAGTGTTGCCAAGGGAAAGTCTCATTCTCAAAGTGATTTTGATTTTATTGTCATTAAAAAAACTAAAGCTCCTTTTCTTCAAAGGTTAAAAAAAGTTAATTTATTGATCAAGGGAAATTATCCTTTAGATATTTTAGTTTACACCCCAAAAGAGTTTCGAGAAATGCTTAAAGATAAATCTAGTTCATTCTTTAGAAATATCAAAAAATCAAGCAAAGTAATTTATGAAAAAACAAAGACCTAGTTACCAAAAATGGCTCGATTTAGCCCAAGATGAATTAAATTTTGCTAAGGTGAATTTAGGAGAACAACCAGAATTTCCTTGGTATATTTGTTTTCATGCTCAACAAGCGGCAGAAAAATCTCTAAAAGCTTTTTTATTTTACAAGCAATATCCCAAAGAATTGAGAACTCATAATCTAATCGCTTTATTAAACCTTTGCGAGAAATATGATAAAGAATTTAAAAAGCTTTCTAGAAGTTGCAAAATTTTAAACGGATATTATACTCCAACTCGTTATCCTGATGCTTTACCGGGAATGACTCCTTTAGGTGTTTTTAAAAGAAACGAAGCCAAAGAAGCAATTGGACTATCTGAAGAAATTGTGGAGTTTGTTAAAGAAAAAATTAAACTAAACTAAAATAAACTAAAAGAATAATCGGAGGAATAATCGGAGGGCAGACCTCCGTCGTTATCGTGGCGGAGGTCTGCCCTCCGTCCCCAGAGCTTTGATTTAAAAATAAAAAATTATGCTAAAAGTAATTACTGTGCCTAATAAAATTTTAAGAGAAAAAACAATGCCTTTAAAAAAGGAGGAATTTAATTCACCTAAATTGAAAGAAATAATTGAAGAAATGAAAAAAACAATGCAGGCTGAAAACGGCATTGGTCTTTCGGCTAATCAAGTTGGTTTTAATAAATCATTTTTTATTGCTTTCTTTAACAAGAAGATTTATGCTTTTTTTAATCCAGAAATTGTTAAAGAATCGAGAAAGAAGATTATTTCCCAAGAAGGTTGTTTGAGTATTCCTGGGACAATTGCTTTTCTGCCAAGAAGTAAGAGTATTATTTTAAAAGCCAAGAAAATTGATGGTCGAGAAATTGAGATGAAGCTTTTTGGTTTGCCTGCTATTATTTGCCAACATGAAATTGATCACCTGAACGGCATTCTTATTACTGATAAAGCCAAAAAAATAATTGATATCAAAAAAGGAGATGAAGTTCTACTTTGAAAAAAATTCTTCCAAAAAAGAGAAAAGAGAACTTTCAGTAGAAATAAAAGAAAAAGAGAAGTTTATTGATCTAACTTTAAAAGAAGTATCTAATTCTCTGAGAGAAAAAGGGTTTTTGGTTGATTCGAGTTGTCGACTTAATTTAGAGGAATTGATTAAGAGAGATATTTATTCTCCTTCAATTGTTAAAAAAGATATAAAAAAGGCAAAGAGAAAAGAGGAGATTTTTCGTCAAGAAGAGAAAACTCTTTTGAGAAAAGGTAAAACTAAAGAATGGTATTTAAAGAAAATTGGAGAGATTGTTGAAAAATTAAAGACAATTTCTTTTAATAATTTTTGGTTTAGAGGAAAATTTTTTGCTTTAAGAACTTCTCTTTATGACGATTATTTTAATGGTGTTGACCAAATAATTTTAGATGCTAATCCTAAAAAACCGAAAGTTTTGGCAGCGATTGATACAACTTCTTTAAAAGGCGCTTGGCAGGAGAAAGCCGAGAAAATAATAGAGAAAATTAAGAATCCTGAGAAAATTAAAATTGATTATGGAGTTGTAGCCAGAAAAGAAAAAAATACTTTGAAAATAGAATACAGAGAGTTAAAAGGGATTCCTCTTTTGGTTTTGGCTTTTAAAGAGAATGAAGAAGAGATTTTAAAATGGTTCAGTGCTTTAGAGAGTCAAGACAAAAATTATCTTAATTTATTATTAAAAGATCAACTTACTAAATTAAAAGAGCAATGTAAGATATTTTCTCAGATTGCTCATCCTTCTTTGAAAAGAGAATATTGCTTGTTAGAAAAATTTTTTGAGAAGGAGAAAAATTTATGAAAGTTGTTTTTTTTGGCAATAATCGTTTTGGGGCTATTTTTTTAAAAAGAATAATTAAGAAAATTAAAATAGTTTTGGTTGTTACTAATCCTGATAAAATCAGAGGAAGAAAGAAAATAATTTCTCCTTCGCCAGTCAAAGTAGTGGCTAAAGAATTTGGTTTGGAAATTTTTCAGCCAGAAAAATTGAGAGAAGAGAAAGTTATTGAGAGGTTAAATAAAGAGAAAGAAGGTGTTTTTCTTTTAGCTGGTTTTGGCAGAATTATTCCCAAAGAGCTGATTGATATTCCCCAAAAAGGATTTTTAAACATCCATCCTTCTCTTTTGCCAAAATATCGGGGCCCTTCGCCAATTCAGGCAGTTATTTTAGCTGGTGAAAGAAGGACCGGTGTCTCAATTCATTTTTTAACTGAGGAAATTGATAAAGGAGATATTATTTCTCAAAAAGAAATTATTTTAAATGGCAAAGAAACTTATCTTGAATTAGAAGAAAAATTGGCTAATTTGGGTGGAGATTTGCTTTTATCTATTTGGGATGATTTTCTTCAAGGAAAAATAAAAGGTAAAAAACAAGACGAAATTAAAGCCAGTTATACTAAGAAATTTGCTTTTACTGATGGAGAAATTTTTCCTTGCCAAGAAAAAGCTGAAGAAATAGAGAGGAAGGTTAGGGCTTTGAATCCTGAGCCAGGAGTTTTTTTGAAAGTTAAAAAGAATAACCAAGTGAAAATTTTAAAAATTTTAGAGAGTGAAATTTTAGAAAAAAAACCGGTTGAGGAAGGAAAATTTTTTGAAGAAAATGGCTGGCTGGCTTTGGCTTGCCAAGATAAATCTCTTTTAATTAAAAAACTTCAACTTGAAGGCAAGAAGCCGATTGAAAGTAAAGAATTTTTAAGAGGCAATAAATGGCTCCTTGATTAATAATTCAAATTTAATTAGAATAAATAAAACTATGCAGGGAATTGCTTTAATTTTTCAGTTAATTATTTTGCTCTTTTCAGTGACTATTCACGAAGTTAGTCACGGAGCAATGGCTTACAAACTCGGTGATCCAACAGCCAAAGATAGCGGTAGATTATCTTTAAATCCTTTAAAACATTTAGATCCTTTTGGTTCCTTTCTTTTACCTCTTTTTCTTTTTTTAGTTAGTAAAGGCAGTTTTGTCTTTGGCTGGGCAAAGCCAGTGCCTTTTAATCCTTTACTTCTAAAAAAACCAAAAAGAGATATTGGTTTAGTAGCTTTTGCTGGTCCAGCAGCCAATTTAAGTTTGGCTATTATTTTTGGTTTGCTTTTAAGATTTTTTTCTCCTTTTTTTAATCCTTTTTTAAATATCTTTTTTGCTTGGATTGTTGCTACCAACTTGCTTTTAGCAGTTTTTAACTTAGTACCTATTCCGCCCTTGGACGGTTCAAAAATTCTCTTTTCCTTTGCTCCTTCTTCTTGGTTGCCTTTTTTGAAGTTTTTAGAAGTTTATGGCTGGTTAATTCTTTTATTTTTCCTTTTTTTCGGCGTCCGATTTATTTTTCCAATAGTTTCTTTCTTCTTCCGTTTTTTAACTGGTTCATCTTTTTAAAAAATGATTCAACTTCTTTATGGCAAAAATGATTTTCTTCTTCATTTAGAAAAACAGAGGATTAAGAGGGATTTTCTGAGAAAATTTCCTTCTTCTTCAGTTTTTTCTTTTGATAGCCAAGAAAATAATCTAGCTGATTTTTTTCCTCTTTATCGAGAAAGAGATATTTTTAGTCAAGGAAAATTAATTTTTTCAAAAAATTTTTCTTTATTTTTTCAAGAGAAAGAAGTTAAAGAATTTTTCCAAAAAGATTTCTTTGAAATTAAAGAAGATAAAAATATTTTTCTTGTTTTCTTGGAACTAGCAGAGAAAAATGAGTTTATTAATTTTTGTTTGCGAGAAGGGATAAAGAATAAATTTTTCAAAACTTTTTCTGAGAAAGATAGAAATTTTTTATTAAAAGTTATTTTTGAGTTAGCCAAAGAGAAGGGGATTGAAATTGGCTTGCCAGAAGCCAACTTGTTAATTGATTTAATTGGTTATGATGGTTGGCAAATAAAAAATGAGTTAGAAAAATTAATTACTCTTTCTGAAGGAAAGAAAATTAGTCAAGAATTAATTTATAATTCTTGCCGTTTCTTTTATCTTTCTAAAGAGATTTTTTCTTTAGCCGAGAAAATAATTGGCAAAAATAAAAAAGAGGCATCTTTTCTTTTGGCTAAACTTTTTTATTTAGGAGAAGATCCGGCAAAAATTCTTAATCTTTTATTAAAACAAATAAAGAACTTTTCTCGAATTAGATTCTTACCTGAAAGAGAATTAAGTTTTAAACCTTTTTATCTAAGAAAAATAAAAAGCCAAACTTTCTCTTATAGTTTGGCTGATATTTTAAAAATTTATCGTCAATTAAGCAAAGAAGATATTTATTTAAAAACTTCTCTTTTAACTTATCAAGAAGCCCTAATTGACTTTTTGAGAACTATTTAATCCGGCAATTTATCTCCTCTCCATTTTTGTCCATATGGACAAAAATGGAGAGGGGGATTTGTAAGGAGAAAATAAAAAAAATCCTCCCTTGACCTGAGCCGGAAGGGAGGAGGAGAAAACAAAAATTTCCTCCCCTTCCTTTGGAGGGGGAGGTTAGGAGGGGGAGGTACCTTTAACTATTTAAAAGTTTTGAAAAACAATCTAGCAAAATAACTTTTTCTTCTGGCAGCAGTATTTTTCTTAAAAATATTCGTTTTAGCCATTTTGTCTATTTTCTTGTAAAGTAAAAAAAGAAGTTTCTCAGCTTCGTCTTTGTTTTTACTTTCTAAGGCTTTTTTGAATTTCCTTCTTAAACTTATTAATTCTCTTTTTTTAGCCAAATTCCTTAAAGTTCTTCTTTTTGTCTGTCTCAGAGCTTTTTTTGCTGATTTAGTTATTGGCATAACAAATTTATTCTACTTATTTTAGAAAGAAAGTCAAATTCTTGTACAATAAATTGAAGAAAGTCCCAAATTCCAAATTTAAATACGATCGTATTTAAATTTGGTTTCTTGGAATTTTCTTTAATTTGAATTTGAGCAAGGTTTGATTTCTCCGGTAATTTTATCCCTGCTCCATTTTTGTCCATATGGACAAAAATGGACAGGGGATTTGCAAGGAGGTTTGCTTTGAATATAGTACAATCTCGCCCGTTTGGCGAGGTCTGCCCTTGCTAGGGAATTTAAATTTTAGAGAATTATAAATTGATTTTCATTCCATCAAAAGTTGGCTGAATTTCAAATTCAGGAAAATTTTTTCTTAAAATTGAAATTTTTTCTTTCAAAGGAAACATTGAAAGCCCTAAATGGATAAGAAAAATTTTTCTTTTCTTTGGAAAAATTTTCTTTTTTCTAAATTTCTCTAAAATTTTTAAAATTGCTTGATGCCCTGAAAGACGATGAGAATGAGAAATATTTCTTTTAAAACTTGAAGCACCCAAAAACCAATAATGACAATTTTTGAAAGAGGAGTAATTAAAAGGAGCAAAATAATCAGGAAGCCATAAAAAAGAAGAATCTTGATAATAAATTTTAAAGCCAAAAGTTTTTGTTTTTGAAGAATGATAAACTCCAAAAGATTCTATCCTTGTCTTGCCAATTAAAACTTCTTTTTTAAAAAAAAGAAATTTAACCCCTCGGGGAATAACTTTTAGAAAAGTTTTTGAAGGTAAGAGATAAACAATTTTTTTAGGATAGGTTCTGATTTGAGAAATATGATCTTGATGAAGATGAGAAATGATTAAATAATCAATTTTTCTTTTATCCCAAGGATTGCCAGCATCTATCTGGAATTGATAATCAGTCCTAAAAAAAGCAGAAGTAAATTTTTTTATCTTTTTTTCCTGAAAAGGCTTGGACCAGTTAGCGGCTGCTCCTAAAATTTCAAGTTTAATCATTTTTTTAAAATTTGAGGTTCCGGCAAGGTCTGACCTCGCCCAAGTGGGCGAGGTCAGACCTTGCACAGATTTAAGGCAAGGGCAGACCTCGCTCATCACTTACCATCTAAAATTCCTCTTCTTTAACTATTTTTATTAATTGCTTTTTCAACATTTCAACCTGATCTTCCAAAGTTTTCTTGTAGTTCTGCCAAAAAATTACTCCATCTTGACAATTTTCATTTTGGGCGTCCTTAATATACATTTCCATCCTCCACAAACTATCTAAAGTTTCAGAAAGTTGATGAATAACATTGTGATGACAATTTTTAACCATTATTTTTTATTTTCCCAGCTTTTTGTATCCGACCTTTTGTAAACCCTGCGCTACTTTCGGAACAAAAATAGCGCAGGCAAAATTATAAATCTCTCTTATGAAAAATATCACTTGCTTCTATAATACCTATTTCTATTGGTAAAGTTGGTAGGGGGCTATATTTCATTTTTTGCTGAACTTCAAAAAAAATTTTAATAAGATTATTTATTTCTTCCTGGCTAATTTTTTTAACAGTTTTTTCAATCAACTTTAGGTCGTCATTAGAAAAATTGGCAAAAATTTTCCATCGAGGATTAAGTCGATAAAGATAAAGCCAGCGAAGATAATTTAAAAAACTTGTCAAAAACCAATTCAAATTTTGTCCTTGATTATATCTTTCTTCAAGCCATTCTATTGCTTCTTTTGTTTTCTTCTCGATTAAAAAATTTAAAAAGTCGTCAATTTTATTCAAAGGAATGATTCCCCAATAAGTTTCTAAAATTTCTTCTTTTATTTCTTTTTGACCAAGAGAAATAATTTGCTCCAAAAGCGATTCAGCATCTCTCATTGAACCTTCAGCTAACAAAGCAATTTTTTCTAAAATTTTTTCTTCTATTTTTATTTTTTCTGCCTGAACTATTTTTTTTAAGCGAGAAACAATTTGGCTATTACTTAATCTTCTGAAATCAAACTTTTGCACTCGGGAAAGAATTGTCGCTGGCAATTTTTCTGGCTCGGTTGTTGCTAAAATAAAAACAATATAGCTTGGCGGCTCTTCAAGAGTTTTTAAAAGAGCATTGGCAGCTTCTTTAGTTAACATATGGGCTTCATCTAAAAGATAAATTTTGTATTTTCCTTTAGCTGGCGGGAAGTTGACAGATTCTTTAAGATTTCTTATTTCTTCAATGCCTCTATTTGAAGCAGCATCCATTTCTATTAAATTTAAAGATTGCTCTCTGTCTATCTCTTGACAAAACTGGCATTGGTTGCAGGGTTCATAATCTTCTTTTTTTATTTCCTTTTGCCAATCAATTTTTTCTTCTTCTTTCAAGGGTTGGTAATTAACTCGTTCACAATTTAATGCTTTAGCAAAAATTCTGGCAATAGTTGTTTTGCCTAATCCTCGGGCGCCGGCAAAAAGATAGCCATGAGAAACAAGGCCCTTGGCCAAAGAAGTCGTTAATGACTTGACTACGATTTCTTGCCCTTCTATTTCGGAAAAATTTTTAGGCCGATATTTTCGGTAAAGAGAAATCATACTAATTTAGAAAATCTCAAATCTAAAAACCTTTTGTTTAAGGTTTAGGGTTAAAAGGTTAGGAAGCCAGTTTGGTAAAGAGGTTAGGAAGTTGGTGTTATCTTTTACCTTTTAATTTCTCTTTTCTTAAACGCCCTCCACTTTATAGAAAGGTTGTAAAGTTGTCTTCCGCTGACATCATAAATTTTCACTAATTTATCACAGAGTTCTTTATCTACGTATTTAGGATAAATATCCCGGCATTGTTCCAAACTCACAATAGTCTCATTACATTCTCCCATAGCGTCATCTAAATACTTCTGAAAACCTGATTTTTGATGCCGTTTAGCATAACCCTCAGCAATTAATCTAGGAATAGCTTTAGAAGAGCGGGAAAGTTGATCTTTAAGATCGTATTTCTCCGAATCGGGTAATTTAGAAACAATTTCTCTCATAACTAAAATCATTGCTTTATAAGTATTCTGATAAACCTCTAAATCTCTAAAGCTTCTTATTGGTTTTTTGTTTGTATTTTGTTCCATATTTCTAACTTCCTAACCCAATTTCCATACCGGCTTCTTAACCTTCTAACTTCTTTACTATTCATTGGTCCTTTAATTTGAGAAATATCTTGAAAAAAGAAATAAAGCCAAATAATCAGGATAATTATTCCTAAAACAAATAAAAGAAAAAAGAATTTCTTTTTTTCTTTCATTTTTTGGCAGCCAATGGCTTCAGACAAATTATTTCAACTTCTCCTTCTTTTAAATCATTTTTTTTGATTGTCAATTTTTCTTTTTCATTTTTTTCAACTCCCATTTCTGTTAAAAAATTATCTAATGGCAAAATTTCTTTTATTTTCAATCCTTCAAGAAAATAATGCATTGGGATGACAATTCTCGGTTCTAATTTAAGGATAATTTTGTGAGCTTCTTTTGGTCCAATAGTGTAAAAGCCACCAACTGGCAAGAGAAGAATATCAGTTTTGGTTAATTCCCCTAATTGTTCTTCAGTTAATTCGCTTTGGCCAAAGTCGCCAAAGTGAACTAAATTAATTCCGCCTATTTCAAAAGAAAAAATAGTATTTACTCCTCTTTTTTTGCCCTGGCAATCGTCGTGAAAACTTGGAATGCCTTTGATAAAAATTCCTTTTATTTCATATTCACCTGGCTGGTCAATGATAAAAGGAGAATTTTTAATTGCCTCTTTAAAATTGTGGTCCCAATGTTGATGAGAAATAGTTAAAATATCAGCTGAAAATCTTGGTTCTTTCAAACCAATTTCTTTAGGAAAAGGATCAGTGGCAATAGTTATTTCTTTTTCTATTATTTTAAAGCAGGAATGTCCCCAATATTGAATAGTCATTTTTTATTTTTTAGCTAAATACATTATAATCTAAAAAATTTTTCTGGCAATAAGGTATAAAAATATAATAAGATTAATGAAGTGAATTATTAATTACTTCATATATCGTGAGTAAATATTAGCAGAAGTAGAAAATTTTAAGAAATTTCTATTAAGTTAATGAAAGCAATTTTTTTAGTGATAAAAAAATCTAAAAGATTTTTAAGAAATTTAAGGAAAAAAATTGACTAGATTGTTAAGAAAAGTATACTAATTAAAAGTTTAAGAGGAAAGTTTAGTTTAGTAGAAAATTAACCACTTTTTCTAGAAAGATAGTAGAAATTTTTCTTAAAAATGGAGAAGGTAAAAAATAGAGGCAAATAAGTCAATTTAGGTTTTGATTTATTATACCACAAGGTCGATTTTATAAATTTTAATTATGAAAATTAAAAAACTTTATATTTTAATTATAGCAATATTTATAATAGGAATTGTTATTATTTCTTTGT
>Ga0190306_1000749_pt1 | contig 10067 bp, 11 predicted proteins | sample 48700734_MG_FD_161657 | JGI IMG/M metagenome (GOLD analysis project Ga0190306, IMG submission 161657) | Hydrothermal vent sediment bacterial communities from Southern Trench, Guaymas Basin, Mexico - 4870-07-3-4_MG | ecosystem: Environmental > Aquatic > Marine > Hydrothermal vents > Sediment ...
TGGTGTTTTAACATAGCTTTACAAGCAAATAGCAAAAGGAGGTGCCATGGGCGAGGCTGGCCCGACGAAGGCGGAGAGGCGCTGCCCCGTCTGTGGGGCACGGGTGGCCAAGACGGCCAAGACGTGCCTTATGTGCGGGGCGCAGCTTGCCGATCGGCGGCCTCCACCCGCCTGGATCATCGCCATCCCCCTGGCCGTTGTTTTGATCGTCCTCATCGTGGGCTCAGCGCTTTTGATACTGTGCAGGCCCGGCCGCCAGGAACTGGCGATGAACATAGCCCTGACCTTGACTACGACACCCACCCCCACAGCTACTAATACTCCCGTACCTACGCCCACATCCACACCTACGCTTTCGCCCACATCTACGCCCTCTCCTACCCCTACGTCCTCCCCTATCCCCACGCCTATTCCCACATCCACACCCCAGGTGATCTACACCGCGAGGGCTGGCGATAGTTTGTTCTCGATAGCGGCGAGATACGGCACCACGGTGGAGGCCATCATGGAGGCCAACGGACTCGCCTCGGAATGGATCCGGGTTGGCCAGAGGCTGGTTATCCCCTCTGTCGCGGCCACCGGGGGCATGAATGCTGAGCTCCCCACTGGTGCCCAGGGTGAAACGATCACCCATGTGGTGCAAGCCGGCGAGAGCTTGTTCTCCATCGCCCTCAATTACGGCACCACGGTGGAGGCCATCATGGCCGCCAACGGCCTCGCCAATCCCGAGTTGATTCATATCGGCCAGGAGTTGATCATACCCCTGGGTATGCCCACCTCCACCCCCACGCCTACATCCACCTTCACGCCTTCCCCCACGCCTACCCCCACTCCTACCTTCACGCCCACACCCCAGCCCACACCGACCTCGTCGTTGAGCCTTCCCTATCCGGCCCCAGCCCTCCTCGCCCCTCCCGACGGCGAGACTTTCTGGGGTTCAGAGGAGGTTATCCTCCTGAATTGGGCCTCGGTGGGCATCCTGGCCGAGGACGAATGGTACGTGCTACGATTGCGTTGCGCCTTTGCCCAACCGCGCAGCGTCTGGACCAAAGCCACCAGTTGGCGGGTGCCGGCGGAGCTGTATCCCCCCGCCGATGCCGCCTCCCATCTCTTCCAATGGGACGTGACCGTGGCCCGCGAGATGGGCACCGGCTCGGACGGAGCGCTGGAAGGCATCGCCGTAAGCCCCACCAGCGCCACACGAAGCTTCTATTGGTATTGATTGTCCACCCCACCTCGAAGCAAAAGAGGGGATCGGAGCTCATGCCCGATCCCCTCTTCCTGCCTTTTGGCCTAGGATCACCGCAGCTTCTGCTCGATCAGTTCGCGCAGGAACCCCCTGTCCTCGTCCGAGAGTTTGGCCTTGGCCAACAGGTCCGGGCGACGCTCGAGGGTGCGGCGCAGGGCCTCCCTGCGCCGCCAGCGGGCGATCTCGGCGTGGTTGCCGGAGAGGAGCACCTCGGGCACGGCGTAGCCCCGGAAGACGGGCGGACGGGTGTACTGGGGATACTCCAGCAGGCCATCGGCGTGGGAATCCTCGAAGGCGGCGCTGGGCTCGCCCAGCACGCCGGGGATGAGCCGGGTCACCGCGTCCACGATGACCATGGCCGGGAGCTCGCCGCCCGTCAGGACATAGTCGCCGATGGATATCTCGTCGGTAGCTAGATGTTGGCGTACTCGCTCATCTACGCCCTCGTAGTGCCCGCAGATGAGGACCAGGCGCGGGTGCTTGGACAGCTCCCAGGCCACCCTCTGGGTGAAGAGGCGGCCCTGGGGGGTCAACAGGATCACCGGCGTCTGCGGCCTTTCCCCCTCCTTCAGACCGAGGATGTCCTCCACGGCGCGGAAGATGGGCTCCGGCTTCAGGATCATGCCTCCCCCGCCGCCGTAGGGGGCATCGTCGGTGATGCGATGCTTGCCCGTGGCCCAATCGCGGATGTTGTGGACGGCAATGGTCACCAGGCCGGCCTCGATGGCCCGCTTGATGATGCTCTCTTTGAACGGCCCCTCAAACATGGAGGGAAAGAGGGTCAGGATATCGAAATGCATACCGACAGCCTCCAGTTTCGCAACCCGGATGTTCATTTCCAATTGTATCACATCCTCCCAGATGGGGCAAGATTTTCGTCGCCCATAAGCCCCGCTGCCAAGGCCTTACTATCCTCACTTAGCAATAGCACGCAGATTTTCGCTGCCTTCGGCTCGCAGATTTCCGCAGATTTGGCAGAAATCTGCGCTCATCGGCGTTGAACCTGCGTTCATCTGCGGGCTATCTTCACTCCTCCGAAGATGTGCGCTTGCCAAGTGCGGCGGTAAGGGGTAAAATAGACCGGGGTTGCGCGCTTGGTTAGTGGGGCGCATAGCTCAGGGCTTCCTAGGCCAATTTCAAGGGTACTCCGCGCCCCTAGGCGCAGAGCGCAGCTGGGGCTGCGCACTAGCCATACAAATTGGCCGAACCCGCGTAATCCCTGATAGAATATCGTGCAGTGCGAGGGAGGAATATGGAGAACTTGATCATCATCGGCGGCGGGCCGGCCGGCCTCACGGCGGCCATCTACGCCGGTCGGGCACAGCTCGCGCCCTTGGTCATCGCCGGCCCCGCCCCAGGGGGCCAGGCGGCCCTCACGGAGCGTATCGAGAACTACCCGGGCTTTCCGGAGGGCATCGGCGGGCGGGAGTTGACCCAGTTGATGCAGCAGCAGGCCGAGCGCTTCGGCGCAAGGGTGGAGATGGACGAGGTCACGGAGGTCAACCTGTCCGTCCACCCCTTCAAGGTGACGACCTATCGCGGAGAGCACGAGGCCAAGGCCCTGGTGATCGCCACAGGGGCCTCGCCCAGGAAGCTCTCAGTGCCCGGCGAGGAGGAGTTCGCGGGGCGCGGCGTCTCCTATTGCGCCACCTGCGACGGCTTCTTCTTCAAAGGCCGCGAGGTGGTGGTGGTCGGCGGGGGCGACGCGGCCCTGGAGGAGGCCCTCTTCCTCACCCGCCTGGCCTCGAAGGTCCACGTGGTGCACCGGCGGGATAGGCTGCGGGCCGCCCGCATCCTGCAGGAGAGGGCCTTCGCCAACGAGAAGATCGAGTTCGTCTGGGACTCCGTGGTGGTGGAGATTTTGGGCGATGGGAGCGTGAGCGGGGTGCGCCTCAAGAACTTGAGGACGGGCCGGGAGTCAGTCCTCAAGGCCGATGGCGTCTTCGTCTACATCGGCACCGCGCCCAACACCCAGTTCCTGCGAGGGCAGCTCGAGCTGGACGAGCGGGGCTACATCGTCACCGATCGGAGGTGCCACACCAGCGTGCCGGGCGTCTTCGCCGCCGGCGACGTCCAGGAGCCCGTCCTGCGGCAGGTGGCCACGGCGGTGGGATCGGGGGCCATGGCCGCCATGGAGGCGGAAAAGTTCATCGCCGAACTGGAGGGGCGAGCCTACCCCGAACGGACGGAGTGAGGAACATGCCCTACACGACCATCGCGGAGGAGAGGATTTTCTACACGCTGCACCGGAGCGATCCGGAGGGGCGCCGGAATCTGGTCTGCGTACACGGGGCGGGCGGCAGCCACCTGCACTGGCCTCCCGAGCTGCGCCGCTTGGCCGGGGTCAACGTCTATGCCTTGGACCTCCCCGGCCACGGGCGCTCCGAGGGGCAGGGACGGAGCTCCATCGCCGCCTACCGCGACTTCCTGATCGCCTTCCTGGACGCCCTGGGACTGGACAGGGTCGTCCTGGCGGGCCACTCCATGGGCGGGGCCATTGCCCTCGACCTGGCCCTCCACCACCCCTCCCGGCTGGCCGGGCTGATTTTGGTGGGCTCGGGGGCGCGCCTCAGGGTGGCGCCGGCCATCCTGGAGGGCATCCTGGCCGACTTCGAGGCGGCGGTGGACCTCATCTGCGACTGGGCTTACGGCCCCGACGCGCCGGAGCAGCTCAAGCGCCTGGGGCGCGAGCAGATGGCCCGGACGCCGCCCGAAGTTTTGCACGGCGATTTCGCCGCCTGCGACGCCTTCGATGTCATGGAGCGTCTGGGCGAGGTTCGCTGCCCGACGCTGGTCATCTGCGGCACCGCCGACAGGCTGACGCCGCCCAAGTACTCAACTTACTTCCGCGACCACATCGCCGGGGCGGAGCTCGTCTTGGTGGAGGGGGCCGGCCACATGGTCATGCTGGAGCGGCCGGAGGCGGTGTGCCAGGCTATCGGCGACTTCATCGCCGGGCTGTTTCCCCGCACAGCTCCCTCAGGATCTCCCGCGCCTTCTGCGCCGCCCGCGCCCGGTGGCTGATGCGATTCTTAGCCGAGGGCTCCAGCTCGGCCATGGTCTTGCCGTGTTGGGGCAGGTAGAAGACGGGGTCGTAGCCGAAGCCGTGCTTGCCTCTGGGCTCGAAGGCGATGATCCCCTCGCAGGTGCCCTCCGCGGTGCGCACCTCCCCTTCGGGCGTGGCTATGGCGATGACGCAGCGGAAGCGGGCCGTCCGCTTTTCCCAGGGCACGCCTCGCATCTCCTCCAGGAGCAGCCGATAGCGCCTCTCGTCGTCCGCCCCCTCCCCGGCGTAGCGGGCCGAGCGCACGCCCGGCCTGCCGCCCAGGGCGTCCACCTCCAGCCCGGAGTCATCGGCCAGCGTCAGGAGGCCGCTGGCCTGGGCGTAGGCGATGGCCTTCAGCCGGGCGTTCTCGGCGAAGCTTTCCCCCGTCTCCTCCACTTCGAGGCTCAGGCCCTCGCGGGTGGGAGAGGTCAGCTCCAAGGGCAAGCCGGCCAGCAACTCCTCGTATTCCCTGAGCTTGCCCGAGTTATTGGTGGCGATCAGCAGCTTGGGCATAGTTGACAAATGCTCCCAATCGTAGTATTATTTGTTTCTGGTTTCAGATTCGTAATGCGGGCTCCAGCCCGTCTGGAAGGCGCCGAAGCGCCCACTGCGAACGGTCAAGGACTGCTCAGCCCTGAGCTTTGAGCCCGGGGCGAACGATGAAGGAGGGATTAACCAGTGTTTGGTAGAAAACAAACTCAAACTGCCCCCTCGAGCGACATAGAGACCATCATCGGCCCCACCGCCAACTTCCGGGGCACCCTCCAGAGCGACGGCGGGATACGCATTGATGGCGTCTACGAGGGAACCCTCGAGTCGGCGGGCAATCTCATCATCAGCGAGGGGGCTAAGGTGGTGGCCGATATCGTGGCCCACAACGTTTCCGTGTCGGGCATGGTCAAGGGCGACATCAAGGCCAACCGGGTGGAGGTCCTTTCCACCGGCCGCGTCTGGGGTGACATCACCGTGAACTCCTTCCTGCTCGACGAGGGCGGCTTCGTCCGCGGCCAGATCACCATGCAGGGCGGCGACGTGGAGCCCCCTCTCATCGAGGCGCCCAAGCCGCCAGCGGAGAAGGTTGTGGATATCGTCGAAGGGGAAAGCGAGAACTAAATGGATGGCTGTGTTGAAGGCTGGGCGCGCTTCGCTTCCGTTCGCCTCGCACCCCCGCGGGCCACTTGGCTATCTGCTTGACTCAAATATCCCCATCCCCTGGACAAGCCCAACCGGGGCCGTGACTTCCCAGGTTGGGCTTTTTGGCATGCCCGATTCAAGTATAGCACACATCAATTCGACTGACAAGGATTATGAAGCTGCCTCTCATTCTGGCCCTGCTGCTCGACTTTCCTGAGATACATAACCTTCTGGACATCCTCCACCTGCTGGGCGCTGGCGTCTGCGGCCAGGTGCCCAGCCATTCTTTTTTCGTAGGGGGGAGGCAGCTTCCTCTGTGCGCCCGCTGTACGGGCATCTACCTGGGATTTCTCCTGGGACTAGTGGCCATGGCGGTCGCGGGCAGGAGGCGGGCCAGCCACTTGCCACCCACGAGGGTCCTGGCCCTCCTGGCGGGCTTCGTGGCCCTGATGGGGGCGGATGGCCTGAACTCCTACCTTGACCTCCTCGGCCTCCCCCACCTCTACGAGCCTCACAACGCCCTGCGCCTCACCGCGGGCGTCCTATGCGGCCTGGCCCTGAGCGCCATCATCTATCCCATCTTCAACCTCACTCTCTGGAAGGCGGCGGACAGCGAGAGGGCGATCCGCAATTGCAGGGAGCTGGGCCTCCTGTTGGCCTCCGCCGCCCCGCTCATCTGGATCGTCCAGGCTGGGGTGCCCCCTTTGCTCTACCCGATAGCCATATCGAGCATCCTTGGCGTGCTGGTCGCGCTCACCACGGTCAACGCTGTGATAGTGTTGATCCTGACCCGCCGCCAGGGCCTGGCCACCTCCTGGCGCCATGCCCTCCCGCCCCTCGGGCTGGGGCTGATGGCTGCCCTCTTCGAACTCGGTGTCATGAGCGCGCTGCATCAAGCCCTGCTCCGCGCGCTGGCTTCGGCATTCTGAAACCCGCGTCGTCGGGCAAGGCCCCCACCCCTAGCCCTCCCCCGCATTGCGGGGAGGAGGGGAGAGTTGCCCGTCGAAACGTTGGCTTGCTAACTGTGAGTAAAGCCAAGCTCTGACCGACTTGACAAATCTCAGGGACGATGTATAATATTTTATGAATTTATTTGTTTTTTTGGGAATTTTGGGATGCAGTTACAGCTCGGCTTGGAGCTGGGCGGGGGAATGCTATGAAGTTGACGGGCCGCCAAAGTATATTCCTGCGCCGATTTCTTGATCTATATCGCCAGGCCCAGCATCCCCTTCACTACTCCGTGGTGGCCGAGAGCCTGGGGGTTAGCAAGATCACTGCCTATGACATGCTGCGCCTGTTGGAGGACCGAGGCTTGGTGGCCTCGGAGTATCGGCTGCCTGAGGGCAGCCGTGGCCCTGGCCGTTCCAGTATCGTCTTCTATCCCACTGAGAAAGCGACCGAATTGATCTCCAAGTTGGCCGGGGAGGCCTGGGACAGGGAGGAGTGGGAGGAGGCCAAGAGGAAGATCCTCCAGGCCCTGCGGGAGGGCAAGGGCACCGACTACAGCGCCCTGTTGGACGAGATCCTGCTGCGCATCCCTGAGCGCAAGTCGCCCATGCTCTTCGTCGCCGAGATGATCACCGCTGCCATCCTCAGCCTGAACCAACTCAAAGAGGAGGCGGAGGCCAAGGGCCTGTTCAAACGCCTCCGCGCCCTGGGGTTCCCCGAGGAGTGGGGGCTTAACGCCCTGGCCGGCCTGATCCTGGGCCTGAGCTTGGTGGAGAAGGCCAACCGGCGCTTAACGACCATGCTCCTCTCTTACGCCCAAAAATACCAGGAATACCTGTCCAGGCTGAGCGCTGAGAACAGGAGAAGTCTCTCGGACTTCGCCCAGGAGGTGATGAGGATAATCGAGGCGTGACTGCACTGCCGGAGGCCTCTCCTATCGCCATCAAATCGGGATAGGGGCTTGCGAGTGGGGGGATTACCACGCCTTTTTTGGAGATCAATTTTTTGGTTTTCTTCAGCTTATGTCGTCTTTTTCGAAGGGGCAAATGCCTATGGACAAAATCGCCGTTGTGACCGATAGCGTGGCTAACATCCCTGCCGAATTGGTGGAGAAATACGACATCCACGTTGTTCCCTGCCTGGTGGCATTCGGCCAGGAGGTCTTCCGCGACGGGGTTGATATGACCCCCACAGAGTTCTATCGCCGTTTTCGGGAGAGCGACGACTTGCCCACCACCTCCGTCCCTTCCATGGGGGAATTCCTGAGTCTCTACCGCCGACTGAGCGGGGAGGCTAAGGGCATCGTCTCCATCCATCTATCCAATAAGCTGAGCGCCACCGTGGAGCTGGCAAGGGGGGCCAGCAAAATGCTCCCCGATATACCCATCCGAGTCATAGATACCCACAATGCGGCCATGGCCCAGGGATTTGTCGTCCTGGAGGCGGCGCGGGTCGCGGCAGCAGGAGGAAGCTTGTGGGAAGTCGTCGCTAAGGCGGAGGAGATGATCCCCAAAGTGCACCTCAGAGCCGTGCTGGACACATTAAAATACCTTCGCCGGACGGGGCGCATCGGAAGGGCGGAGGCCCTGGCAGGCTCACTGCTCCAGATCAAGCCCATCCTCCACGTTGGCAGGGATGGGGTGGTCGAGGCCCTGGAGAAGCCCAGGACCAAGCGTAAGGCGGTACGGCGCATGCTGGAGATGATGGAAGAGATAGTTGGATCTGAGCCCGTCCACGTCGCCGTGATGCACGCCGATGCCCCTGAGGAGGCAGAGAGGCTTAGGGAGGAGGTGGCCTCCCGCTTCAATTGTGTGGAGCTATTCGTCACCGAGTTCACCCCGGTGATGGGGGTGCACACGGGACCCGGGCTGGTGGGACTCGCCTTCTACAGCGATAGGGAATTGGCAGCGGTGCCCACGTCGGCGCGAAGCCCGACCTGGAAGCCCCGGCCAGCCTTCGGTGTAATTTGATGGAAACTGGCGAAAGGAGGTGATAGAAATGGCAGATGTGATGGATACACTGCTCGCGCTCGGCTTTGGTGCCCTTTCCATGACCAGGGAGAAAGCCAAAAAGATCGTGGACGAGCTGGTCAAGAGGGGCGAGGTCAGGCTGGAGGAATCCAAGGACCTGATTGATAAGCTCGTGGCCAGGGGCGAAGAGGAGCGGTCCGAGATGCACAAGCTCCTCAAGGAGGAATTGGAGAGGGCGAAGTCGGGTTTGGCCACCCGCAAGGACATCGAGGAGCTGAACGCCAAGATAGATGCCCTGGCCGAGAAGCTCGAAAGCAAGTAGGGCGAGTCAAACCGAGGCGTCGGCTGGGCAGGCACTGTTCCCAGCCGACGCCGACCCCAAAACCAGAAGGAGATTCAGTAGATCATGGTAAAGGAGTTGGCGCTCTCTTGCGCCAATGGGGGCGTTAGAGAACGCCCCGCTCCTCAGAAGCGAGGTATAAGTCATAAATGATGAACAATAAGGTGATCGAAACATGCCTTTCTGGAAACGACCCAAAGTAGGATTGGCCCTCAGCGGCGGTGGGGCGCGAGGGCTGGCCCACATCGGCGTGCTCAAAGTCCTAGAGCGAGAGGGAATCCCAGTGGATTTCCTGGCCGGCACCAGCATGGGAGGTGTAGTGGCTGCTTTCTACGCCTCCGGTTGGGGTGCTGAATCCATGGAGGAGGAGGCCCTCCGTGTGGGCAGGCTGAGGCATTTGATCGAGCTCGTCGATCACGGCCTGCTCACCAAACCTGGCCTCTTCGAGGGCCAAGGGATTCGGAGATACCTTGTTGAACGGTTGGGGGATATAACCTTCGACGATTTGAGGATCCCTTTGGCGCTGGTGGCCGTTGACTTGGAGAGCGGGGAGGAGGTGATCCTGAGGAGCGGTTCGGTGGTCGAGGCGGTAAGGGCTACTGGCTCCCTGCCCGGCCTCCTCGCCCCTCTCCGGCTGGATGGCCGTCTCCTGGTGGATGGCGGAGTGTTGAATAACCTGCCCGCCGATGTCGTGCGCAGGATGGGGGCGGACATCGTCATCGCCGTGGACGTGGGCGCAAAGCTCGAGGATCTGCCCCCTCTCTCGGGGGCGGAAAGGCAGCGCCTCCCCCTCACCCAAATCCCTCTCATCATCGAGACCCTGCGCCGTACGGTGGGCATCATGGAGGGGTGGATCACCGCTCAGAAGCTTGCCCAGGCGAAGCCGGAAGTGCTCATCCGGCCCAAGTTGAGCAGCGATGTCGTCCTGACCAGCTTCAACCGAGCGGCAGAATGTATCGCCGCCGGGGAGGAAGCGGCCACCGCAGCCCTTCCCGGGATCAGAAAGGCGTTGAGGCCTCGCTTCTGGCGGCGGTAAGTCTAGAACGGGAAGAAGGGCCAGGATGTTGCATTAAGGTCATACGATGTTTGGCGAAAATGAGGCAATGGGAGGCGCTGAGGGACGATGTTCATCTCCGTGGTGATACCAGCCTATAACGAGGAGAAATACCTGGGCCGTTGCCTGCGGGCGCTCAGCAATCAGAACTATCCTCGTTCCCGATACGAGGTCATCGTGGTTGACAACGGCAGCACGGATTCAACAGCCGAGATAGCCCGGAGCTATGGAGCACGGGTGATACGGGAGAGGCGGAAAGGCATCGCGCGGGCCCGGCAGCGGGGGGCTCAGGCGGCAAGGGGCGAGATCATCGCTTTCACCGACGC
>Ga0190306_1000750_pt1 | contig 10067 bp, 8 predicted proteins | sample 48700734_MG_FD_161657 | JGI IMG/M metagenome (GOLD analysis project Ga0190306, IMG submission 161657) | Hydrothermal vent sediment bacterial communities from Southern Trench, Guaymas Basin, Mexico - 4870-07-3-4_MG | ecosystem: Environmental > Aquatic > Marine > Hydrothermal vents > Sediment ...
GCATACATGTTTAAGGTGCCATGCATCACGTTACGAGAGAATACGGAATGGGTTGAAACTGTAGAGGATGGCTGGAATCTTTTGGTTGGTGCGGAAAGCGAGAAGATAGTGGGGATGGCAAATGATTTTGAGCCTGAGGGAGAGCAGAGGGATGTTTTTGGGAGCGGAGATGCGAGTGGGAGGATTGTAAAGATAATAAGTGGATTAAGATGAAGATATGTATGGTATTGGCTGGTTATTTCCCACCAGATATACGCGTTGAGAAGGAAGCTAGAGCTTTGCTCAGTGCTGGGCACAAGATATTCCTCCTCTCATTAGGAAAAACAGGATTGTCAGCAGTAGAAAACATCAACGGTATAAATGTTATTCGTGTTTTCCCTCCTGAGAGTTTTCTAAACCGAGTGTGGGACTTTCTTTGGTTTAGCGTATTTTTTGACAACTCTCCATGGAAAAGAGCTTTAGTGGATACTGTTAAACAGTATAAAATCGAGGCTATCCACGTTCACGACTTACCAATGGTAAAAACAGCAACACCTGTTGCCGAGAAGTTCGATATTCCAATAATTGCAGACTTACATGAAAATTATCCTGAGGGGCTAAGAGCCTGGAGAAAAGAAAAAATACCATGGAAAAGCAAAATTCTCAAACTTGCATCACCTGTATGGCGATGGAAGAGGTTAGAGCGCTCAGTGCTTCAGCGTATGGATAGAATAATTACCGTAGTTGATGAGGCAAAGGAACATTACGTTAATGATTGCGGAATACCCTCTGAAAAGATCACCGTAGTAATGAACGCTGAGGACTTGGATGAATTCGGCAATCTGGAAATAGACCAATCGTTAGTTACAAAATATGAAAATAATTTCGTGATTTCTTACATTGGCGGCTTTGGTCCGCATAGAGGTATAGATACCGCAATAAAGTCAATGCCCCAAATTTTAAAAGAAATACCGGATGCTAAGTTGCTTCTGGTCGGTGGAAAGGGTTCAGAAGAATATGAAAAGGAACTGAAAAAATTGTGCAAAGAGTTAAAAGTAGAAAACAATGTTGAATTCACTGGCTGGGTTGATTTCAGTTTAGTTCCTTCTTATATTGCTTTGAGTGACGTTTGTCTGGTGTCGCATCATGCAAGTGGTCACACAAATACAACCATCCCACACAAACTATTTCAGTATATGGCGATGAGAAAGCCGGTGATTGTGACGGATTGCAAACCTTTAAAGAGACTCGTTGAGGAGTGTGATTGCGGTATAGTTGTGCCATCAGGAGATTACAATGAGATGGCTGAGGCGGTTATCAAGTTATATAAAGATAAGGAGTACGCAAGAAAATTAGGAGAAAATGGAAGAAGAGCGGTGGAAGAGAAATACAATTGGGAGAACGAAGCAAAGAAGTTGTGTGAATTGTATAAGAGGTTAGAAGAATGAAAGAAGTAAGGCAATCGCTCGATTTACTTGATAGATGGATAGAGAGAAACGGCTGGGCGGGTTATGACCCTTACGACATAAAAGGAACAAAATTCTTTCTATTTCTTCAGAGAAATAGATACACAAATTTTGGCTCTAATTTGCTTTTAAATAGATTCCCCATGTTTTCCCGGAAGGTTTTCAGAGTGAAGAAGGAAATAAATGCAAAAGCAATGGCTCTTTTCACACGAGGATACCTAAATTTATATAAAAAATCAAAAGACGAAAAATATATGGACAAAGCTTTATTTTGTTTGAACTGGCTTATGAAAAATCCAAGTAAAAACTATTCTGGTTCCTGCTGGGGTTATCCATTTGACTGGCAATCTCGCGTGTTTGTTCCTAAGGGCACGCCATCTAGTGTTGTTACATCAACAGCAGCACATGCGTTTCTGGACGCTTATGAGATTCTAAAGGACGAGAAATATTTAAATATTGCAAAAAGCTGCTGTGAGTTTATACTTAACGACTTAAATATAGATCAAGTTGATGAAGATAAAATATGTTTCAGCTATACCCCCATTGACAATTTTCATGTCCATAATGCGAACCTTTTTTCTGCTTCAACCCTATTACGGACTTTTACTTACATCAAGAACAATAAATATAAAGATATGGGGATAAAAGCAATAAATTTTACCGTAAGTTATCAAAATGAAGATGGGTCATGGTATTACTGGACGCCTCCTGATAAATTACTTTATAATATTGATAATTATCACACTGGCTTTGTTCTGGAATGCTTGAATATCAGTAGAAGAGCGCTGAAAGGGGAATTTGAATATGAAAGCGAATTGCGAAAGGGATTAGAGTTCTATGCCAACAATCTATTTTTAGATGATGGAACGCCAAAGATACGACATAACTCTATTTATCCAATTGATATTCACAGTTGTGCGCAGGCGATAATAACGTTTTGCGAGTTGGCAGATTTTGAACCAAAATATTTAAGCATGGCGGAGAAAGTTGTAAGGTGGACAATAGAAAATATGCAGAATGAGAATGGATATTTTTATTATAGGATTTACAAGAATTATGTCGATAGAACGCCTTATATAAGGTGGGGGCAGGCGTGGATGTTGAGAGGGTTGAGTTATTTGAGGGATGAGGAAATATGTTGAGAAAAATATACCATAAGAGTCCCGAACCTGTAAAAAATGTCATCAGAAAGGTACATTCAAAAATACCTTTCCCTTATGTTTATGGACTGAAATTTGCTAAATATTACAAATGGCTAATGAAAACACAATGGCTACCTCCAGAAGAATTGGAAGAACTACAAAATAAGAGGTTGCAGATAATTATAAAGCATGCTTACGATAATGTGCCTTATTACAGAAGAATTTTTGATGAGCGGGGTTTGAAGCCTGAAGATATACAGACTAAAGAAGATTTGAAGTTATTACCTGTTTTGACGAAAGATGACGTAAGGAAGAATTTCAAAGAATTGTGCGCAAAAGATTTCCAGAAATACAATCCAGTACAATCTTCAACTGCTGGCTCAACAGGGGAGCCATTATTATTTTACAGGGATGCTCAAGAAAGTGCTATAGAGCAGGCATTTGTATGGAGGCATTGGAATTGGGCAGGGGTTACTCCTGAGTGTAAGATATTTATCCTGCGAGGCTCTCGCCCTAGAAAAGGCTTAATGGAACATAAGGGAAAAGAGATTGTTTTGTCTGCTTATGATTTATCCAATGAGACTATGTCAATGTACGTGGAGGAAATGAGAAAATATAAAAAATGGGTGCTTCGTGCTTACCCAATGTGTGCCTACCTTTTAGCTCAATTTATCGCGCATAACAATATTGAGGGCGTGAAGTCGGTTTCAGTTATAACTTCTTCGGAGACCCTTTTCGAGTTTCAGCGCACCGCAATAGAAAAGCAATTCGGGTGCCGGGTATTTGATTGGTATGGTTTAGGTGAGCATGTCTGTGCAATAGGACAATGCGAGTGTGGGAGTTATCATATAAATAGTGAGTATGGTATAGTGGAGCTTTTGCCAATGGACGGCTTAAAAGAAAATCAAAGAGAAATCGTGGCAACGGGATTGAATAATTTCTCAATGCCACTCATACGCTATAGGACAGAAGATATCGCTGAAATTTCCAATATAAAGAGCTGTCCGTGTGGTAGAGGCTTACCTATTGTTAAATCTATTACAGGAAGAAGCCGGGATGTAATTATTACAGAGGATGGTCGATTCCTTACAACGGGACTTATTGTTGAAGATATCGATAAAATTCAATCCATCAAAGAGTGGCAAGTGATACAGGAGACAACCACTCACTACGTGGTAAACATTGTTGGTTATAGCAGTTTTAATAATCAAGACAAGGAGCGACTGTATAATCTTGTAAGAAGTAGAGTAGGCGTGGGACAAATTGACATTAATATACTTGATCACATTGAGAGAACAAGTATGGCTAAATTTCGCGCAGTAATATCTAAAGTTTCCGTGGAGGAGGCAATGTAATATGATTATAGGTATAGGAAAGGAAATCAAAACTGATGAGCGCCGGGTTGCTTTATTGCCTGGACATGTGGGAAGATTGATTAAAGACAAACATCGTGTTTTGGTGGAGGAAGGTGCGGGGGAAAGAGCAGGATTTAATAATGAAGAGTATGCTAAAGTAGGTGCAGAGATAGTCTCTAAAAAGAAACTTTATGAAGAATCAGAAATGATTGTTAAAGTTAAATGTCCTCTGGAAAGCGAGTATGGATATTTAAGAAACAAACAAATACTATTTGCCTATCTGCATTTTGATGAAAATATTTCCCCAGAAAATATCAAAAGAATAGTATCTACGGGCGTAACCGGAATAGCATACGAATGGGTAGAGGAAGTAGGGGACTATCCTTTACTTCGCCCTATGAGTGAATTGGCAGGAATCCTTTTTGCCCTACGGAGTATGGAATTATTGATGAAAAATAAGGGTGTGCTTCCTGGGGGCTTCTTCAAATCCCTCGAGTCTCCCAATGCCATGATAATAGGAATCGGCCGTATGGGAGCTAATGCCCTGAAGGTTTTATTGATGAATAATATAAATATCTTCATTGTAGATAAACACCCAGAAACTATCAAGGACAGAGCTTTAAGGTACATTAACGAGGAAATTTGGCAGAGGAACAAGGATAAAATCAGAATCATTAAGTTTGATAATGAGAATCCCCAGCGAACAGTAGAAAATATAGATATGCTAATGGAAAGATTAGATATTATTATAAATTGTGCTGTTCGGAGGATAGATCTGCCAAAATCTCGAATGGAGTATTTGATCACCAAAGAGATGATTTCAAAAATGAAGAAGGGAAGTGTCGTATGTGATGCTACCGCTTGCGATAAAGATATGATAGAAACGGCAGTATCGAGTGAAAAATTACTGGAGACTTACGAAATAGAGGGTATAATTCATTACAATTGTGATCACATCCCATCATTAGTACCCAATACAGCCTCTATTTTATTAGCTAATGCTACTTTTCCTTACATAAGGTTAATAGCTTCCAAAGGATTTGTAGAAGCAGTTAAAACATCTGAAGCATTGTTCAAATCTGTGATGTGTTACAATAGACATTTTACTCATAGATACAGTTGCAAGAAAAAGGATTTGCCATATACGGCTCTAAAAACCTTACTTAATTAAATGAGAAAGATGAAACGCAAAGTTAATCTGTTTGCTATTGGAGACATTTTTTTAGGATTAGATGGAACTGAGTTAATAGAAAAAGATTACAAATTCCCATTTTTGTGCATTTCTAATGTATTCAAAGAAGCAGATTTAGTATTTGGAAACCTTGAAGGACCGTTATCCAACGATGGTAAACCTATTAAAAAATCAAGCCAGTACTCACCACCTACTGCTATACATTCCTTAAAATATGCCGGATTCAATGTCTTATCTTTAGCAAACAACCACATATTCGATTACGGAGAAAGAGCCTTCTTAAAAACAATCGAGTTAATGGAAAAAAATAACATAAGTTATGTGGGTGCTGGGAGGAATTTAGAGGAAGCTCGCAGGGCAGCGTTATTCCATATAAACGAAGTAAATATCGCTTTTTTAGCATATTCTTGGGATTTCATAGGAAGTGTGAACGCAACTAATTCATGTTTTGGCACTGCTCCACTAAAAGCAGATATAATTGAGGAGGATATATTAAGTACAAAGGAATTAGCTGATATTATTATAGTGTCTTTACACTGGGGGTATGAAAGGGAACGATATCCGTTGCCAAGTCAAAGGAATTTAGCACATAAGATAATTGACGCTGGGGCTGATTTGATCATCGGGCATCATCCTCATGTATTGCAAGGAATTGAGCATTATAAAGATGGGGTTATAGCATACAGTTTAGGCAATTTTGTCTTCACAGCCAAGTCTTATTTTAAGATGTGGGGCAATGAGGAAAAAGAGAGTATAATTCTCAAATGTGGAATATCCAAAAAGGGAATAGAGAAAATTGATATGATCCCAATACACGTTAGCGATTCATTTCAATTAGTAATACTAAAGAATGAGAGGAAAAAAGAAAGTTTGTCAAGAATGGAAAGTTTATCCGAACATTTTCAGGGTAAAAACTATCTTTCCTTTTGGAAGAAAAACAGGATTAGAAAAGATTTACCCGACATATATAAATTTCAAATTGATAAGGGGATAGTTTATAAACTCTACAAATCGAGAATGTGGCGTTTAATATTAAAATATATTTAATTATTCGCTTTTTCGGGAAAACGCATATATTTGCGATAGTAGTAAATATGTCCTAAATACGCTATTAAAGTGGCAATTGCACTTGCTATAGCAGCCCCCATCGCACCCCAATACAAAATAAGAAAAAAATTCCCAATTAAGTTAAATATTGATTGTGTGATAGAAATATTTCTCATCCATTTCCCTTTCCCCTTCGCACCTAAGAACCTGTTGTAAGATTGATACATCCCCTGAAAAAATCCAGCCAATGCAAGAGGTAATATTAAAGGAACAGTTGGCAAAAACTTCTCAGTAAAGAGCAAAACCACAATAAACTTCCCAAATATTGTTAATCCTGCTACACAAGCTGCAAGCCATAAGAAATTATAATAAATAACCTTTTTAGGAATTCTATCCCTATCAGCAAACCCTTTATATAAACTGCTGGCTAAGGAGCTGGAAAGCCCCACCATTGGCGCCGTAATCGTCATTGCTAAAGAATAAAATCCAAGTTGAGTTGTGTTAACAAAATATGTGATGAAAATTCTGTCTAACTGGTATGTGGACTGGTCTGCAATCTGACCTAAATAGAGATGAAAGCCGTATTCCCTGTTCTTTTTCCATATTTCCTTTAAATTTTCTCCTATGTTATTGAACAGTGGATGGAACAAGTGCATAACAACAAAAACGCTGACAATCGTGCTGAAGATGCTCAATAATATGAAATGAAAAGGTTCGATTTGGATGATTTTCAAAAGCATCAGCGCTCCCAGAAGGTAAATGACCTTAGGAATTACATTGAAGAGAGACATTCTTTCAATCTTGTTCATGCCTCCACCGACTTGAGGTATTAAAAAAGTAAATGGCAGAGCAATTAGCATAAAAGAAGTATATCTCAGAATCCAACCGATATTCGTATGAAAAATATCATCAACAAAAAAGCTCAGTATGAGAATGAAGAATGAATAAGATATTCCAATAAAAAATGCTATAACGATAGAAGCCCCTGCTAATTCCCTCTCCTTTCTTTCTTCTTTTGCCTGTGCTATCAACAACCCGGTTGAACCGAAGAATCCAAACCGAAAGAATAGGACGGTGAAAGAGGTAATGGCGAGAAAAAATGCTAAAATTCCGTACCCTTCTGGACCTAAAACCCTTGTATTTATAATACCGGTAAAAACGCCCAGGAATAGGGCGATAATCTGAGAAAGATATAAGGTAGAGGTTTGTTTGCCTGTTCTGCTCAGTAGATCCCTTTTGAATTCATTGAAGATATCTTTTGGTTCTATCATACTATTTTTCGTAGATTTCCTTTATCGCCTACTGAATCTTCCATAATAGATTTCCCTGTATTTATATGGTTTTCGCTCTTATCTATGTTTGTCTCCCATCGCCCAGTACCCTCACCTTAAACCCTGCTCTTTCCCATCTCCCCCTATCCAAAATATTCCTGCTGTCAACCACATTCCTCTTCCTCATCAACCTCGCTATTTCTCCCGGTTCGAGCTCCTTAAATTTAGAATGGTCAGTGATAATAACGAGGCAATCGCTATCCTTAACTGCTGCTTCTAAACTAAAAATCTCATATTCAAAACTCTTAACGAGAGGGTCATGCACCTTTACCTCATATCCTTCATTCTCTGCCAATTTTATGAATTTCAAAGCAGGTGTTTCTCTTGTATCGTCCACATTGCCTTTATATGCCACTCCTAATACAGTGATAGTACTATGTGTTCCAATCCCAAGCTCTTTTACCAGCCTTAAAACATGGCGTGGCATTGAATCGTTTATCTCTCTTGCGAGATTTACGATTCTGCTCCTAACGGAATTTTCTACCAGAAACCAGGGGTCTATTGCAATGCAGTGACCGCCAACACCGGGTCCTGGTTTAAGTATATTCACACGCGGATGTTTATTTGCCAGTTCTATCGCTTCCCAGATATTTACGCCTGATTCCTCTGCTATCTGTGCGAATTCATTCGCCAGTGCAATGTTTATATCCCTGAAAGTATTCTCCATTACCTTGACCATCTCTGCCGTTCTGAGATTCGTGAGGTATATGTTACCTTTAACAAAAGAAGCGTAAATCTCTTTGGCAAGTTCTCCAATCTCTCTTTCATTGCTCCCTATGATTCTATCGTTATATATCATCTCATATATCGTGTTACCTGGTATCGCTCTCTCAGGGCAATGGACCAAATGAGCTTTGTTCCCAAGCATTGGCAGGATTAACCGCTCACAAGTTCCCGGGGGCACGGTGCTTTCTAAAATTACAAGATTGTCAGTCCCAGCATAATTTGAAATGCTCTTTATAGCTTCTCTTACGTATCGTAAATCAGCCATCTTCGCTTCTTTATCCAGAGGTGTTGGAACCGCAACTATAAACACATCTGCTTCTTCTGGCTTTGTTTTAAAGCTCATATTTGGCAGCGCCTTCTCAAATAATTCTTCAAGCCCTTTTTCCTCAAAAGGTAATTTACCGTGATTTAATTTCTCTATTTTCTCTTGATTGATTTCAACGCCTACTACTCCATACCCCGCATCTGCAAATAGACATGCAGTAGGAAGACCAATATAACCCAACCCGATAACACAAATTCTTTTCATAGTCTAATTTCTATCTATCCTTCAGGATCTTTATTATTTTCTTACTTGCCCTTCCATCGCCAAACGGATTTTTCCAATCTCTTTCTTTACTTACCATAATTTTTACACATTCTAAAATCTTATTTTGATTTACACCAGCTAAAACATTGCTTCCAACCTCGAGTGTTTCTGGTCTCTCGGTATTATCTCTTAGCGTAACACATGGTATTTTTAAAATGCATGTTTCCTCTTGCACGCCACCGGAATCTGTTAAAACAAGTCTGGCATTTGCTTCCAATTGTAAGAATTTTAGAAATCCTGGAGGCTCGATTAATTCTGTTCCTTCCGGAACTTCCAATCCAAACTCTCTTATCCTCTTCTTCGTTCTCGGATGTATTGGATATATCATGGGTAAGCTAAATTTACGATAAACCAATTCTAAGCTGTCTAAAATACCTTTTAACCTCTCGTTTATATCTACATTCTCCTGCCGATGCAAAGTAATGAGAAAATATTCTTTGGAACTTAAATTTAGCTTGTCTAAGATGTTTACTTTCCTCTTTGCAATTCCCAGATTTTGATAAATAGCGTCCACAATTGTGTTTCCAGTAACAAAGATTTTATCTTCTTCTATGCCTTCTCTTAACAAATTCCCCTTTGCCTTCTCGGTTGGTGCGAATAGATAATCAGAAACATGATCTGCTAAAATTCTATTGATCTCTTCTGGCATACTTCTATCATGACTTCTCAAGCCCGCTTCTACATGACCAATTTTTATGTTGAGCTTGGCAGCAGCTAAAGCTCCTGCTAAGACGGTGTTCGTGTCGCCTTCGACCAGGACGATATCAGGCTTCTCCTTCAGCAGGACTTTCTCGATGCCGATTAGCATCTCTCCTGTCTCTTCTGCATGAGTGCCGGAGCCGACATCTAAGTTATATTTTGGTGCTGGCAGTTCCAAATCTTCAAAGAAGATTCTGTCTAAGTTGTATGAGTAATGCTGTCCTGTATGCAGGATGAAGTAATCTAAACTTTGTTTTTCACATTCCTGTATTATTGGAGACATCTTTATTATTTCCGGGCGAGTTCCGAGGATTATGGCTATCATATCACCACTCTCTTATTTATCCTTTCTATTATCGTGCTGGACAGATACCTCAAAGATAACTGTCCCGCCATTTGTATAAGGCTTTCCTGGATCTACGCATTGGATATACGCATATGCGTTATTTCCTTCTTTCGCCAGTCCTAACTTTACAGGGTCAACGCCTTCTCTCAACGCTACAACATAATGCAATAAAGGAGGTAATGCGTGTATGCATAC
>Ga0190306_1000751_pt1 | contig 10061 bp, 4 predicted proteins | sample 48700734_MG_FD_161657 | JGI IMG/M metagenome (GOLD analysis project Ga0190306, IMG submission 161657) | Hydrothermal vent sediment bacterial communities from Southern Trench, Guaymas Basin, Mexico - 4870-07-3-4_MG | ecosystem: Environmental > Aquatic > Marine > Hydrothermal vents > Sediment ...
TCTCCAATAAATCAATCTATTGGAGATTTTTTATTCTTTTATATTCAAATAGTTCAGAAACTTTCAGACCTGCCGGGGTTTAAAAACCTACTAGGTCTGAAAAACTCAATTTTATTTATTTAGCACATAACAAAAACAAGGTATAATGCAGCTTAATATGCTTAAAATTGTTTGTTTTTTTATACGTTAAAATATTTCGTCCACTATGGGGCTCTACTTCAAAATTAATCATTTTACTACTTCGCACCTTCTTTTACATTATCTTAATTCGGAAATAAATTTCTGAACATTAATATGTTCAATACCTTCAAAATCTGAGCCCGACATAGCGTCGTCCATGGAAACAACAAATTTGGGGTAATTATCCTTAATTTTCAGTAAATTTCCAAACTCTCTACTTATTGTTTTCTCATCCTGTAACAAATAAGTAACCTGAACATATATCTTCTTACCTGATTTTTCGCATATAAAATCTATCTCTTTATCTCCCGATTTACCAATGCGAATATTATATCCTGATATTTTTAAATGCAGATATACTACATTTTCCAAAATTTTATTTATATCATTTGCTTTATATCCAATTATAGAATGTCGCAAACCAAGGTCTTCATAATAATACTTCTCTCCTATTTCAAATATCTTTTTACCGGTTATATCAGCTCTTAGAACTTTAAAAATAAAAAACGCCGATTCTAAATACCCTAAATAATCTAATACTAATTGAGGAGAAATTTGTATTCGTTGTGATTTTAGAAAATCACTAATTTTTTTAGATGATACAAGACTACCGGTATTATCGGCTACATATCTTACAAGTTTTTCTAAAAAATTAACATTTCGAATATTGTGCCGTTTAACAACATCTTTAAAAAGTATTGCAGCATAAATGTTTTTCAAATAATCATAAACAATGTGGTCGTCTAATTCAAGATTTATTAAATAAGGCAATCCACCATATTTAAAAAAACTAATTAATGAATCCTTATTATTCTTAAGCTTATGAAATTCGAGGAACTCACTAAAAGATAAACTGTAAATCTTCGTTTCCACATACCTGCCACTTAAAAAAGTTGCCAATTCGCCCGATAATAATTTGGCATTACTACCTGTACAATAAATATCATATCCGCCCTTTGCCTGTAAACTCCTTAAAGCTTTCTCGAAATTTTCAATATCTTGCACTTCATCAATAAAAATATACTTCTTACCAGATCCCTTTTCTTTACTTGTAATATAATCCAGCAAGTCTTTATGGTTAACTATTAATTCAAATTCATCAAGTTCTTTATTTATATAAATTATCTCCGGATTTTTATGTATTAAAGTTAATGCATCCATAATTTGAAAAAGCATATAACTTTTCCCTACACGTCTTTGCCCAACCAATACCTTAATAATATCTTTATCAATATAAGGCTTTACTAATTCAAGGTAAATCGGGCGCTTTATATATTCTCGTTTAAAATCAGTCATATCTTTTAAATTATATTTACGAATGAAACTTTAAGCAAATATACAAAAAGTTTCGTGTATACACGAAACTTTTTGTGTCTTGTTAAATATTTCATCTATATACGAAACTTTAAAAATGCAACTCCGCTAACTTATCGTAGTTCGATCTATCGCAAATTACCAAAAACAGAACAACATAGTTACGCTATCGCTAAATTAAAAAGCACCGACAACATGTCGGCGCCAGCCGGAATTGCCATATTTTATACTTTTATTGCTTCATATTCTTGTTCACTTAAATTAAATTCAGGGTCTATTACTTTTACTTCTTCATAAGTAAGCTCGTAGAGTTTGTAAACCATATTGTCGATTTGTTGTTCAATATTGGTGGTGTCTTTATTTTTGGATTTTAGTTCAATTATATTATCAACTAATTTCTCAAATGTTTTTTTGTTGTGACATTTTTTTATACGTAGCCGACCAACTGGTCCAGGATAATATTCGTATCTGTAATCCATAAGTTTACCATAACTTTTGAAATAAAATGTGAGAAGATTAGAGTTCAAAAGAGCAAGTAAATAATTCAATGAATATTTTGAATTTTTCTTTAATGCAACGATGGTAGTGTCAGCGCTGGAATAGAAACCTTTTGAGTCATAACAAAAGGTATTACTTGCTGCTTTAAAACGACAAATCAATTTTTCATTGTTGAACAATTCTGGATTTCTACCCCATTGCAAATCAAACCATCGAATTTTTCCGTTTTTTGCTTCCCTTCGATTAGAAAGCTTCGCCCTAAATTCTTCAAGTCTTCTTAGTAAATTTGGATAATGGTTTATTTCATCAATCAAATTAGTGTATACAAGTTTTCTTTTTTCAACTGGTATGATTTGGTATTTGTGTATATCACCAACTTTTATCCATGTTTTAACAAATTGAGTAGGTAAATTGTTAAAATCTGAATCTAAAGTAATAAATGCTTTGTCCAAGCCTGTAACGATACCTTGTTTACAGTCAGCAATTGTATCTAATTGAAAAGTATTATGTTCGATAGTATTAAGTATTCCAGAGGTTATTTCATCTACCAACCTCCAATTTGTTTTAAAGATATTGAATTTAGGTATTGATATTTCCGTTAAGGCTTCTAATACATTGCCTGACACCTTCCGTTCCTTATGAAACCTATATTTAAAATTATATTCAATTCCATTTCTTTTAATTAAGTGGCTAATGCAGGTTTTTATACCCAGACCATCAAATACAGTAGCATTTTTAAAATCTATAATTTCTTTAAAAGTCATATTATAAGTCAACTCACTTCTGAGTTTTACTGCGTATTCAGCTTCCAACCAGTACCTTGAAGTTATTAAACATACTTGACCATATTCTTTAGCTAATATACTTGAACGGTAATAAAAATAATAGTATAAATCTCCTTTACCATTAAATACTATTGGATATTGTGCTTTAAGTATTAATTTGTATTCAGAAGAATACATTTTAAAATTAACATACGGTGGATTTCCAATCACAATATCAAATCCAACCTTATCAGTAACCAACTCATTCATCACTTCAGAAAAATCCAGTTTCCAGTCAAAAAAATGTAGAGGTTCATCAGGTTTGGCTTTAAGTTTTTTTAATTTTTCAATTTGCTGTTTCCAACCGAGGGTTTGCAAATATAGTTCGGTTTGTTTTGCAATGGCTTTCCCACTTCCGGTGGGTTTTGTTTCCAAGCCCTGTGTTTTAACCATTAATTGCAACTGGTTTATCAGTAAATTAATTTTCAGTTTACGGATATCAGCAGCCAGTTTATGCTTATCACTTTCCGGCTTGAAAAATTCTTTTTGTTCGTTGCTTATTTTTTTAAGTAGATCTGCTTTTTTGTTTTCCAGTTCTTGCCCAAAAAGATTTGATTGTGTTCCTTCTTTTAAATCCCAGTCAATATCAATAATATCATCGCCAAGTTTACTTACCAAAGAGTTGCCCACAACAATTTTATAATCAAGGTTTGGCAGGGCTTTGGGTTCATCTTCATCAACAACCAAACTAAGCCAGAAACGTAAGCGGGCAATATCAACTGCCCCTTTTTCAATGTCCACGCCGTAAATACTGTTTTGTATAATATTCAGTTTTACGCCCGAAGCATCAAAGCCTTCGGTATTGTCGTGCATAAAAGTATAAATTGTTTGTTTTGCCGTAAAAATTTCTTTCAATAATCCCATAGGGAAAGCACCGGAGCCAATTGCAGGGTCGCAAATTTTCACCTTGTCTAAAGCTTTATTTATATTTTCAAATTCAGGCTTTAAAATTTCATCTATTTCTTTATTTTTAAGTAAAGAGGTAATGGCTTCCCTTTCTTTTACCTCATCTTCAATTTTAAGTGTTGTACATAAATATTCAATCAGGCTTTCCTGACACATATAATGCACAATCTCTTTGGGTGTGTAATATGCGCCTTTGTCTTTGTTGTCTTCCAGCAGGTTTTCAAAAATGTGTCCCAGCATTTCAGGGTCAACGGCTACAGTATGGTCGTTGGGGTCGTCTTCGTAAATGGTAAAGTTGTACCGGTTGAAAAATTTAAAAAGTTTTTCAAATAACTCTGCCGGTAAAATCAGGTCTCGGTATTTTTTATTGTCTTCTTCAAATAAACCACCGTTAAGAAAAGGTACTTTTCCTAAAGATGAATTATTAATTATGAATTGTAAATTTGGGCGATTCGGATTATTTAGCGTGTCAAAAAATAAAGAACTTAAATATTCTGAATAGAAAATTCCTTTATTATTGCAATTTTCAAAAAGCTTCCATATAAAATCCGGGTCTCCTTGTCCCCAAGCACTTTTTTCGGGAACACCCATCCAGCCTTTTTTCTGAATGAAGTAAAGAAATACAATACGTCCCAAGAGTTTTTTATTAAAATCACGGGCTTCTTTTTCATCACCATTAAAAATATAAGCAAGTTGCGGATTGGGATTTCCGGTTTGTTTTTCTTTCCATTTGCTCCCGCTTTTAACCAATCGTTTACCTGTAAGAAACTCAACAAAGTTTTCGTAATGCTCTTTGTATTCTTCAAAAAATGCTTTAGAAAGTTTTTCTACCGAGAAAGCATCTTTAACATCGTCTAAAGTTGCGGAGTTTCCTTTTTTTGCTATTATAGCAAATCGTTCGGCAGCAGTGTGGCAACTCTCACCTTCGCCCAAAATATAAGTGTAGCGTTTGGGTTCGGTTTTAACTTTAATCAGTTCACCTTCGACATCGAAACCTGTAAGTTCCGAAACATAGGTGAAACGCCAATTTGCTTCTAAACTTGTCGAAGTCTCAGGTCGGTGATAAACAATAAAAGCTGCATCAAGATCTTTCCAATATTTTCGCAATAGATTTCGTAATCCTACACGGTTTCGTTCAAGTACAATTCCTTTTGCAAGAGTAACGTCATAAATTGCAATGTGGCGTTCTATGCCGTCTTCGTTAAGTACAATATAACCAAGTCGTATAGCTTGTGTTGCAACATCTGTATTTATTCCGGTAAGTATTTCGGGTGTTGTTAGTAATCGGGTATTTGTAAAAACCTGTGAAAGAAATTGTTTCCAGTTATTTTGATTATATCTCTGTTGAAAAAGCTGCTGTATTTGTTGTTTTGTCATAGCTTAAATTTCTCTATTTGTTATTTGATTTTTAGCAATAGCAATAGCTTTATGCAGTCTGTCTAATAAAATTTCTTTTGAAGGAAGTATAGTAAAATAATCTGCAACTTTAATGTTATTTTTATGCAATTGTAAAAGTTCTATATGTTCGGGATTTTTCCCGGTGCAAAGTATCAACCCGATAGGTTGGTTTTCCCCATCAACAGTTTCGTATTTTTTAAGATACCCGAGATACAATTCCATTTCACCTTTATAAGCTGCATCAAATTCGCCAATTTTAAGGTCAATTGCAATCAAAGATTTTAGTCTTCTGTGATAAAAAAGCAAATCAATGTAATAATCCCTGTTATCAATAATAATCCGTTTTTGACGTGCAAGAAAAGCAAAGTCGTTACCAAGTTCAGAAATAAATCGTTGTAGTTCTGCAATAATTGCCGATTCTAAATCATTTTCAGAATATGTATCTTTTAAGTTTAAAAAATCAAGAAAATATGGGTCTCTAAAAACCAAATCAGGTGTAATCTGCTGAGTATTTTTTAATTGCTGAAGGTCATTTCTGATAGTTTCTTCCGGTTTTTTACTAATGGCAGTTCTTTCATAAAGCATTGAATTTATTCGTTCCCTGAAAGTGCGGACACTCCATTTTTCGAGTTTGCACATTTCAATGTAGAACTCACGTTTAAGAGGGTCTTTAATAGGAATGACTGCCAGAATATGTGTCCAGCTCAATTGTCGTATCAGTGATACGACAATTTCTTTATCAGGAAAAACTTCGGCAAATTGCATCATTCTTCGAAGATTTTTTTCAGAAAATGAATTTCCATATTCTTTGGCTAATTGTCGCCACAGTGTAGCGACAATTTGTTTTCCGTATTCTGCACGCTTGTTTTGTAATATTTCTTCATTAATTCGATTACCAATTTGCCAATAAAGCATACTTAATGTTGAATTTACAGATATTGCAATTTCTTGTTTGCTATGCTCAATAAATGATTTTATATCTTGAAATACGGCAGTATTATCTATTTTATTTTTGTTCATTATTTAAACGATTCTGAAATAATTATTATAGGTTTATTTACTTTCCCTTTTGTGCCTTTTTGTGCATTTGATAAATCTACATTATAGTTTTTTGCAATTTTATCCAATTCAAAAATGCTGTTGCTCAAGTTTAATTTGCGTTTTTGCAGTTTAGCAACATCCGAAGGTAGATTTGTATATTTGCCAATGTCAATTAGTACAACTATTTTTTGAATGTTCTCTTTTTGTTTTTCAGTCAAAACAGGATGCTTAATAATTTCCGACAGGAATTTTTTTGCCCTTTGAGCAACACCGCCTAATGCTTCGGGGTCAGTTTGTGATTGTGCCAGTTGATGTTCAAAGGTTTCGAAATTCTCCACAGCCATTTTTACGTGTTCGTGGTGGCTGTCAATTAAATCAACTCTTTTTTCATTTTGATTAGCTTCAAAAATTCTGAAAGCTTCAACCGGAGTTATTTCCTTTGTTTGCAGGGCATTATTAACCCAATAGAACTCAAATTTTTTTTCGGTTTTTAAAAAGGCTGTTGTTCCGCCTTGCAATTCCGGTTTTTTTATTTTTTCCGAATTTCTTCCGGCTCTCGATTTTAAAGGAATCTTTTTTATATCGTTAAACCATTTACGGTTTTGCTTTCTGAAATCCCTGAGAAAATGCAGATATTTAAGCCGCTCATCTTCTTCTTCCTTATATGTTCCGCTAAATAGTTTTACGTCATCCAAAATTTCATCGGTTGAAAAAACCTGATTGTCTTCGCCAAAAGCTGTATGAAATGCCTGTATTTTCATAAATGCAGTTTTGTTGAGCTTTATTTGAGCATCTCCCTGAGCAGAAGGATAAAACACATAATTGTAGATTTTAGAAGCTCTCGTTCCAATTCTGTTTACACGTCCAATCCGCTGCATCAGTTTGGTTGAATTCCATGGAGTATCATAGTGAATAACCACATTTGAGCGGTGTAGGTTTACACCTTCTGCAAGAACTTCTGTCGTAATAATTATGTTGTAATCATTTTTTTGTTCTTTGCCTTTTTCCTTTTCGTTTTCACTCGGATAATTGGCATCGAAATTCTCAACAATAGTTTCATATTTTGCTTTTCTGTTTTTAGCTGAGATGACGAGAACATCTGTTCTTCCTTCTTTTTTCAATGCTTTTGCAAGATAATCAACAGTATCTTTTGATTCGGAGAAGATGACCAATTTACCTTCAAGATTTGTTTTCTTGTTCAGAAATTGTTTTTTTAATTTATCAATAAATACTTCTAATTTTGGGTCGTGTTCAATTTTATCCCAGCTATTAACTAATTCTTGAAGTAGTTCAGCATCTTTTTTTAAATAAACTAAAAATTCATCTTTAAAATTATTTGCTTTGAAAGTATGGTTTTTTGGATTTTCGTCTGCGAGTCGTTCAATTTCTTTTTCAATGTCTTCTTCGCTCCAGCCTTTATCCAAGAGTTTATTTACATCCGTATCAGGAGCAATAAAAACTTTGTCATTTTCAAACATTTCAATCATTCTATCAGTGGCTTTCTTAAAAGATGCAAGCGACTTTTTAAAAGCATAAAAACTACTTTCCAGTCTTTTAATCAATTGGGTTTTCATAATGAAAGCTAAAGACTTAGAAACTAATTCCGCTTTTTCATAGTATTTATTTTGAATTTTCGGTTTCAATCCCGAAATTGCTTGATACCTAGAATAATTTAAAATATCGTTTAATGTTATTCCTAATTTTGCAGCAACTTCTAATTCTTTTTTTCTTATTTCTTCTTTTTCACTAAATCCAGCCAAATAAATTGTAGTTTTTAAGAATAACTCATTTAGTTTTTCATCCATTATGTATTCCACTTTTTTGGGTGGGTCAACCTTTGGGAAAATAATTCCTTGTTCTGTCAAATCGGTTTTGTAATCTGGAATATTTTCTAAATCTGCTCTTGTTCGTCTTACAGTAATCGGTTCAATTACATTCTTTCTTATTTTACCATAAATCTCACGAAGTTTGTTTACATCCAGTTCATCAAATCGTTTCAGGGTTTTATATTGTTCCATCAAAGGGCTAAAGAAAGAAGTCAGGTTCGTAATTGGTAGAGATGATTGTCTTGCATCCTGAAACATTTGTATTTGATAAAAAATATCATCAGGTTTATTATTCAAAGGTGTTGCTGAAACCAGAATAACTTTTTTCTGAAAACCATCAATCAATCCTTTATTCGCTCTCGGGCTTTTACATATCAATTGCAGGTTTTGAAAAACTCCTGTTTTATGGTTTCTGTATTTATGAGCTTCATCAACAATAATCAGGTCGTATTCTTCTTTGTTCCAATAATCTTCATGTCCATTTAGAATTTTTTGTAAACTACCATTTGTAATAAACTTAGCGTATTTGTCTATTTTGAAATCTTTGAAAGTATTTTTCCAGTTTTTTTCAATTGCAGGTGGAAAAACCACCAGGATTTTTGTATAATCTCTGCCATTTTGCAGAATAAATTTTTTAGCCACCATTGCTGCAACAACTGTTTTCCCTAAACCTACAACATCAGCAAGCATAAAACCATTGTGCTTTTGCAGCATATTGAATCCTTCATTTACAGCATCAACTTGATAAGACAGTTTTTTGAAGTTTGCAGGTAAATCTCCCATTGAATCGGGGTCGTAATCAATATTTTGCCCAAAGTATTCAGAAAGTATTTTTATATACAATTCAAATGGACTTACTTCATCATTCAGATAGGTTTTCTTTTTTACATTCTGAATATCGACCGGAAGAATGTCAACAGAATCTGCCCATAATATTTCAAATTCATCTGTTGCAAATTTCACATCAGCATAATCATTGAGCAGCACATTGAATTCGTAATTGTATAAGTTCCCTGCCCCAAGTCCGGCATCAGTTAAGTTTGAAGAGCCGGTGATTACACTTGCAGGTGTATGTTCGTTAAAAGGTTCAGGTCGTAAAATATAAACTTTGGCGTGTATCTTTTTTCCCGGATGTGCTTTTACCTGAATCTTTTTTTCAACTAAATCGTCAATGAATTGAAGAATGCCATTTTCAGTTTCCTGGTCATAGTTTGCTTCTTCTATGTCGTCTTGTATTTGTTTAATAAAATCTTCTTTGGTTTTTTCGTGATTCTTAAAAAATTCAAGTCCTGATTTTTGAGCTTCGGCAAGCATTTTATCAACATTGATTCCAACCAGAATTCTAATCTGTGGTACCTTGTCTAAAAATGGTCTGATTCTGAAATATCCGGATGCCCGAAAATACCCAACTAATACTTCAAAGAATTGAATATTCTGATTGTATGTAAAAACTCCCTCAAATTTTTTAATTAAAGTATTCTCTTCTTTGTTGGTAAAAAATTTTGTTTTCATATATTATTCTTTCAATTAAAAAGTAGTTCGTTGTTACTGCGGATTGGCAAGATTGCACTCTTTCCGATTTTTTATCGGGATGTGTGCAATGTGCGTGGGCTTCCTTTATGTCTCGTCCTGATTTTAGTTTACACCTTTCACTTCTTAATCCTGTCTCAAATTTACACTTTATTTTTAATCCTAAATACTGTTTACTGTTTTTAAATCTGTCAAAATGCTGGTTCTAGCTCCATATCTTTCTTTTTAGAATAATAATTCTTCCATCTCCTTTTTAACTTTCCCAGACTTAAAATGAGCTTCTGTCGGGGTTAAATAATCAATACTACCATGTGGTCGTTGATGATTATAGATGCTTATTGCTATAGAAACATTCCACCGCTGGCGCGAATTTGTAATCCGTGCCTTTTACATTCCTATCTATATATAATTAATTTTTGTTCTTTTCTCGTAAATACATCTATCCAACCAACAATTGTTAATGTTACAAAGCCTGTCTTACCGGCTGACAGGTATGCTTTATCCTTATCTCGTATTTTATATTTATCTGAACATTATTTTTTTC
>Ga0190306_1000752_pt1 | contig 10052 bp, 7 predicted proteins | sample 48700734_MG_FD_161657 | JGI IMG/M metagenome (GOLD analysis project Ga0190306, IMG submission 161657) | Hydrothermal vent sediment bacterial communities from Southern Trench, Guaymas Basin, Mexico - 4870-07-3-4_MG | ecosystem: Environmental > Aquatic > Marine > Hydrothermal vents > Sediment ...
TTAAGAAGAGGATAAGAAACCGAATATGAGAATCCTAATTACTACAATCGTGGACTTGAAGAAATCTCAACACAACAGACCTCACCAGTTCGTGAAATATTTATCCAGAAAGCACGAGGTTACGGTGTTGAGCATAAACGACTGGTGGAAAGGGGGACAGGATGACCTTGAATCATACAGCAACGAATTCGATGATGTTTTCAAAAGGATTGATTATTTTTATCTCACAGATAAAAAGGTCAGCCCTATCTTACAAGAATTGCTTTTCAGAAAAAAAATCAAAGAACTTTTAAAGGAAGAAGATTTTGACGTCCATCTGAACTACAGCACTTTAATATCGGGACACGTGGCTGCTAAACGAATAAAAACTGTGTATGACATTGCGGATGATTTAGGTGCGATGACAAAGGGATCGCCACAGATTCCTCGGGTGCTGAGACCTTTCGGCGGCGTTTTGGGCAATTTTATGGTGAGAAGAAATATTGAAAGATCAGAGAAAGTGACAGTAACAACGGATATGCTGAAACGGACGTATAATATCCCGGATGGCAAATGTGAAGTAATACCAAATGGGGTTGATACAAACCTTTTTAGAAATTATGGAGATACAAAAGAAGAACTGGGTCTTGAGGGGTTTATTGTCGGTTATGTTGGCGTTTTGAGGGAATGGGTTGATTTAGAGCCTGTTTTCCGAGCATTACGAGATTTGAACAAAGAAATAAAAATGGTGGTAGTGGGAAAAGAAGGGCAATTCAAGGAGAATGTGGAGTTAGCCAAAAATTATGGGGTATCTGATAAGGTAACATTCACCGGAATGGTTCCTTATTCGCAGGTGCCAAAATATATATCCGCAATGGATATCTGTTTGATTCCATTTAAGGGAGGTGCCATATCAGAAAATGCCTTGCCTTTGAAGTTGTTTGAGTATATGGCATGTGAGAAGCCTGTGATCTCAACTGAATTACCGGGAGTTAAAGCTATTGCCGGTGATAAGGTGATGTACGCTGCAAACCATAGGGAATATAAAGAAAAAATAGAGTTTTTGTTCGATGATAAGGAGCTCAGACAAGAAATGGGAAAAAGTGGAAGAGAGTTTGTTGTGGAGAACTACGATTGGGAGAAGATTGTTAAGAAATTGGAAGAGATGCTGCTTACAGTAGGAGGATTTACATGAGGATTTATTTGTTAAATCCACCGTATATCGAGAACTTTGTTCGATGTGGTCGGTGGCAGGGAGTAACCGCAAGAGGAGGAACTTTGTATTATCCAATTTGGCTTGCTTATGCAGCTGGTGTGTTACAAAAAATCGGGCATGAAGTTAGATTGGTAGATGCAATTGCATGGAAATGGGATAGAAACAAAGTATTGGAAAATGCCAAAAAATTCAAGCCTGATTTAGTTGTTGTTGACAGCAATTTTTCAAGCTTACAGAACGATATTGAAGTGGCGACGCTAGTAAAGGAGAATACTGGAGCTATATCTGTGATAGTAGGCCCTCCAGCCTCCCAGTTCTCGGAAAAGATATTGAATAATGGAATAGACATTGTAGCACATTTTGAATATGATTTTACCTTGAGCGATATTGCTGAGGCAATTGATAAAAACAGCGATTTTACAAATATTAGAGGAATTTCACATAGAAAAAATGGAAAAATAATACATAACCCAGATAGAGACTTTACGAGCTCTGAAGAACTCGATAGAATTCCTTTTGTTTCAAGAGTGTATAAGGATCATCTCAACATTAAAGATTATTTCCTAAATCATGCTCTGTACCCGATGGTTCAGATATTCACGGGTAGAGGCTGTCCAAATAGATGCACATTCTGTTCCTGGCCTGAAACATTAATGGGTAGGAAATATAGAGTTAGAAGTGTTCAGAATGTTGCAGATGAATTTGAATTTGTTGCGAATGAACTCCCAGAAGTTAAAGAAATTTTTATCGAGGATGATACCTTTACTATAAACAAAAAGAGAGTGAAGCAATTTTGTGAGGAAATAAAGAGAAGAAGAATAGACACAAGCTGGGGTTGCCAGAGCAGGGCTGATTTGGATTATGAAACAATGAAAGCGATGAAAGAAGCCGGTTGTCGTTTGCTGGATGTCGGCTATGAGTCTGGAAGCGATGAGATATTAAAGAACATAAAAAAAGGTATAACAGTAAATCAGCTGAGAGAATTTACAAAAAACGCTAAAAAAGCTGGATTAAAGATACTAGCGGATTTTGTAATAGGGTTCCCCGGAGAGACAAAAGAGACAGCAGAGCAGACGATAAGGTTTATTAAAGAAATAAAACCCGATCTGCTGCAGGTTGCAGTAGCAACACCGATTCCCGGCACGGAGTTTTACGACTACGTGAAGGAGAATGGGTTTTTGCTGGTAGATGATTTAGAGGAATCATTAGATAGTTGGGGAGCGCAAAAGTGCATCATATCTTATCCGGAGTTTACGAAAGAGGATATAGAGAATTATGTGGATAGGGCATTAAAGGAATATTATTTAAGCCCTTCTTATATACCGGTAGCGATGAAGAATATTTTGAGGAGGAATGGATTACATGAGTTGAAGGTGATGGCTAAGTCTGCGAAGGTGTTTATGAAGTATATAGGCAGGAGAAAAATTTGAGTGATGTAGGTGTATTAGTATAAAGTTTTTTGAGCTTTTGTGTATATAGGGGGAGAAAAATGAGAGAAGCGATGTCAAGAAAGAAGAGTTTGATACTATATGGTGGGACATATCTGAATAAAGGAGGGGCAGCAATAGCTTATGGGACTCTAAAAGTTCTCAAAGAACTTGGTATTGATTTTAAATACATAATAGATCCAGAATCTTTCTTTCCATTCGATTTATTGGATGTAGTTCCTATTTATAGATTTTCTGATACTCTTAGTACAAACTCTCTTCCATCAGTAAATCCCATCTACACATATAAACCATTCTTAAAGTGTTTAATTAAATCTCATAAATCCGAGATAAAGCTGTTACGTGGCAAACCAATATGGCATATTGGCGATAGTCCTTTTAGTGATAAACGCTCTGTGTTATCTGTTATTGGGCAGGTGATTGCTTTGCAAACACTAAAAGCAGCTACAAATGGAAAGGTTATCATTGGTGGAATATCTTTGGAGTATCCGCGAACTAAAATCGGAAAGTTAATATTGCAACATTTCTTTAGGAAAAATGCTGATTATTTGTTCGTTAGGGGAAAGGAAACCTATGCTACTCTTCAGGAGTTGGGCGTATCAAGTGAGAAAATATCTATGATTTGTGATTTTGCTTTTTACTTGGACAAAAAAGAGAGTGAGGAGACTAAAAATTTATCTAAATTAATTAGGGAAGCAAATAAACCTGCTGTTGCCTTAATTTTCAGGGAGTATTCTTATGGTCGACATAGAGAGAAGTATATTGAAGGTATTAAAAAGTTTGCCTCTAAACTAGAAGAACATGATTGTAAGGTATTTTTTATTCCAACATCATATTCTTATCTATTACCGGAGAATGACCAAATATTTTTGGAAAAAGTGGTAGGCGTAGACACGCGTCAAATAATTAATATAAAGGACTTTTGCCCTGAAGAGATTATCTCTATATTCAGCAATTTTGACGTTGTAATCAGTGCAAGGTTGCATGGAGCTGTTTATGGTGCCTTAGCAAATGTGCCAACAATTCATCTTTATGAGGATCGTAAGAGCTTGGAGGTAATAGGTAATGTATTTGGTAATGCGATACCTTTAATTAAACTTTTTGATTTTGCAGAAGGTAATGAATCAAATGAGATAGCCAGAATTGTGGGAAATTTGCTTAGAAAGAAGAACGAAATTTCGTTTGAAATAAAATCGCGTCTAAAAACTACGAGAGAGAACTCGATCGGCAAATTAAGGTATGTATTATTAGAAGAGAAGCATTTATTAGAAGAAACTAATAAGTAGAGATAGAGATATGGGGTGCACCTCAGGGTAAAGCCTTGGTTAGTATAATGAAGATAGCACACTTCGTTTCGAACTTTCCTAAGAGTGAAAAAAGCGAAGTATATGGAAAATCTTTAGCGGCTTATAATACATGCTTAAGTCTTGCTCGTAAGAGACATGATGTATATGTCTTTACTCTCTCCGAAAATAAAAAGGATTGTGTCGAAGATTATAAAGGTATTAAAATCCATAGATATGGGTCACTTTTCGGCTATCACTCTGAAAGATTTTCTTTTAAAATTCTATACAAGCCGTTAGATTTTGATTTTGACATCGTCCACATTCACAGTGGCATCTCGATGACTGTAGTGGGAGGATTTAGATATGTAATGAAAAAGAAAAGACCCTTAGTAATAACTTGGCATGGCGACTCTGTACGAGAACCAAAATATTGTAGATATACTGGGCTTATTCCCAACATTGCTGCTTACTTTTACAAATATCTTGCGGACAAAATATTGTCCTATGCAGATGTTATAATTTCTGTTTCCAAATCATTCATTAATGAGTCAAAATTTTTACATAAATATATAGATAAAATAGTTTTTATTCCAAACGGTATAGATCTAGAAGAGTTTAACATTCCATACTCAAAAGAAGAATGTAGAGATATGTTAAAACTAGACAGAGAAAAAAATATAATTTTATTTGTTGGATCGCTACATCCCCTAAAGGGGCCACATATATTATTAAAGGCCATACCAAAGATTATAAAGGAGAATAGAGATACCCTATTTGTGTTCGTGGGTGGCGGGGATATTGATAGATACAAAGAGTTATCGGAAGAGCTTGGCATCAGGAAATATGTAAAATTTACTGGTTATGTTGATGAGAATAAGCCTTTTTATTATAAAGCAAGTGACATCTTCGTCCTTTCTTCATTTTTAGAATGTTTACCCCTTGTAATTTTAGAGGCAATGGCTTGTGGTGTTCCAGTTGTCGCATCTGATATTGGCGGAATTCCTGATATTGTTGAGAATGGTAAAAATGGCTTATTAATCCCTTCGGGAAATTCTGATGCGTTAGCAGATGCAATAATTTATTTATTAGAAAACGAAGATATAATAAAAAAAATGGGGTGGAACGGAAGAGAGAAAGCTGGGGAATATTCATGGAGCAGAATTGCTGAAGAGACTGAGAAAGTTTATTTAAGCTTGATGAGGTGAAATGAATATGATAAATATTGGTATACTAACTTTTCCTATGGCTCAGGCAAATCTTAAACCTTCATCTAATTTTGTAAATATAATTCAAGCTTTGTCAAATAATATATTTATCATTATAGTGTACAACAAGGAGATCCCTATTCATGAGGATGGGAAAAATCGTGAAATTTATAAAATATGTCATAAATCAGGAAAAAACCCGCTTAATAGAATTTCAAACTATATTTTGACACAGTTGAGAATATCCTATAAATTTGCAAAGCTATCAAAAGATGTAGATTTGTGGTTTTTTTATATAGGTGATACCGCGGTAGTACCGATGATAATTGCAAAGATATTAAGAAAACGAGTTATCTTAGCTGTGGCAGGTTTTATGGAGAAGGAGATAGAGTTAAAAAATGATTTTATTGCTAAGATATTAAAACCTTTCAAAAGAATTAATCTCGCTTTCTCAGACGGCATTATCCTCTACTCACCAAACCTCATCAAAGAATGGAACTTAGAAAAATACCGAAACAAAATTAGTATCGCTCATGAGCATTTTCTAGACTTTGACAAATTCAAAATAAAGAAGAATTTTTATGAAAGAGATAACCTGGTTGGCTACATTGGGCGTTTAAGTGAGGAAAAGGGTGTATGGGAGTTTGTTAAAGCAATTCCTCAAATAACAAAAGAAAATGCGGAGATAAAAGTTTTAATAGGTGGAGACGGTCTATTACGAGATAAAATTGAGGCTTTTTTGAATGAAAATAATTTAAATAGTAAGGTAAAACTCGTTGGATGGATTCCACAGGATGAACTCCCCGATTATTTGAATGAGTTGAAATTAATTGTTTTGCCTTCTTATACAGAAGGCCTTCCAAATATTATGTTAGAGGCGATGGCCTGTGGCACGCTTGTATTGGCAACACCGGTGGGAGCGATTCCAGATGTAATAAGGGATGGTGAGACTGGCTTTATAGTGGAAAATAATTCGCCGGAGTGCATAGCCAAAAATATAATGAGGGTTTTAAATTATCAGAATTTAGATAGAATTGTGAAAAATGCGAACGAGTTGATAAGGAAGGAGTTTACTTATGAGGCTGCTACGGAATGGTATAGAAAGATATTGGAGAACATTTAAGAAGATAAAATGGCAGTAAAGTTTGAACATAAAGAATGGTTTACATTTATATTCTCACTACTCTTTATAGCAGACATAGCAATACTTTTAGACATCCCATTCCTAAGACAAATCTTTGGATTCTTTTTTCTCACGATTTTACCGGGGTTACTAATCCTTCAAATTCTAAAATTAAGTAAGATAGGATTCTCAGAGAAGTTTGTATTATCTGTAGGGCTCAGCATTTCCTTTTTGATGTTTTTTGGATTATTGATAAACAATTTATTGCTCTGTCTCGGATACGAAACGCCATTATTAACAGTCCCTCTTTTAATCTCTTTTAATATCGCATTCATTGTATTAGCAGTAATTGGATATGAAGTAAACAAAGAACTTTCTTTTTCTCTGCCAAATCTTAATATGAGCATGTCTGAAAAAGCATTTTTGATTGTTCCAATTTTATTTCCAGCATTGAGCATATTTGGAATGAACTTAATGAATACAACAGATAATAATATTGTCTTAATATTTCTGCTATTTTTAATTCCAATTTATATTGCTATCGTATGTTTTTTCAATCAGGAGTTTCCAAAGAGACTTTATCCAATCGTGATATTCTTGATTAGCATATCTCTTTTGCTTATGTTATCGTTGAGATCGAATCATATTATAGGAGCGGATACACATGCAGAATTTAGACTATTCCATGCCACATTGAATAATATGTATTGGAGTATAACTGCACATAACGCACTTGATGCCTGTCTTGCCATTTCATTGTTGCCAGCAATATACCAATCCATAATAAGTATCAGTCTAGAATTCTTATTTAAAATTCTCTATTCAGTGATATATTCCGTCTCACCATTAGCGATATATATTTTATCAAAGAAATATGTTGGAGAGCGGTGTGCATTTCTTGCATCATGTTTTTTTATGTCCCAATATAATTTTTTGTGGACCGCCGCTAATGCACGCACAAATATGGCAATACTATTCTTCGCACTCGCAATGATGACACTCTTCAATGATAAAATAGACTCAGTGACAAAGAGAATATTATTTATTGTATTTATGGCTTCATGTGTGGTATCCCATTATACAACCACTTACATTTTCTTCTTTATCACGCTTGGAGCTTTAATAGGAGTGGAGATATTGTCAAAGAAATACACCTTTAAAAAGGTAGTAAGTTTAACGATTGTATTAATATTCTTTGCTTTGATATTCTTTTGGTATTCTCAGGTAACTGAGACCGCATTTGCTGCGGGAGTCGTTTTCGTTGAAAAAACTCTCAATAACTTAAATAACTTCTTTATTGAAGAGTCAAGGGGGGCCGCCGTACAACAAATATTCGATCCAAGCATCATGAAACAAGCTATACCATACAAGATAGAGTTCATATTTAGATGGATAACCTTTGCATTCATTGGCATCGGGATAATCACGTTGATAAAAAAATATAAAGAGACGCCCTTTACAGAACTAAATATTAAAAAACCAGAATTTTTGAGGAAGAAATTCGAAGTCGAATATTCTATAATTGCACTTGCTAGTGTCGGATTGTTAGTTGTGATGGTTGCGCTTCCTTATGTTGCAGTTGGATATGACATAAGCAGGTCATACCCTATTGCAATTACTACTTTATCTGTATTTTTTGTAATCGGGGGGATGATATTTTTAAAGTATTTAAATCAGTTCTTTGTAAATTTTCTGAACAAAGCGTCAATGAAACTCTTTCTTTCCAAAGACAGAGCCCGCTTTATGAAAAGATGCAGTTCTTTTGATAAGTCTTTTACGAAAAAAACTTCACAAATCCGGATATGTGTGGTTATATTGTTAGTTTTAATTCCTTATTTTCTTTGTGTTACAGGTGCTATGTATAATATATTTGGTGTTCCACGAGCGATTACCTTAAATTCAGAAGGTAAATTTTATAGTGCTCTGTATATCCATGATCAGGAAAGCCATGGTACGAGATGGCTATGTGAACATATAGACAATCCAATAATATATAAAGATGCTGCAGGGTTTTTGGGGCTGGAGGGTGTGGACCCTACCAAGTTACCAAAAAAGATACGCTATCTTGGACAAGAGAAGAGAATAAGAGACGGATATATCTATTTGAGATACGTAAATATTGTAGAGCAGAAAATATGCACGACTCTTTGGTGTGAAGAGCCAAAAGATATAATGGAATATTCCTATCAATTTGCTGGAAGAAGTAAGATCTATGATAATGGTGGCGCAGAAATATATAAATAAACAGAGGGTGATAATATGAGAATATTAATGGCATGTAGTGCCCGGCTGGACGGACGAGATGCACAAACAACCCACGTATTGGAACTATTCAAGAATTTAGGGAAGCTAAGAGACACTCATTTATTCGCACCGAGACCAAAGAAGCTTGTGAATGAAGCACAGAATACCATATTCGTTCCGACAATAATGCCTATATTTAAATCTGCATTCTATCAATTATTTTTATTTCTCTATCTAATCTATTACTGCTTTAAAATGTCCCCTGATGTGATATATGGTCGTCTTTCAAATCTCAGTTTTTCATTCTTTTTCATCTCCAAAATTTTTCGAATTCCTTATGTTATAGAGGTAAATGGTTTGTTAATTGATGAGGAGAAAATGATTGGCAGACCAAAAGTACTTACGAGACTAACAGGATTGAATGAAAAACTCAACTACAAACAGGCGGATAAGATCGTCGCTGTAACTCAAGGCATTAAGGATGGAATAAAGGAGTTACATAGTATTCCAGATGAAAAAATTGTTGTAATTCCAAATGGTGCAAATACTGATTTATTCAAGCCAATGCATCAGGAAAAAGCAAAAAAAGAATTAAAATTAGAAGAGAAAAAAAATTACATCTGCTTTGTCGGTAACCTTGTCCCATGGCAAGGAGTTGAGTTTCTCATCCTGTCGGCACCTTTGATATTAAAAGAGAGTACACATACAAAATTCTTGATTATAGGTGACGGTCCGATGAAAGAAGAACTTATAGATCTTGCAGAGCAAATGGCTGTATCTGATAAATTCATTTTCACCGGAGTAGTTCCTTATGAAGAAGTGCCAAAATATATCAACGCAAGCGATGTCTGTGTAGCATCTTTTATAAGAAAGAGAAATCTGAAAATAGGTTTATCTCCATTAAAAATTTACGAATATGCAGCATGTGGAAAACCAATTGCAGCGTCAAGAATTCCAAATTTAGAATTTATAGAAAAACAAAAAGCAGGAATCTTAGTAGAACCGGAGAATCCTAAAGAATTAGCAAAAGCAATAATAAAACTCCTTAAAGATGAAAGATTAAGAAGAGAACTGGGAGAGAACGGTAGAAAATACGTCACAAAAAATCACAGTTGGGAAGCCGTTGCAAGAAAGGTTGCAGAAGTTTGTAAAAGCGTTGTTGTGGAACATGAAAGAAGCAGGAGATAAAAAAAAACGACAAAACTCCTCATCAAAGTCACACAAATCCGTGGAACCTGCGCAGTCTTCAAAGGAGGCGAAAAAACTCGTAATTGAAGCCCCCGAGGTCAACCTGAAGGAAAACGACAGAATCTGCATCCACGCCCTGGCGCCGTTGCTATACTACGTGGTAGCTTTAAGAGAGGGTATAGACCTGTAAAGCTTGGCTTGGCAAAAGAAGGGAATAAACTAAAGCATTTATTCAATGCGTCTCTCCCTGAGAGCCATACACAGATGGCGGGACGGTTGTGTTTGAGGTGGTGAGGGAGTAGGGTGAAGGAATCAAAAAATTCGCATTTGATGTCGGCATAACGTTTCTCGCATCCGCAGTTA
>Ga0190306_1000753_pt1 | contig 10041 bp, 8 predicted proteins | sample 48700734_MG_FD_161657 | JGI IMG/M metagenome (GOLD analysis project Ga0190306, IMG submission 161657) | Hydrothermal vent sediment bacterial communities from Southern Trench, Guaymas Basin, Mexico - 4870-07-3-4_MG | ecosystem: Environmental > Aquatic > Marine > Hydrothermal vents > Sediment ...
TACTTTCCTTTTGATTTGTTTTATCCTCTTCCTGATTTGTTCCATCTTCTTCTTGATTTATTTCTTCTTCTTGGTTTGACTGGGTTTCTCTAATTGTTGAATTCTCTTCTTTGGGAGTGCCATAAATAAAAACTTGACCAATTTGCCTTGGTTCTCCGCTGAAACTGTGCCAGCCGGTTTGGTAATCTAAATTCCTTTCTATTGTTCGATACTCCTGGTTGTTGTCAGCCGGCCAACTGGAAGTTGCTTGAAGATAGTCCAAAAGTTGACAGTGATCATCAAAAAGATAAATTTCAAAATTTGGCTTATCGTTTTTCAAATTAGCCCCAGTGTAAATTTGATCAGCAATGTCTTTAAGAGAAGGCGAAGAATTATTTTTCTCTAAAAGATAAAATTTAGTCGAAGTGGTGGTTCCCAAAGTTTTTCCAGTTAAAATTATTTTCAAAGACAATTCTTGGCTATCAATCTTTCTGCCAAGAATCTGAAAACCGGTTAGGTTTAGTTCTTTATCAGAGAGATTTTTTAATTCAATCCATTCATCATAAGGATTATTCTGATTGCCAGCCCAAGCAATTTCATTGAAAATCAAATCAGGATCTGAAATTGGCTGAGGATTTTCAGGTAAAGAACAATAAAGAGGAGAAGTTTGCTGGTTGGTTTTTTCCTCTTGGCTATTTGAATTTTCTTGGCTTGAATTTTCTTGGTTGTCAGAATTATTAGATGATTGACTATTATTGATTGAACTTTCACTTCCGCCAACCGAAGCTGGTTTTTCTGAATTCGGTGCTTTTGGCGTACCATAAATCCTTTCTCTACCTAAAGGTGTACCACTGCCATAATAACTATGCCAAGACAAATCATCACTTCTTTCCATTGTTCTTTTGCTTTTGTTTTCACCAGCTGGCCAGTCAGGAGCAGCTTCAATAAAGTCCAAAAGTTGGCAATGATTGTCAAAGAGATAAAGTTTATAATCTGAATTAGTTAAACTGCCTTTGTAAATTAAATCAGCTTCAATTTCTGGCAAAGAATTATCATTAGTCCTTTCTAAAAGGAAATAGTTGTTCTGAAAAATTTTACCTTTGAGGAAAATTTTTATTTTTTTCTTCCCATCTTTACGAGAAAGACCGATAATTTGAAAATTAGTTAAATCAATTTCTTGGTTGGTTAAATTCCTCAATTCTATCCATTCGTTGCTGGCACTCCTTTTTGTTCCCATCCAAGCAATTTCATTAAAAATGACTGGTGAATGTTTTGGTTTAGCAATCGAGGGAATTTGACAAAGAGAATTATTAGATGAAAAACTTGGCGTAGGTGAAGGAGTTGGCAAGGGAGAAGGGCTTGGGTTTGGAGTTTTTGGAGTTGAAGTCGAAGTTAAGGTTAGGGTAGAAGTTGAAGTTAGAGTTGAGATTAGAGTTGGAGTTGGAGAAAGAAAAGAATCATCAATTGAATTATCAGCTGAAGACGCTAAAGAATCAGTATTTATCAACTCATCTGAAGTTCTCATCGGATTAATAGATGTTCTAATGTTCTTAAGAACATTAGAATGCTCTTCTTCTTTGTTTTGGGAAGGTGTGTTTTTAGATTGGTTGTTTGATAAAGAAAGTTCGAGGTCCTTTTCTAATTTTTTCTCTTTTTGCTTTTCTTGGTTTTTTTCTTCAGGAACAACTTGGCTTAATTGACTGCTAAAATTGCTCTTTTTGTTTTTTAAACCAATTTTTTCAATAATTGATTCTGAAAAAGAAAGTAAAGAATTGCTTATTTTTTCTGAAGTTTTCTTGGCTATTTCAACAAAATTAACTGGCTTAGCCAATTCTGGCTGAGAAAATTCTTTTCTCTGCCAAGGATTTGAAGGTGGAGAACCACCTATTTTTTTCAAAGCATATACTTTTTTATTTACTTTATAAGAATACTTTCCTACACTAAAATTTATTTTAATTTTTATTGGAAAACTGCCCAAGGTTTCTGCCTTAGAAATAACTCTTCTGTTTAAGGAAAAAATCTTTCCATATTCTTTTTCTAAATCATTCATTGAAACTAGTTTATACCTTTTATCATCCCATTTAATTTTTGGACCATAAAGTTTATCTTGGGATGACCAATCAAAGTAAGAAAACATTCCGGTAGTTAAATAACTATTTTTATTAGAAGTATCAAAAAATCTATCTGGCATTCCATTATTATTTCCATCAGGACAACTAGCATGACTTCCTTTTTCTACTAAAATTCTTTGATGATTTGTTTTAGGATGATCTAATTCATTGTTTGCCAAAAATATCTTTGTTTTAGAACCATTATGGGCAAAGCCAATTACTTTTGTTGATTTTTTAGTATTTTTATCTACATAAACATCAACTCTTTCCCAGTCACCATAATGCTCGTTAGTAAATTCATTAAAGATATAATAAAGATGATATTCATAAATCCATTGATTATTTTCCTTGTCATCAACAAGATGATAAAAGACAGTAAAATGGTTCAATTTTTCTTGTTTAGTTAAACTATCATATTTTTCTTTTGCTTTCTCGGCTGGGATTTCTTGTAAATTTTTGTCATAATTGAAATCCAAAGGATTGCAAGGAAAATATTTTTCTTCTGAATCAAACCAAAAATTAGGAGCGTAATTTCTTGGATCAGGATAAGAAAGATTTTCAGTTTGAAAAACAGAAAAGACAAAAAATCCTTCTATTAAAAGAAGGAAAAGAGAAAAAATCAGAAAAAATATCTTCACTCTATGACTTTTCATACTTTATCTCTTTAAACAAAGATAAAGCAAAAGACAAACTGATTAAAAGGAAAGTTAAAAGATAACTTAATAAAAGGGAATGGAAAAGATAAAAGCCAATGAGATTACCAATAATTGGAGAAATAATTGCAAAAATAGCCACCCAAATTGGAGGAATGAGAATTAGTTTTAGTTTAGATGATTTTTTAAAGAAAAAAGAGTAAAAAATAGTGACGAGGAGAAAAGTGAATAGAAATTCCATCCAAATTCCCGCAACAACAAGAGAAGGTTTTAAGTTTAAAAGAGGAGTTATATCTACTTTAAACAAATAGAAAATTACAATGTAGATTGGTGAAATTACCGCGCTTAAAATATATAACCATTCGTTAAATATTCCCGGCATTACAAATGCTAGAACCCACATCGGAATACTCAAAAAAATCAAAAGTAAAAATTCTTTCTTCTTTTCTCTTAAAAACGAAAAAGCCAGAACAAAACCTCCAAAAACAGAAATCCAAAATGCTCCAAGAATGATAGAAAAAGGATTAGTGAAAGCTTCATTGTGGCTAGTTGTCCAGTCATAGCACTGCCACCCCCATAGAATTCCGGCAATTCCAAAACCTAAAACGACAGCTATGAGTTGTTTTCTAAATTCTTTTGATTCTCGCCAATTTGAAATCCACCAATTCAATTTTTTCTTTGGCAAAAGAAAAAAACTTCTAACTCTTTTTGAAAAAGGCATAAAAAAGTTTTTTTACTTTAAAAAAAGTAAAAAGAAATGTCAAATTTGGGTTAAAAAAATGGGGGGCTTAATTAGAATAGATTAAGGAGTTTAACAATAAAAAGAATGTAAATCAAAATATACATCGCTCCTTCCCAGATGTAAATCCTTCTGGAAATTCCAGAAATCACGAAAAGGAAAGTAGCAAGAACTAAAAAGGGAAGCCCAATCGAGAAGGTAAGATTATCTACTGCCAGAGGTCTAATTAAGGCAGGAACGCCGGCTACAATTAGGATATTAAAAACATTTGAGCCAAAGACATTTCCTAAAGCAATTTCATATTTTTTCTTTATGGCTGCCCTGACCGAAACAACCAATTCTGGCAAAGAGGTACCAACAGCAACACCAGTAATGGCTATTAAGCCAGCGGATATCTTTAAAATTTCAGAAATTTTTAAAACCGACTCAATGGTATAGTTGGCGCCAAGGATCAAACCAACTATTCCCAAAATTAAAAAAAGAGAGGTTTTCGGCTCCAATTTTGCTGGTTTTTCTTTTACTTTTTCCCTTCGCCTTTCAACTCGGGAGGGTAAAATTTTAATCTTTGTTCCTTCAGGCAGAATCTCTACCAGTTCTGGGCTGATTACCTCTTCTTTTCTTTGAAAAACTGTGTAGAGAAAATAGACAGCAAATGCTAATAGAAGAAGAATTCCTTCTCCAAAAACAATTTTTCTATCCCAAACAATAAAAATAAACAAGCCAGTGGTAGCGGTTAAAAGAGGGGCATCCAGGTCAATTAAACTTCTTTTAATAAACAAACTCCGAGCAGCAACTGCTGATAAGCCAATAACTAAAAGAATATTGGCAATATTTGAACCAATTACATTAGCAGTGACAATTTCGCTTGCTCCTTTTAGAACAGCGGCAATAGAGGATGCCAATTCAGGAAAAGAGGTACCAATAGAAACAATAGTTACTCCAATAATAAAAGGTGAAATTTTTAAAGCCAAGCCAATCTTTTCTGAACTTTCAACAAGCCAATCAGCCGACTTTACCAGCAAAGTTAAGCTTAGAATAAAAACCAAAATCCAAATTACAAGCATATATTTTACATATTTTGAATAAAATTCTGATACCGACTTTTAAAAGTAAAAGAGCCAAAATTTTAAAGTGTTGTAATAGGTCTTGACTGAACAATATAAAATCTTCCTTTTTCTAGACACCATTCAATATCTTGAGGAGAATTATAATGATTCTCTATCTTTTGACAAATTTGGGCAAGTTTTAGAATTTGTTTGTCAGAAAGCTTTTGTTTTTCTTGTTTTTCTTTAGAAACTTTTACTTCTTTAGTTTCTTTACCTTTTTTAACAATCATCATCTCCTGTTTTGAAATATTTTTATCTATAATTTTAAATTGTTTTGAATTTAGAATTTGTGATTTAGAATTTGTTTCGGATTTCGTGCTTCGAATTTCGAATTTTTCTATTACATAAGTATCCGGTGTGATCTTTCCGCCAACAATTGCTTCTCCTAAACCCCAGCCAGCCTCAATAACCATTTGATTTCTATTTTTAGTGACTGGATGAACCGTAAAACAAATACCAGAAACTTCAGATTGAATCATTCTTTGAACAACCACTGCCACACTAACCGGATGGCATTTTTTTAATTCTTTACAAGTCATCGCTCGGATTTTTCCTAAACGAGAAGTTCTAATTATCTTTTTTTCAAAAGCATAAAATAAAGCTCTTGGGGTAAACAAAGAAGCCCAGCATTTTTTAATTTTCTCTAAAAGGTCTTTTTGAGAAACATTCAAATAACTTTCTAACTCCCCCGCCCAAGAAGCAATCGAAGAATCTTCGACAGTAGCAGAAGATCTTACTGAAACCAAAAACTTGCTTTTAGTTGATGTTTGATTTTTGAGATTCAAAAAACTTTTAATAATTTCTTCTTCAATCTCTTTTGGTATTTTGGCATCACAAATTAAATCTCTAATCACATTTGAAGCCCGATCAACTGAATTGATGTCTTTAAAGTTTATTTTAGAAAGTTGAGTTAAAATTTCTACACCAAGGTCAGTTTCTTCTAAAAATTTATCAAAAGCCGAAACTAAAATCACAAAACCTTCTGGAATTGGAAATCCTGCTTGAGTCATTTCTCCAAGCGAAGCTCCTTTACCACCAGCGATAGGAATGTCTTTTTTTGAAATTTTATTGAAGGGTTTAGTGAACACTTTTTGAATCAAATTTAATTTGAAAGAGTTTTGATCATTTTCTCTAGTTCTTCTGATGTTAACTCCTTAAAAACACCCGTTTCAAAAATCTGGCATTTCTCATATAATTCATCAAAAAGTTCTCTTGGATGTAAGTGAAGTTGAAGACTGTATTTTCTCAAATCTCTTTTTCTAATAGCCATTTCCATAAAGGAATGAATTTGATGGTTTTGTCTTTGAATTTTTCTTTGCCTTCGAAATCTTGAGTAAAAATAATCAACTCTTGGCATTTTAATTTTTCGGCTCCTAAAATTAGATTTTTTATTTCTCTTTCTTTAGTAAAAAAATCTTCTAAATTAGCACAGACTTGAAAAAGAGCCTTTATCTTTTTACCTTCTTTTAAAAGAAAATCTATTTCTTTTTCTTTGTTTTCTATTTTGTAATAAAAAATTTCATTTTTTGGAGAAATTTCTTTTTCCCTTTGAAATTCTAAAAAAGTGAGATTTTCCAAAATCCTTCCTAAATTCTCTGAGAATTTAAAACCAATAGCATTACTTAGCCCAGTATCAATCGAATAAACTTTTTTAGGAGATAAAATTTGAGAAGTTAAGGAAAAAGAAAATTTTGGCATAAAAAAACAAATCCTAGATATCTCTAAATATCTTGAAAACCTTTCCGCACTATCTAAACTTATTTTAAAATAATTTTTTATTTTATTAAAAGAAATTAAATTTCCTACATTGGTTAAATAAAATCTAGCCAGATCCTCAATTTTACCAATTTCTCTAATCTTAAATCTTTTTATTATGTCTTTGGTCACAATATCTTTAAAATATTCTCTTAATAGTTCTTCTTTTTTTTCTATTAAAACCACTTCAGGAAACCCACCGAATTTTAGATACTCTTCAAAAAATCTTTTTATTTTTATTCTATTTTTTATCAACTCTAATTTACTTTTAATTTTTAAATTTTTAAACTCTAAGAATTCTTTAAAACTTAAAGGAAAAACCTCTAAATCTAAATGTCGGCCGGCTAAAACAGTGGCGTATTCTTCAGAAAGAAGTTTCGAAGAAGATCCAGTCACGATTACATTTGCTTTTTTGTTTTCTTTTAAAAATCGAGCAAATCTCTCCCATTCTTTTACTCTCTGAATCTCATCTAAAATCACAATTTGATTTCCAGAAGGCTTTAAATTTTCTAAATAAACCTCATAAATTTTAATTAAATCCTTTGCTTCTAAATTATCTGGAAATCTTGGGTCTTCAAAATTTATTACTAAACTTTCCTCCTTTCTCAATTTCTTTTCTTTGATTAACTCTTTAATCAAAAGGTAACAGAGAGCCGATTTTCCGGCTCGTCTTATTCCTTTAATTACTAAAATTTGCTTTCCTTTAAGAAGTTCTTTGATTCTTTTTTGGTACTTTTTCCTCTCTTTAAGATCTGGCTTGAAATTTCCCCAAAGATTCCAATCTACTAATATTTCTAAAATTTGGGCTTTATTCATAATTCTTTTTATATCGGTTGATTTGGGCTAAAACTTACCGATATAGTTTATAAGTATAAAAAAGTTTAATTTTTGTCAAGTTCCCCAACTTCTTTTGGTATAATAATTCTAAACACTTTTGAATAAGTAAAAAATGAAAAAATTTTTATTCAAAAAAAATAATCTAACAATCCAATAATCTCATCTTACTTACGTGCTTTAAGGCACGTAAGTAAGGAAAAATTAAAAGAAAAGGGAGGTGAAAAATTTTAAAAAGCCTTATTTTGCTCTTTTAAGAATTTTTACTATCCCCTTTTGGGCATCCACTTCAACTAAATCGCCATCTTTTAGAACCTTGGTGGCAATTTTGGTGCCAATGATACAAGGGATTTTAAGTTCACGAGAGACAATGGCAGCATGGCAGGTGATGCCGCCTACATTAGTAACGATTGCAGAAGCTTTTTTAATAGCAGGCATTAAGTCAGGACTAGTAGCTTCGGATACTAAAATATCTCCTTTTTTGATTTTTTTATATCCTCAACAACATTTACTATAGCCACCCTACCTTTTACTTGCCCCGGTGAGGCACACATACCTTTGAGTTCTGTTACTTTCTCTATTTTTACTTTTCGCCATTTAAGTTCCTTAACAAATTGTCGTGCTTTATTGCCTACTAGAATTTTACTCCCTACTCCTTCTTGATAAAAATAAATATGATAATTAAATCTCTCCTGAAGTAATTTTTTAGGAATGGTTCTCCTTACAATAAGATCCTCCATTTCATTAAAATAAGCATATCTTAAAAATTTTATAGGAATATCTTGGCGTTGAGATATTTCTTTTAATATAAGATCCCTTGTATAACATCCAAAAAACATAGCGTCTTTACGGTAACCTTTAAGGAAAACTGTATCAGCATATATCTGGAATAGTTTTTGATGTTTTTTGTCAATTTTAAGTCTCTTAATAATATTCTCCCGAATCTTGTCTGCTTTCTTAGGTCTATTTCTAATTTCTTTAATCAGTTTATCTGGATTTACCTTAGTAACAACAAGTTCTTTTATTTTTTCAATAAAATATTTTTTGTCCCAACCAGGTCCCTCAAATTGATATGAAAGCCATCCATATTTTTCGACATGAGCATTTAGTAAGCGATTAATTTTTGGATTTATTAATGGAAGTTCACTTAAAATATCTTCTGCTTTCTTTTTCAGAAATAATAATTTTGTTTCTTTAGAAGTAATAATAAATCTTAAAATACGTAAAATATCAATTTCCTCTTTTTGAGCATTGCTTAATTCTTTAGCTTCGGTTAAAAGATTGATAGTCTCAGGAATTGACAGGTTAAGGATTCCTTTAATTTTTTCTTCTAAATATTTAGATAAATAGTCATTAAAAATTCCATTATAATCAAGAAGGTTACCAAACCATCCTGAAAGATGCATATTGAGATGACTTACATAATATTCTCGGTATAATTCGTAAATATTTCTATCTGATAATTTTTTTAAATCGGTGTCTAAAATTCTCTGTCCAATTTTAATGAGTTTATCACTTCGTTTTCTAATATCCTTATTGGCTCTGATAGCCCAGAGAGGATTTTTAAGAGTTTTGTTCTTAATTTTCTCTGCTAGACTTTCTAAGGCTACAATATTATAACACAGTTTCATATTACCCTTTTCATAAATAAACAGAACTTCTTGTGGAGGGTAATTTTTTAATTTCAAATCTTTTCTAAGGTAATTTCTTAAATAATCCTTATCAAAATAAGGTGCATAAGAGGTTGCTGTTTGAGGATTTACTTTAAAAATCTCCTCAAAAACAAACCACTCAGGTTCATTCTCTCTTTTTTTAACTTTTGTCTTTTTAATTTTTGTCATATTTGCTCTTCAGTTAATTCTTCTAATGATATCTTAAGTGCTTTAGTAATTTTTTCAATGTTTTCAATTGGAGGAATTGTTTTTTTCTTGAAAAATTCTCTCTATTTCTTTTTTCTGCTCTAAAAGTATTTGTTTAATAATTATTTTTCCATAGGTGTTTAATCAACTGCAAATTTTCTTTTAATTTTGTGCAGTTGACTGCAAATTTTTGCCTTTGATTTAATTTATAGTTTCCTGAATAAACTAGTAAAAAATTCATTTTATACTAAAGATCTCCAATTCTTTTTATAATAGAGAAACTTTTTATTAAATTCTTCTTTTGGGGTAATTTCTATGCCTAAAGATTTAAGTTTTTGTTTTAATTTTTCAAATTCTAATTCTTTTTTGTTTTCAGAACATATCTTTTCAAGTTCAATGATATAACCATAACCTTTAGTGTAATCTAAACAAACTTTTATATCATCCCATTTAAACTCAAATCTTTTTCTAAACCATTTTATTTCAACATTATAACCTAAAGAAAGAAATAATTTTTCTAATTTTTCAAATTCATCTCGGTCAAATTTGATTTCAATTTCCTCTCTGTAGTTGTCATGAATATTTCCCTTTTTTAAGCAGATTTTTGAGAAAAAATTATTCCTTTGAATTCTTAGATCTTGGTCACAATCAAAATAAAAAGTTTCTTGATAATCTTCTTTAATTAAAGAGGCATTTTTCTTAAAGAAATCAAGCAAATCATTAAACTTTTCCTTTGAAATAAAACTTCGAATTTCTACTTCGATGTTCATAATATTAAAATTTCAATATTATTACCCCAATTACTAATTACAAACTACTAACTACTGCAAATTTTCGCGGAGCGAAGCTCGTCTTCGCCAAGGCTACGACGAAGCGAAGGCGGAAGGGCAGGGATTCGAACCCTGGGTACCCTTTCGGGTACACTTGCTCTCCAGGCAAGCCCGTTCGTCCACTCCGGCACCCTTCCGAGGATAGCTATTTAGCAATTGGCAATTGGCAATTGGC
>Ga0190306_1000754_pt1 | contig 10040 bp, 8 predicted proteins | sample 48700734_MG_FD_161657 | JGI IMG/M metagenome (GOLD analysis project Ga0190306, IMG submission 161657) | Hydrothermal vent sediment bacterial communities from Southern Trench, Guaymas Basin, Mexico - 4870-07-3-4_MG | ecosystem: Environmental > Aquatic > Marine > Hydrothermal vents > Sediment ...
CCTTTGTCAATCATGAAGAAATGGATAGGTACGGTCAGGGCTTTGTCTTTTATAATAAACACCACTTCGTTGATTTCTCTCTCAACACCCTTTTTGCTCCCATAGAGGTCAAAAAAATCAAAATCAATGTATGATGGAAGTATCCCCTCACCACAGGGTTTCTGGAAAAATTCCGCATGCTCTTCGAGCAAAACAAAATCCACTCCTTCCTCAGCCAGATATTTTGCAGTGGTCAAACCAGCCAAACCTCCGCCAACTATCACGACGTCCCTTTTCTCCATTGTCATCACGCCTTGGCAACGATTTTTATAATATCGCCATTCTTCAACTCATAATCCGCCCCAATAACCCTGTGGGTTCTCGCATCTATGGCTTTTATAAATCCCTCCCCAAGCTCGGTGTGGATTTTGTACGCGAGGTCTCTTGCTGTACTGCCCTTGGGCATGAGAAAGGCATCGGGGAGAACTCTTCCATCCTTGTCCGTTAGGTGATGCTCATCCTCTACCGGATAAACAACAATGAGGTTGAGCAACTCAAAAGCGGATCTTTCTATGCATTCCTGCACTCCGGTCGAGCCATAAACATCCAGGACTTTCTCCTTTATAAAATGCAGGGCGGATTTTTGTTTCTCGTCGAGTTTGCTATCATCCTTTATAGTAAAACTCGAAGATCCGGGCAGATAATCTATGAGACCCGCCTTCGAAGCCCTTCTGAGAGCCAGTTCCGCTTCCGCAGATGTCGGTATGCCGAGATATCCCTTTTCCTTCAATCTGTTTAAAATCTCCTCCATTTTATCTTTGGAGATGAGGTCACACTTGTTCAGAGCAACTATCATCGGTTTGCTGATCCTTCTGAGCTCGAAGGCGAATTTCAGGATGTCCTCCTCGCTCCAGTCCGAGGGTTTCTCGGGATTAAGACCCAGGTTCATTATGGCTTTGTGTATCTGATTTTCCTTTATCTTCAATCCAGCCAGTTTCTCGGCAAGCATCCTTTCAAATTTTATCTTGCCAACCTCACACTGTCTGGCTATCCTGTTCCAGTCCTTGCCCAGTATACCGGCAAACCAGTAGCATATCTCTTCTTCAAGAAAATCCACATCTCTGATGGGATCGTGCGTTCCGACATCACATGGTCTACCCTCATCATCTGTTGAACCCGACGCATCCACAATATGGATGAAGGCGTCAGCCTGTCTCAAATCATCGAGAAACTTGTTTCCGAGACCGCGCCCCTCGTGGGCGCCGGGCACGAGACCAGCAACATCTATAGCTTCTATAGGTATCAACCTTGTACCGTCAATACATCTTGAGTTGTTCGGACTACACTTTACGTTGAACTCCTTACACGGGCATTTCGCTCTCACATACATTATACCGATATTTGCATCTATCGTTGTGAAAGGATAGCTCGCTATCTCCACCATCGATTCGGTTGCCGCAGAAAAGAAGGTTGATTTTCCAACATTTGGCTTGCCAACTATCCCTATCTGCATGCTCATAATTCTTCACTCCAGGGCATCCTCAATCTCATCCACAATATCCGCACCGGAATTAAACCTTATCAATTTTTCCTCAATCTTTTCTCTGTCAACCTTCTCAAACAGGACACCTCTTCTGGCGAGAAGTTTTCCGTATATGGTTGCACTCTTCGGTAGATAAACCCTTTTCCCCTCCACATCTCCGTGAATCTTTACCTTTTCGTTCAGGTAAATGTCTCCATCGGTTTCCACGTTTCCGAATATCTCGACTTTTCTGCCCACGACTATATCGGACTCCGAAAGTATCGAACCGTGTACAATACTTTCGTCACCGATATTCACCAGACCGGGTGCTTCAAAATTACCGATTATTCGGCATCTGTTTCCTATAAGAAGACCATCTGAAGTTTTTGTTTTCTGTATGCCGAGATGAATTCCATTTGGTATGAACAGGAACTTTTCCGATATCGGTATAGATTTACCGCTCTCTTCGAGTTGTTCTATCAACTTTTCGATTTCCTCACTCTTCCCCAACCTGAGGAGCTGTAGAAGATATAGGAATATGTAGATTATGAGAGGTAGAGGACTTCTTATGTTTATCCAACCTTTTGCTTCAAATCCCTCCCTTATCTCAACATTGTCTCCGACATCCAGGTCTCCTTTGACGGAGAGTTTACCATCTATCATCACTCTGTTCCCCACATAGACGTTTCCATCGCTGGACACACTGCCCTTAATCCTGGAGAACATATCGATGTATATGTCATCCTTTGCAACGAGATCTCCCTTCACCTCCGCTCTTTCCCCTATGAAAATCCTGCCTTCCGTCTTGAAACCGAAGTCGGCGCCGGCGTTGTCGCCTATTATTACGTCTCCATCCGTCACAATCAGATGTTCCTCGAACTTTGTGTCCCCTGGTATAAGAAGTGTTTTTCTGTCGAAAGGCATCGAGAACAAACAAGTCCTGCCAAATTAAAAAGATTTATGATTCCGGAGGGCATACGCTGGTGAAGTGGAGAAAAAGGAACTCGCCGCCAGAATAGGTAGGAACGTCATACTGCTCGGTATAATAAGCTTTCTGAATGATGCGAGCAGCGAGATCATCAGACCGATTCTTCCTCTTCTGATAGTTGCTCTGGGAGGAAATGAACTCATACTCGGGTTAATCTCCGGTCTGATGGAAAGTACATCCAGCTTGCTCAAGGTTTTTTCCGGGTACATATCTGATAGGGTAGGAAAAAGAAAGCCCATTGTATTTTCTGGCTATCTGGCGTCTGCGATATTCAAACTGCTTCTTTCGGCATCAACGGTGTGGTATCACATAATGATTTTTGCAACCCTTGAGAGGGTTGGTAAGGGAATAAGAACCGCTCCGAGAGATGCTATAATCTCTGAATCGATGCCGGAGAAGAAGGGTAAAGGATTCGGTGTGCATAGGGCTCTCGACACCGCCGGCGCCGTACTGGGCGCATGTATGGCTTTTGTTTTGACATCGCTGATAGGTTTTGCATATACCAAATCTATACTGGTTGCAGCCGTCCTTTCTTTCGTATCCCTGATACCGTTTCTGTGGGTGAGAGAAACAAAGAAATCAATCAACAGGTCGGGCTTCTTTGAGGGTTTAAAAGAAATATCTCCATCCCTGAGGAAATTCCTCATAGTTGCGGCAATATTCGCTTTTGCAAACATCAGTTACATGTTTTTCATGCGCAGAGCGCAGGTCGTGTATGAGAATGATAATATGGTGCTACTTCTCTATATCTTGTTCAACATCTCCTACGCCGTCTTTGCCTATCCGTTTGGCATCCTCTCTGACAGGGTGGGAAGAAAAAGCGTGCTGATATCGGGTTATATCCTCTTTGCCACGGTGTTTCTCGGTTTCATGGTGATATCTTCCGAGTATGGTCTGATTCTTCTTTTCCTGCTGTATGGGCTGGTCTACGCCATCGTGGATGCCAATCAGAGGGCGTTCGTTTCAGACCTGTCCACAGAAGACATCCGAGCAACATCTCTTGGGCTATTCCATACGACCGTTGGAATCATCGCCCTACCAGCTGGAACGATCGCCGGATATCTATGGACTGAGTTCGGTTATCATTTCACATTCCTGTACGGTTTTGCAGCAAGCCTGATCGCGGCAATTTTGCTGGTTATATTTTTCAGAAGGAGGTAAATCCTCTTCTATTCCTTCTTCCACTCAACTATGCCAAAAATGGATGATATCACACTGAGGAGCGTGCCCACGCCAACGAGCCATAATCCTATATGGTACTGCTGTACGGGCGTTCTCGTTCCCCAGTCCCATCCGTTAGTGACGGAGAAACCGTTTACCATTCCACTGACTCCTATATCTATAGCCCACAGTCCCAGCATGACAAAGAAAAGACCGAGTATTATGGCGGTGAGTACAGATATCTGTCTGAGACCTTTCATCCTAGATATATATATTTGACAATCAATTATATAAATTTTATAATTAATTAGTTGTCGACGATTCTGTAGGCGATACAGGGACAACCGGCACCTCGAAATTGTTTGTGGATGGATAAAGTTTCTATCTTTGGTGCGGTATATGGTGGCACAATGACTGTAAGAAGTGTCAGCAATCAACTTTGTGGAATTATAGTAATACGGTATCGGTGTTCTCACCTATGGATCATCCCCGCTTCCCCAGTTTATTATGTAATGTTTCCTATCCTTAAGACCAAAATTTTTTATCGATTCAAGTTATAATAATTCAGTGATGGTGAGAAAGCTCATCGCCATCTTATTGACACTGCTGATTTTATTCTCTTCAATCTCTGTTGTAACCTCTGGTCAAAAGAATCAGGACGATGAAAACAGCGGCTTAAGAGACTCGCCATGGCCTATTGAACAACATGATGTCAGAAGAACCGGAAAAAGTCCTTATGGAAAGGATGGATGCACCGCTCTACTGAAATGGAGGATAGAACTTTCTGGTGCTCCATCTTCTATCTCGCCAGTGATAGATAAGGATGGAACGATATACATCGTGACATCTGAAAATCTCTACGCTATCAGTCCGGATGGAACAATAAAGTGGAAAACAAAAGTTGGTAATACCTTCTGTAGTGCTCTGGCAATTGGTAGAGATGGAACCATCTACACAGGAATGTGGAATGGTAAACTTTATGCAATCTCTCCAGACGGAGAGAAAAAGTGGGAGGTTCGCATAGGACCGGGTGGTGTAGCAAGGTCTCTAAACATAGATAAAGATGGCATCATTTATGTAGGAACTGCAGAACTGTGGGGTGTTGCAAAGTTTGCGGCAGTTTATCCAAACGGAACGATAAAATGGAGAATAAATGTGAGCGATGAATGGGGGCAGGGATTCTCAGCTCCAGCCATCTATGATGACACGATTTATGTTGAGGTATGGGTGTATTATGGTGAAAAGACCTATCTTTATGCCATTTACAAAAATAATGGAACAGTAAAGTGGAAGAGAAAACTGGGATGGAGCGGAACTTTACCAAATGGACCGAGTATAGCAGAGGATGGAACTATATACGCATATGCTGGTTCTACACTCTTCGCTTACTATCCAAATGGAACACTGAAATGGAAAAAGAACTTGGAGAGATCCATCTCCGAGTCACCTGTTATGGGAAATGATGGAACTATATATGTTGGGGGTTTCAATATCTGTGCCCTTGATCCAGATGGAAATGTATTATGGAAAAAAGAGTGCCCCTATTACTCTCATGGAGTGATCATAGATAAAAATGATGTGATCTATGGAACCGGAACGTATGGGTTGTTTGCTTTTTCACCAAATGGAACCCTAAAATGGATATACAAAGTTAACGAGGATCTGGATGGCTCTCCAGCAATTGGAGAGGATGGAACCATATATTTCGTGGGGTGGCATTATACCTCGCATGATATGACCACATATCTCTACGCAATCGAGCCAAGAGATGCTGCGGATTTGAGGATAACTGGAGTGTATTATGGACCGACCTTTAGGTGTATAAAGATAAAGGTGAAGAATGCTGGATGTGAACCAGCTTATAATGCTACATGTGAAGCAATAGTTCAGGTACCACTTCGATTTAGATCCAAGAGTGAAACAATAGTTTTTACAACTACGGTTCCATTCATAGATGTTGGAGAAGAAAAGGTGGTCAAAATCAAAGATGTTTACCTCTCTCCCTTTCTGTACCGTTCCCCTCTGGTAGACCTTTACTGGGAGAGCATACTCAAGGAGATACGTGTGGAAGGTGAAAACATCAACCCTGATATATATCTGGAAGGTAACAGATGTGACCTCATAACTGTATGGGGTCCCTTTGTTTTCGTGGGTAGTTTTCTGGGATGGCTGGTATTCGGATCAAGATGGGTCGAGGTAACATCATAACATCACCTCTTTCAAAAGGTTTAAACAGAGGGTTGTCTCACCGATTGAGAGTTGATTTAAAAGATAAAAAACTCTGAAATAAGGGTGTCAGGATAACTTAACATTTTTATATTGGATACCGGTTTGTGTAGAGGATTATGACCGAGAAATTACCATCTATTGACGAGTGGATTAAGGAGCAGGACTTCGAAACAACAGCCGAGATAAAGGTTCCCGAGAAACTCATAGATCAGGTCATAGGGCAAGATAAAGCTGTGGAGATAATAAAGAAGGCGGCGCAGCAAAAGAGACACGTCATGCTCATAGGCGATCCGGGAACGGGAAAATCCATGATGGCAAGAGCCATGACCGAATTTTTACCCAAAGAAGAACTCGAAGATATACTCGTCTATCCGAATCCCGAGGACCCAAACACGCCTCTTATAAGAGTGGTTCCGGCAGGAAAGGGAAAGGAAATCGTGAGACAGAAAAAAATCGAGGCGAGAAAGAAGAGCGAGCAACAGAGCAGTTTTATCCTTTCCCTATCACTCCTTATAATCATAACCTCTATCTTCTATGCCGTTGTATCCAAGCATCTTGAATATGCTCTTTTCGGATTGTTTGCCGGCATACTGATATATGCGTTTCTCGCACGTGGAGCCACATCTCCAAGTAGAATAGAATTACAGAACACCCCAAAACTCCTCGTCGGTCATGAGAAAGATGACAAACCACCTTTTGTGGATGCAACAGCCGCTCATTCCGGTGCTCTGCTCGGTGATGTGAGACATGACCCATTCCAGTCAGCGGGACTTGAAACGCCACCCCATCAACTGGTCGAGGCGGGAGCAATCCACAGGGCGCACAAGGGAGTTCTCTATATAGATGAAATCAACACTCTTAGCTTACAATCTCAGCAACATCTGCTCACGGCGATACAGGAAAAGAAATTCCAGATAACCGGTCAATCCGAAAGGAGTTTTGGAGCAATGGTCAAAACAGAACCTGTGCCCTGCGACTTCATTCTGGTATCGGCGGGGAATCTCGACGCTCTGCAGGGTATGCATCCGGCCCTGAGGTCAAGAATAAGAGGATATGGCTACGAGATATATCTTAACAGTACGATGGACGATACCGATGAGAATAGGAGAAAGTTGATAAGATTTGTCGCACAGGAAGTTGTAAAAGATGGGAGGATTCCCCACTTTGATAAGTGGGCGGTTGCCGAGGTAATAAGAGAGGCGCAGAGAAGAGCGGGGAGAAAGGGAAAGTTATCCCTGAGATTGAGGGAGCTTGGAGGTCTTGTGAGGGTTGCCGGAGACATAGCCGCAAGTGAGGGGGCAAAGGTCGTGACAAGGGAGCATGTGCTGAAGGCAAAGGAGATAGCGAGGTCTCTCGAGCATCAGGTTGCATCCCGTGCCATAGAGGCGAGGAAAGAGTACAAATCCTTCAAGACGGAGGGGACGGAAGTTGGCGTAGTTAATGGTCTGGCTGTATACTCTGCAGACCCCTCTCTCAGCGAATATGCGGGTCTTGTTTTACCCATAGTTGCTGAAGTAACACCCGCGGGATCAAGGGCGGAGGGAAGAATTATAGCGACCGGTAAACTTGGGGAGATAGCAAAGGAATCGGTGCAGAACATCTCGGCCATAATCAAGAAATATATGGGTAAAGATATATCGGATCATGACATCCACATCCAGTTCATAGGAACATACGAAGGCGTTGAGGGAGATTCTGCAAGCCTCTCCGTAATAACCGCCGTGATTTCAGCCCTCGAGAACGTGAAGGTGAGGCAGGATACCGCTATAACGGGTTCGCTCAGCATAAGGGGTAATGTTCTTCCTGTAGGAGGTATAGCAGCCAAAATAGAGGCGGCGGCGGAGGCGGGTCTCAAAAGAGTAATAATTCCAAAAGCCAATATCAAGGATGTCCTCATAGACGAGAGATATAAGGATAAGATAGAGATAATACCGGTTGAGACGCTGAGGGAAGCTCTTGAACATGTCCTTGTCGGAGAAGGTAAAAAAGAACTCCTCGAGAAGCTTGCCATGATGAGACCTCCAGAAGTCGTCGGCAAGATGGAACTCGAATCAGAGAAAAAGATTGTCGAGCCCAAAAAGTGATCAACATGAAGGCTCTCTTTATAGGTAGGTTCCAGCCCTTCCACAAAGGTCATCTTGAGGTTATAAAGGAATTTTCCAGAAAATTTGACAAGATCATTATCGGGATAGGTTCTTCTCAGTACTCCCACACCAGAGACAATCCATTTACCGCCGAAGAAAGAGAGAGAATGATCAGGGAAAGTTTGAGAAAAGAGGGTGTAGGCAATTTTGAGATATACATGATTCCGGACATCCATAATTATCCCAGATGGGTTAGACATGTAGAAAATACCATTCCGGAAAAATTCGATGTGGTTATCGCGAGGAATCCCGTAACCCTGAGATTGTTCAAGGAAAAGGGGTATGCGGTTAAGAGACCTCCTCGGTATGGCGGTGAGGATTGTAAGGGGGAGATAATAAGATACAGGATAGCGAGAGGCGAAAAATGGAGGCACCTTGTTCCCGATGCCGTTGCTAAAATAATTGATGAAGTTGATGGAGTGGAACGAATCAGAAAACTCTACGTGGATTAAATTTAAAAGGGGTTGAACCTTTCATTTTTTCATGGCATTGCCGATAGATGTGCTTCAAAAATCCCTCAATCAGAAAATGATTCTTCTGTTGAAAGACGGGAGAATGCTCGAAGGAACTCTCTCGGGTTACGACGAGCACATGAATCTTGTTCTGGAAGACACCGAGGAGCGGATGGAAGAGACGAGAAAGAAACTGGGTACCGTCATAATCAGGGGAAGCAACGTTGTCAGCATATCTGTGGCTTAGCGTAAATTAACATCCAAAATCGAGACGAAAGTTTTATATACAATCCTTTGATATTCACATAGTGGAAGGAACAGGGCTGGTAGTTGTTTGAGTGCATCCCATCCCCTCCTAGCCTGAGGCCAGCCTCCTTCCAACTTCTTTTTATTAAAATCTTCTGACGGATTCTGAGAATCCAGTATACGATTTTCTCCAAAATGAAAACTTTAAGTAGAAAAAATCAAATTTTGAATTGATTTTTATGCGGAAAATAAAAGCGAAGAGAGGTAAAGAATTAAGGTGCAGAGGCTGGAGACAGGAAGGAATTTTGAGGATGCTCGAGAACAACTTAGAGAATGCAGAAAAACCGGAGGAACTCATAATCTACGGAGGCTCAGGTAAAGCGGCTAGAAACTGGGATTGCTTTCACGCGATCGTTGATACCTTGAAGAATCTTGAAGATGACGAGACATTACTGGTTCAATCTGGTAAACCTGTAGCGGTTTTCAAAACATGGAAAACCGCCCCGAGGGTGCTGATAGCAAACGCAAACCTCGTTCCACACTGGAGCAACTGGGATGTTTTTCATGAACTGGAGAAAAAAGGTCTCATAATGTACGGTCAGATGACCGCCGGCTCATGGTGCTATATAGGCACGCAGGGAATCATACAGGGAACTTACGAGACGTTTGCCGCATGCGCCAGAAAGCATTTCAAGAGCGATCTGAGGGGGAAGATTGTTCTAACTGGTGGTCTTGGAGGGATGGGTGGAGCACAACCCCTGGCTATAAAGATGAATAACGGCATATGCATAGCTGTTGAGTGTGACAGGAAGAGAATAGAGCGCAGGATAAAAGCGGGATTCTGTGATATGGTTGTTGAGGATATAGATGAAGCCGTTGAGATAGCGGAGCAGGCGAAGGAGGAGGGCGAGCCAAAATCTATAGCGGTTGTTGGCAACTGTGCAGATACTCATCCATATCTTGTTGAAAAGGGATTCAAACCAGATGTTGTCACTGACCAAACCTCTGCACACGATGAACTCAATGGCTATGTCCCCGCTGGATACTATGGAGATAATGTTGAAGAAGCGTACGAGCTGAGAAGGGAGAATCCGAAAAAGTACATCGAACTTTCTATGGAGAGCATGAAGAGGCACTGTAAAGCGATGGTAGATTTCCAGAAGAGAGGCTCTGTGGTTTTTGATTATGGAAATAATCTCAGGGGACAGGCAAAGAAAGCAGGATTTGAAGATGCATTCAGTTATCCAGGATTTGTTATCGCATACATAAGACCGATGCTCGCAGTTGGAAGAGGTCCTTTCAGATGGATTGCACTAACC
>Ga0190306_1000755_pt1 | contig 10020 bp, 9 predicted proteins | sample 48700734_MG_FD_161657 | JGI IMG/M metagenome (GOLD analysis project Ga0190306, IMG submission 161657) | Hydrothermal vent sediment bacterial communities from Southern Trench, Guaymas Basin, Mexico - 4870-07-3-4_MG | ecosystem: Environmental > Aquatic > Marine > Hydrothermal vents > Sediment ...
CAGCTAACACCATAGTTGGATTGGCAAGACTGGGCTGCAAAGTTGGGTTCATTGGAAAAGTAGCCTATGACAGAGAAGGAAAAATGCTAACTGAGGACTTTCGAAAAGAGGGCGTTGACCAAAAAGGTATAATATGTTCAAAACATGGCAGAAGCGGAACAGTTATGGGTTTCGTAGACCAAAAAGGCGAGAGAGCATTATACGTGGACCCTGGGGTGAATGACACTTTAGACTTTAATGAAATAGACAAAGAATACGCTTTTAAAACACGTTTTTTGCACTTAACATCTTTTGTTGGAGAAAAATCCTTCAAAACCCAAATGAAACTAGTGGAAGCGCTGCCTTCTACGGTTAAGGTAAGCTTAGACCCGGGAGAACTCTACGCAAGGAAAGGATTGGAAACTTTAGAGCCTATCATTAAGCGAACTTTTGTTCTAATGCCGAACCGAAACGAAGTTGAGTTATTAACGAAAAAGAAGGATTACAAGGAAGGTGCCAGAGTTCTACTGGAAAAAGGAGTAAAAATAGTTGCTGTAAAACTGGGCAGCCAAGGCTGCTACGTTACAGACGGAAAAGAAAGCCACCACATAGAAGCCTTTAAAGTTAAAGTTGTGGACACCACTGGCGCTGGAGACGCTTTTTGTGCAGGTTTTCTTTACGGCTTAATCAGAGGCAAAAATCTTTACGATTGCGGTAGAATAGGCAATTTTGTAGCTTCAAGATGCATAATGAGAATGGGAGCAAGACCCGGTCTCCCACATTTTGAGGATTTAAAAGTTCTTAGTTAAATATTCAATAACACTTTCAAAGATTAGTTTTCCATCACCATATTGCGGCATCTGCCTTCGTCTAGTCCAGTCTGGCTGCTGCCACCAGTAAAAGGCTCGTTCTGGATGAGGCATTAAACCGAAAACTGTTCCTTCCGGGTTGCATATTCCCGCTATGTCATGAAAAGAACCATTAGGATTAACTGGATAACGACCATCAGCATATTCCCCATTTTTATTGCAATAACGAAAAACAAGCTGGTCATTTTCATAAAGCCTTTCCAAATACTCTTTTTCTTTCTCTTTAGCAAAAATGAATCTACCCTCGGAATGAGCAACTGGCATACGCAAAACCTTACCCTTAGGAATATTGCGAGTGAATATGCATTTCCCATTGTTTTCGTGCTTGAGATAAATCCAACGACAATTATATCCAGGCGGAAAGTTAGTTGCTAAAGCAGCCTCAGGACAAGAGCTTACACCATCAAAGCCTGGAAGCAAACCAGCCTCCACAAGCACTTGAAAACCGTTACAAATGCCCAGAACCAGACGGTTCTCTTCCACAAAAGTTTTCAGCTCTTTTCCCAATTTAGCCAATATCCATTTAGCCCATATGGCTCCAGCCCGCACGTAATCGCCGTAAGAAAAGCCGCCTGGAAAAACCAAAACTTGATAATCCAAAAGATTCTGTCGTTTAACAAGCTCGTTTACATGCAAAATTTCTGCTTTTGCACCTAAATCTTCAAAAGCCCTTTTAGTTTCAGCATCACAGTTGGTTCCGCCAACCCGCAAAACACACACTTTAACTTCTTCCCGTTTCATTGCCCTAAACCTCTCTGCTCAAGGTGTGCTTCCACCGAGCTAACAAATCGTTAAGAGACGCATCCACCACAACATTGCCACGTAATCCGTAAACACAAAACCGCGGAGACTTTGTAACACTGCCTATTTCTGCAAAGGCTATGCCCTTCATAACTGCCTCAAATTCGCTTTTTGCTTTTTGCGAAACTTCCACAAGGAAGCGACTATTAGATTCTGAAAAAAGAACAAAGTCGTCACGACGCAGATTTTCCGTTGGAACCTTTTGCAAATACAATTCTAAACCATAACCGCCTGCGAAAGCCATTTCTGCTGCTGCCGTAGCCAAACCGCCTTCAGATAAATCGTGACAAGCCTTCACAAGCCCCAAATCTACGGCTTTTGTTAATGCTCTAAACGTTTTTCTAGCTTGTTCTTTTCTGACCTTCGGAACATTTCTCCCCAAAAAACCTCTCATCTTGTAATATTCCGAACCGCCCAACTCGTTAAAAGTTTTTCCAACAATGTAGACAGCATCTCTGGGCTCTTTCACATCCATAGAAACAATCAAACGAACATCTGGAACAACACCTATAGCGGTTATAAGAAGCGTAGGCGTTACAGGCCCTAACGGAGATTCATTGTAGAGGCTATCCTTACCAGAAATAAACGGTGTTCTAAAGGCTTTAGCAAAATCATAACATGCCTCACATGCCCTTACAAGGCTGCCCAGTCTATCCGGTTTTTCAGGATTTCCCCAAGTGAAATTGTCAAGTAAGGCTATTCTTCTTCCACCCACAGCAACATTATTTCGTATAGCTTCATCTATGGCGGAAGCAGCCATCCAGTAGGGGTCTATCTTCCCATAACGCGGGTTCATTCCACACGAAATGGCTAAGCCTTTCCAAGAATCCTCTAAAGGCTTTAACACAGCCGCGTCATTAGGTCCACCGAACTCGCCTTGCAACGGTTTAAGAACCGTGTTTCCCTTAACTTCATGGTCGTAAGTGCGTATTACACTTTCCTTGCTTGCAATGTTAGGTGAAGATATAATCTGCAGAACTGTTTTTGTCAAGTCTTTTGGTTCAGGAAAAGTTGGTTCTTGAAAACGAACAGGCTTATACTTGGCAATCCTCGTTGCCTTTGGAGGTTCAAAAAGGAAGGGAATATCCAGTTCCGCAACCTTTTCTCCATGAAAGTAAATTCGTAGAACATTATCCTCAGTATACCGCCCGATAGCAGTAGCCTCTACATCTTCCATACTAAAAATTTCCAAAACCCTTTCAAGGTTTTCAGAAGGCACAGCCAACAACATTCTTTCCTGCGATTCTGAAACGTAAATCTCCCAAGGCGCTAAATCAGGATATTTCAAAGGCACCTTTTCCAGCTCAACCACAGCACCACAATCAAATCTCTTGGCAGTTTCACCAACAGCAGAAGATAAACCTCCACCCCCAAGGTCTGTGATTGCCGACGCTAATTCGCGGTCGCGAATCGTTATTATGGCTCTTTTCAGTTTTTCCTCTTCTATGGGGTTAGCTATTTGAACAGCTGGTCTAGAAATTTCTTCTGATTTCTCCGTTAACTCAGCCGACGCGAAAGTTACGCCGTGAATTCCGTCGCGTCCCGTTTTTCCACCAGCTAAAACAATAACATCGTTTGGTTTTGCAGCTCTCCTAAACTTCTCAAGAGGAAGAAGCCCCACACAACCACAGTAAACAACAACATTCCCAACATAACTCTCATCAAAGTATATGGCACCGTTAACCGTGGGAATCCCCATATTGTTGCCGTAGCTTCCTATGCCAGCCACCACACCCATATAAACATATTTAGGATGCTTAACACCAAGTGGAAGCTTTTCATACTTGAAATCTAAAGGTCCAAAACCTAAAACATCCATGCACGCGATGGGGTCTGCCCAAACGCCTAAAACGTCGCGTATTACACCACCAACGCCTGTGGCGGCGCCGCCAAAAGGCTCTATGGCCGAAGGATGATTATGCGTTTCCACCTTGACTGCAATACCGTAGTTTTTGTCGAAAGTGACTATTCCAGCGTTATCTTCAAAAACTGAAAAACACCATGACGGTTTGATTTCCTCAAAAACCTTCGCGATATAAGTTTTAAAAAGGCTATCTATTTCTTTTCCGTCAATTTTTATTTTGCCTTTGAACGTTTTGTGGAAACAATGTTCAGACCATGTTTGCCCGATGGTTTGAAGCTCCACATCCGTAGGATTACGCCCCTTCTTCCTAAAATACTCTTGAACAGCCTTCATTTCCAACAAGTTTAGCCCTATGCCTAGATTATGGCTTATTTCCAAAAGCTGGCTATCATCAGCTTGAAGAATATTTATCTCAAACAAGGTGAAAGGCGTATTTTTTCGAACGTAGAGGTTTGAAGTCATCCTGCTTCCTCAACCACTATGCTGTAATTGTCTTTCGTTGGATTCGCCAAAAGTCTTTTACACATTTCTTCAGCCTTACTTTGAGCCTCCTTTGACGTTTCAGCATCCAAAACCACATAGTAAACCTTACTAACATTCACGTTTTCAACCTTATAGCCGAGTTCTCTTAGCAAACGCGCTGCAGTTTCCCCTTCAGGGTCGCTATGTCCGGGTTTTAGCCCTACCTCAATTTTTAGACGATATCTCATAGGCTAAGTTTGAAACCTAAGAAATTTAAACACTTTCATCACAAAAACTGCAAACCATTACTTCAAAATGATTTTACGGTTTTTATAAAAAATCCTGATTCCTTTAGAATCTGTTACACGGCCTATCCGCTCAGCCTCGACTCCCACTTTCTCTAAAACATCTAGTGCCTTATCCACATCTGCCTTATCCACTATTATTGCGAAACCCCAGCCCATGTTAAACGTTTTAAACATCTCTTCATCAGTCAATACACCACCAAGATCAGCAGCAGTTTTCTGAATAAGCTCAAAAATTGGTTGAGGATGAAAATTATCAAATTGGAAGCCTATGCCCTTAGAAAAACTTGACAAAACATCAAACTTCAAATAGGCATCACCAGTAATATGCACAGCAGCCTTCACTTGAACATCCTCTGAAACCCTCAACAACGACTTAACATAAATCTTAGTCGGCTCCAAAACCTCATAAATCACTTCTCTATTAAGCCCATCCGGAACATCATAAGGCTCATACTTTCCACCCCACTGCTTGAAGAGAATTTTCCGCACCAAAGATATGCCGTTACTGTGAACACCAGAACTCGGCAAACCCACCACAATATCACCAGCTTTTACGTTTTCTCCTGAAATCAATTTTTCTTTGGAAACTTTACCTATCGCAGCAACAACAATATCAAAACCTTTACCTTCCTTCACACCTTTTAAAATCTCTGCAACATCACCGATTTCTCCTCCAACTACTGGGCATTCAGCTTCGTGTGCTCCTCTACATATGCCTTTGATCAACTCTCCCACTAGGAAGGGGGTTGAAACTTGAAGGTGGATATTATCTGCAATGGCTAATGGTTTGGCGCCAGACCTTATAACATCATTTACAGCCATAGCAACTCCGTCAACGCCGATGGTGTCATATTTTTCTGCCAATTGCGCGATGAGAACTTTTGTACCTACCTCTTCAATAACCAAGTCAAGATATATGCCTTCATGTAGCGGGAAAACATTGCCGTATGGTAAATGAACTATTCCATCACAAAAATCATATGTTCCCTTTAAAAAATCCAGTGCCTTTTTGCATTCTTTTCTCAAGTTTCTATCGACACCTGCATTAGCATATGTAAATTTACGAGTCAAACTTACTCCTATCCTCCATTAGCTGTTCTTCTATATTAAATGGAATTCCGCATTTTTCAGTTTCTATTTCCAGTAGTTTATTTCATGTTCAATAAAATTATGCTTTTGTGGGGCGAGCGGAATTTTATTGAAATAAAAGAGAGGAGGAGAAAAGGGAAGAAACATGAGAAATCCGCTCGCCTTTCCACAGTTCATCACACAGCATTCCTTGTAAATCTATTTCTTTGCAGTGTTTTTCTTGATAATGCTTAAAAATGGCGCCAACTTTTCCTTCTCTGTTTGAAAATCTGACAGCATTTCGATTAAAGTGTAATATTGCTTTAGAAAAGCATATCCCTTATCGTTAATCTTGTACGAAATTCTGGAGTTTTTTATGGTTATATCGATAAATCCGGTATTTATAAGAAAATTCAAATATTTCTTAAATTGCTTGTGATTTATTTTAGCATAATTTACGATGAAGCTTATGGAATCCCCATTACGGCTAATGGCTTCTAACATCAGAACCATTATTTCAAGTCTACTCCTATATTTTCCACTTAGCTTAAGTAAAGAACAACTTCTTTTATCATGTGAACCTATAAACCCATTTTTCAAATTAAATCCTCTAGCGGAAGCATTCTCCATATATCATTCCCTGCAAATACCTTATGCTTATTGAAAGGATTAGGGATTTTTTCCATAGAATCTGTTGAAAAACTAAAAAACTTTAAATCAGAATGGTATTTATTTTCAATTGAAACTATTGAAAGTGTTTGCGATGTCGCAGCAACGGAGGTTAACACCGCAAGAGATTCGAATCCTACAAGAAGCTTTGAGTTCAGACTGCAAGAACAGCAACATCCGCCTACGGGAAGGTGAATATCAGTATACACTTGCAAAAACAATTGCTTCTTTTCAATTGGACGCCTACTTTCCCAATGTTAAAGATATAATTAAAAGAGCATTTGGAGAGACTAAAGCAAATGACATTCAGTTTATCCGTAAAATTCAAACTATTTTGAAGAAAATGGAAAAAAGCAATATTGTCAAAATTTTGCCCAAGAAAAAACCGTGGGATCTTCAGAGATATGCACTTACAAGTTTTAAGTTCGAGGACGTAGATAAAAACATTGTAATTATAGCTACAAACAATCAGTTAAGACGATCGTTAGAGTCGCTAAACTCTATAATGAATACGCATAAATTATATCCAACACAACTGGCAAACCTGAACACTTTGGTATTGGCAGTAATGTTAATATTATCATACTCAACAAGTGTTTGGACTCTTCTCCAACCAGTTATTAATCCACTTCTTTTCATTTCCTCATTTGCAATATCAATAGTGTGCGCTGTTCTTCTTGGAAAAATGTTATCTTATAGGTAATTTCATACATAGCTAAAAAGTAGGAAACGAAGGAATATAAAATGAGAAAAATCATCCTGATTCTTTTTATACTTTTATTTGTTTCTTCAACAATAACTCGAATAAATCGTACTGTTCAAAGGGTTAAGGCAGCACCCGAAACAATTATTGTTCCAGATGATTACCCAACAATCCAAGCAGCCATAGGTAATGCATCCTTTGGAGACATTGTTTTTGTGCGGAATGGAACATACTACGAAAACCTCGTTGTCTATAAGAGCATTTCTTTAGTTGGCGAAGATAAAAATTCGGTTATTATCGACGGAGACAAAAAAGGAACGGTTATAACTGTAATAGCAGACAATGTGACAATAAAGAATTTTACAATAATAAACAGCGGATATCAGATGTATGATAGTGGAATATTAGTGAATAATTGCACGGGTGTTATTATCGATCAAAATATTATATCGCAAACAAATGACGGCATCCGGCTTAACTATTCAAACAACAATGTAATTTCTGAAAATGAAATATTTCTTGCCAGTTTTGGAGGCATAGTTCTCACCTCTTCCACTGAAAACGTGATTTCAAGCAATAATATATCTGCATGTAATTACGGAACCTACATTTACACTTCTGACACCAACTTCGTTTCAAAAAACATGTACTCATCAAACCTTTATGGAATTTATCTGTATTCTTCAACCAATAACATCATCGAAGGCAACACCATATCCCTAAGTTATCAAGTTGGACTTTACATTACTTTTTACAGTGGAAATAATACTTTTTACCACAACAACCTAGAAAATGAGAAAAACGCCCAAAGTAACATGATCAACATATGGGATTTCGCAGGTGAAGGTAATCACTGGAGTGATTATGCAGGCGAGGATCTCAATGAAGACGGCATAGGTGATACTCCCTATGTTTTAGACTCACAAAATCAAGACAATTGCCCTTTGATGGGAACCTTTTCTACTTTTGACATAGCTTATAAAGACGAAAAATATAGCATTACCATTATTAGCAACTCGACAATTTCCAATGTTGAATTCGAAACAAGTGATGGGGCTGGCATAGGTGCAATAATTTTTGATGCTTTAGGACCAAAAAATTCTGGAGGGTTCTGTCGAATCAAGATTCCTAAACAGATAATAGAGGGCCCGTACGTCGTACTAATTGATGGGGTGGAGTTTGTTCCAAGAGAAATTGATGTTTCAAACGAAACATACGTGTGTTTATATTTTAGTTATTTTCACAATTCGTCAATCACGATAACCTCTTCCGAAATATTAAGGCTTTATTACGAACTTCTTGACAACTACCTAGAGTTGCAAGAAAATTTTTCTAACCTAAATAGCACATACTACGCAGTTTTACAAAATTACACTTCTATTTCAGATAGATTTGTTAAGCTTCAAGAAGATTTTAATTCGTCATTTAATGAACTTTTGTATCTCAACCAAACCTTTTACAATTTCGTCGATGAATATGCACTTTTGCTGCAGAATTACACGCAACTTTTACAAGACTTTGAAGTGTTGAATAGCGATTTGCAAAAACTTTTAGATGAAAATTCAATGCAAATACAAAAGATTCAAAGTTTAGTATACATATTAATAGCTACAACAGCAGGGTTCCTCCTTGTAACCATCTACTTGTCGAAACAAAGTTCAACTTCTAAGCTTAAAGACTTAAAAGCATAAAATAAAAGTCTAAATTACTTACTTTTAGAATCAGCATCACTCGCGGTCGTAGTCTAGCCTGGTCTAGGACTTCGGCCTCCCAAGCCGGCGACCCGGGTTCAAATCCCGGCGACCGCACCACAAAATGGCATTTTCATGCTAATGTTGCTATCAATGTGATGGTGAAGGGTGCCATTAGGCTTAGTATAAAACCGCTTAAAAAAGCTGTTATAATCGTGTCGGAGCCGCTGTAGCGAACTATCACTGGCAGTGTAGTGTCCATGGCTGTAGCTCCTCCCATGGCGATAGGCGCATACTTGTCGATTTTAACGCTTAGCGATACTGTGGCTATCGTTAAAAGTTCTCTTAGAAAGTTCACTGTGAAACCTAAAGCACCCCATTCCACTCCAAACAATTGCCCATTTAACGGTCCAGCCAACGTATACCAACCGTAACCAGCACAAACAGCCATTGAAGCGACAGGATTTATTCCTAATATTAGTGCGCTGGTTAATCCTCCTATGACGCTTCCAGAAGCAACTGCGAAAGGAACCACCAAAATTCTGAAACCAGCCTTTTTAAACTTCTCTGTTGACTCTTTATCTAACCCAAAATTTAATCCCATGACGAAGAGGAGGGCTATAAGAGAAAAGTTGAATAGATAATCAGATATGAAGGTGTTTACGGCTTGGGCACCCCACATGTTGTTTAAGTAGCCTGCAATTCCGCCGAGAAAAAGCGACAATAGAATATACTTTATCATTTTATTCCCACAGCCTTTCTTGCAATTTTCACGAAAAGAATGCTGAAAAGTAAAACCATAACCAACATTACCGCGGTGTTTAATCCCACTTTAGGTAAGGAGATTAGTAAGTCATTGTTGGAGCCTATACTGAATCCTAAAGAAAAAATCAAAACAATGATGATTCCAAAGGTAGCCTTGTTAAAGTTTCGTTTTCCTTTGCTTCTTAAAAGATAGCCTAACAAAACCCCGACAATCAAAGGAACAACTATTGTAAGCAAGTCCACAGTCAACCACAGCCTCGCTAGATGCTTTTAACGATTTAACATAAGCTCTATAATTTTAATCTTTCAATAAAAGTTCCATAACAACACTAAATTTTTATCAGCATCCACTCATTTTACAGCGATGTTTGGCAAAGAATTTTTTGCGGCGCGCTATGCAATGCTTGGATGGAAATATGAAGATGTAACGCCGGAGCAAGCCATCAGAATAAACACAATGAACTGTGATGAAGAAAAAGTTGTTAGAAGACTTGAAGCCTTGGGAATAGAGCTTGAGAAAATTCCATTTCTCGAACATGGATACTGGGTGTCTCATTCAAATTTTTCGTTAGGTGCAACGTCTGAATACCTTCTAGGCTTGTACTCTATTCAAGAAGCAGCTGCGCAAATCCCGACAACTCTCTTTACAGAATTAAAAGATAAGATTGTGCTAGACGCTTGTGCAGCTCCCGGCGGGAAAACAGTTCAGCTAGCCGATTCAATGGGGAACACCGGTGCTGTAATCGCTTTGGACGTTAAAAAGCAGAGATTAACGGCTCTGACAAACCATCTGGAAAGATGCCGCGTGAAAAACACTATTGTATATTATTTGGATGCTCGT
>Ga0190306_1000756_pt1 | contig 10006 bp, 9 predicted proteins | sample 48700734_MG_FD_161657 | JGI IMG/M metagenome (GOLD analysis project Ga0190306, IMG submission 161657) | Hydrothermal vent sediment bacterial communities from Southern Trench, Guaymas Basin, Mexico - 4870-07-3-4_MG | ecosystem: Environmental > Aquatic > Marine > Hydrothermal vents > Sediment ...
ATCAATTGGAAGTCCATGGGCCACAGGCTCAAATTTTACCTTAAAACAATATGGAGGTACGACAAAGGGAATATTTAAAGCTTTGACCGAAATACCATTTTTATCCAGCAAATCCCAGATAAATTTAACTTTGATATCTTTACGCCTTACAATATGACCATTTTGCACAAAGTCTTTATGTCCATGTTCCTCTGGAGATTTGCCTGAAAACATAGAGCACCATACAGAAGGAGACCAGGGTTTTTGGGTTAAATGAATGGTGGCATAGCTACCCTCTTCCATTAACTGGTGGATATGAGGTAGTCTTTCTATATTAGGCCTTATTACCTTCCAGGTAGCCCCATCAATCCCTATAACCAGCATATCTTACAAATACCCCAATCCTTTGAGTCTCTCTTTTACCTGGGCCTCCTCTTCTGGACTTAAAGGCTCTGATTCTTCCTCCTCTTTAAGTACCTCTTCAAGGACAAAAATTACATATTCCTCTACAGATTTAAACTCTGTGCCTTTTATCGTTTCCTCGATTTTTTCGTATAAATCATTAGGCAATTCTAAAATTTTACCCACTACGCAACTCCCTCACATTTCTAACCTATATTTATCTTATCTTTCTTATTTTGTAAAGGGGATGTAAAGTAGGTTTTGTCACATAATTTCCATATTTCCACTTCGTAGCTGGAAGAAACTTCCTTGCCTGGCTGCAATTCTTGACTATCCATAAAATTTATGTTTAAATGCGTATTGGGGTAAGGAGTATGGATAAAGAGGGCGTTGTCACTACTATAAAGAATTTTATCCTACCTGAACTTAAGGAGATAAAAGACAATCAGGCAAAGATGGGTATAAGGCTTGATGCTGTAGAAAAGCGCCTTTCTGATATAAGTGGGCATCTAGTTGATCAAAGCCGAAGGATTGATGAGACAAACAAGAGGATTGATGAGGTAAGGACTGAGCTGAGTGAAAGGATTGATGAGGTAAGGACTGAACTAACTGGAAGGATTGATGAGACAAACAAGAGGATTGATGCAGTAAGGGAAGAGTTGGGGCAGAGAATTGATGAGACAAATAATCGTATTGATAATGTAAGGACTGAGCTAACTGGCAAGATTGATAATGTAAGGACTGAGCTGAGTGAAAGGATTGACGAGACAAATAAGAGGATTGATGCAGTAAGGGAAGAGTTGGGGCAGAGGATTGATGAGACAAATAACCGTATTGACGAGGTAAGGACTGAGCTAACTGCCAGGATTGATGAGGTAAGGACTGAGCTGAGTGAAAGGATTGATGAGGTAAGGACTGAGCTGACTGGTAGGGTTGATGCTACCAACAATAGAATTGACCAATTAACCTTTCAGGTAGGAAAGATAGCTCAAGAGATGGAGCGGATTAAAAGGGAAGAAAGTGTTACCTCAGATATCTTGACCCGCCTAAGGGCACTAGAGCAAAAGACCGCTAATTTATAAAAAATTCTTTGCATATATACCTTATTTCTGCTAATCTACAGATAAATATCTAGAGGTCTTTGAATGCCAGAAAGAAGTAAAGATTGGTTAGCACAGGCAGAAAGAGATTTAGAGCGCTGTTTTTTGGACATAAAATATCAATTTTATGAGTGGGCTTGTTTTACCGCCCAACAGGCAGCAGAAAAAGCAGTAAAAGCGTTGATATACTACTTAAAAGGGTTGCCTTGGGGACACTCTATTACCAATCTCTTTAGAGAGATTTCCTCTAAACTGAAAATACCGCAGCCTATTTTAGAAGATGCACAATTGTTGGATGCATATTACATACCTACCAGATATCCTAATGGGTGGCCTAGTGGTGTCCCTAAAGACTACTTTAATTTAAAGAAAGCCGAGGAGGCATATGAAGCAGCCAAAAGAATACTTACCTTCTGTCAGGATACAATTTCTGGACAGGGGTAAGATTTTAAGGGAATTGAAAGAATTGAGTTTAACTTTAAAAAAAGAGAGACAAGATGTGATATCTATTATTCTTTTTGGCTCTTTAGCTAAGGGAAACTATACTGGAGGTAGTGATGCAGACATAATTATTATAGTAAAACACAGCCAAAAGGATTTAGTTGAACGCATCTTTGAATTCAGAAAATACTTCCTAAACTGTTCTATCCCTGTAGATATTCTAGTATATACTGAAGAAGAGATAAAAAAAATGCAACATGAAGGATTTATAGATTCAGTGATGAAAGAGGGGGTTAATTTAATCTGCCTTTAAAAAGATTGACCATTTTTTTATTTTTTGAACCTCTGCTTCCTGAACAAATCATTTCCCTTTTTTAATTTAATGTTTTACCTTAGTGTCTACTCTTATCAATTGAAAGTAGAAGTTGTGTATTGTTAAATTTTAAAAAACATCCTTGCAATTCTCTATAAACAAAAGTATATAAATAGCGGAAATTAGTACTAAATTGATATTAATGAATACATTATTAATGAATACATTATTAAAAAGATGGGCAGTGTACTCTATTATATTATTAACCTTTTTATTTATCGCCTCCCCCACCATTTGTCAGGACAACGAGGACAACAAAGTAATTATCTCCTATCCCACAAAGGAGGGTATTTATTATACAGAGTCTCAACCCAATATATTTCAGTTAAAAAAAGAGGGTGATTATGAAGTAGTTGCTTATATAAGGCCTGTGACTGAAAAGAAGGAGAGGATTTTAAATACCTATCAAATAGATTTAACAAGGCTTAAAGGAAAATATCCATTTATAGAGACTGAGATAACGGATAGGGGACTTTTGGTCTTTCAAAATAATCCAGAAAGAGATCATTTAAGTAAAGAAAATGTTAAATTTGATATACCCTTACCAGAACAAGGGATTGAAATAGAAGAATACCCATTTTTTAAGATTGCTTATGAGGAACTTAATCCTGTTTTCCCTGTAAATATGGGTGTTAAGTTTTATTTAGATACTGATAATGATGGGGAAATAGATACTGTTGCCCTCGCTAGGCCCTCAGAGGCTATATCAGAGAATTTGGTTAAGTCAATTGACTTTAGCAAAGCTACCTTTGTGTCTAAGTCCTACTCATATCTTCTGTATAGAAAGCTTGGTATAAAAATGGATGAGAAGTGGCGATATGTGCAGGATGGTGAAAATGTGGTTATTCAGAGGAGATTTTATGAAGACCTAAAAGAAGTGCCTTTAATTAAGCTATTTTTTGATAAAAGATATAAGGTAAGCCGCATAAACTTTATGGTAGACTTTAACAAAAATAAAATCCCTGATGCTATCATAGAATTTGAGGATACTATCCATAAGTCCTTTAGCAAGGGAGATTTAGATGGTATAGAGATAAACCTTTTAGAGTCAGTAAGAAGGCTCTTTCCTAACAAAAAGGATATATTTCTTACTGAGGTATTTATCTTTGTAAGGGGAAATAAAGAAAATATTATAAGGCAGATGCCTTTAAAAAGATTGGGATTTTATCAAACAGAGATTGAAGAATTAGAGAAAGATTTAATACCTGTTAGAACAAGTTTGGAGAAGAGAAAAGAAGAAATGATTTTAAAAATAGATCTAAGTGAGATGGAAAATGAAAATATATATATTGGGAAAATAAAAGAGGCCCATTTAATCTTAAAATTTTCTGATAAGATACCAAATGGCATAGTCTTAAAGGATATGAGGTTTTATGATGCCGTAGAAGAAGACTACCCAACCCTTTTTAATTTGGTTACTAAAGCCTTAGATAAGCGGATCCCTTTATCTGAAAAGCCCTCCAAAGAGGCTGTTTTAGTGCCAAAAATATTATTTTGTAATGATTTTAGCACCATAAACAAGATAGCCACCCTTTCTCATAAAGTTTATAAGGATAATTTATTAAAAATCATCCCACACCATACCCAATATCAACTTTACCGCACAGAAGAGGGGACAAAAGTAAAATTTTATTTTAATGGGGATGAATTTGAAGAAGAAAGCCTACTTATTAAATTTCCATTTTTGCCTAGACTTCTTAAGGACATAGAAGAACTAGAATTTTTTTATGAAGTGCAAGGTAAAATCGATGTTTATGCATTGATCAAATATAAAGACCATAAAGACCTGTTGGCTTTAAGTCCAAAAGAAACCACCATTTCATTCAGTAAAACAGAGAGACCTCTTACCCTGGATTTGCTTATTGTGCCAAGGAATGAACGCTATATTTTAAGGCATCCTGTCTTTGGCAAGCTAAAGCTGGCTAAGATGATTTTAAAGGGAAAAGGAAGAAATCACTTAATATCATTTAGTGGAGGTAAATTTCTTTTCCCTCAAGTAAAAAGTATAAATGGTTGGCAGATAAAGAGTTCCTCTAATATAGAAATTGAAAATACTGCCTCTGGTTTAAAGATTAGTTATAAAGGGGGAAAATACCCAAAAATTGTCCTAGAAAAAGATTTAAATATTGAGATAGGTGAAGATACATATCTTTGGTGTGATTATGAGGCCTCAGATATAATACCTTATTTAAAACTGGTAGAAAGGGGGGAAAGGAAAAATAAAGAATTTATTTTATCACCAAGACTTTCAGTTAGGCTAGACAGTAAAATCACTCATAAAAAAATTAAAAAAATAATTTTAAGTCTAAAATCCATTGGAAGACCATCTGGCAAGTTTGTAAAAAAAGAATGGACTTTTATCCTTAAAAGGATAGAGATCTTTAGAATTAAACCCATGCAGGAGGCAAATATATTAAGTACTTACTTACCTCCCACAAAAAAATTAGTTCCTATTTCTTTTACAGAAGTGCCCTCATCCTCAAGAGAATGCCTCATCTTGACAGAGGAGAACAAAGCTACAGCTATCTGGTACCCACTTTCTCACTCCCCATTAAAACTTCCTTTAAAATGTAAGGTAAATAGAAGGGTCCAGGATATTTTAGGCCTTTTCTTTAAATACAAAGCTGACCCTGATTTATTAAGGCTTAACCCTTATTGGTTGAGGATAGTATTATATATTGCTGATGGAGGGGATGAGAAAAAGATAATACTAAGGCCATACCTCCCCAAGTCCAGAGGAGGGATGCGTATTCCTATAAAAGAAAAAATTTTAGAGAAGATAGGCAAAGAAAATAACTACCTCTTAGGGGTAGATTTTGATATTTGTATTGACAAGATTCCCATTACAAAAAGATATCTTTTTGAGATAAAAGATGTTTTTATCTCAGAATTTAGGGCCTTTTGCTTAAGGGAAATAATAAGTGAAGGAGAGTTGATGAAGATAGATGATAATAAATTTAGTGCCCAGGCACTTTTGTCTAAAGATAACTGGAACAATTTTTTTGATGGGGGTACATGGGTAAATTTAGGCAAATACTCCTTTTCTGAAGGTGAACATGAGATAGAATTTACTAAGCACAAATACTTAAAGATAGATGCCTTGCTTTTAAAGGGAGAGGTACCTATATCGGCAGCCCTTTTAAAGCCAAAAATACATCTAGAGCCACTCTCAGGAAGGGTGATTGGGTGGGGACTAAAGCTTATTTTTTGGGGTTTTATTCTCTTTTGTCTCTATCTTATATACCATTTTAGGCGACTTTATATGCCTTTATGGGATAGGATATGGGGGCCTATCCCTATAAAGCTTAAGGTTATTGCCTTTCCTATTTTGGGCTTGTGCCTCTATATCCTAGGGCTTAAGAGAAAGGTGGGGCAGGGAGAAAACTATCTTTTTACATTTGGAGGCATCTTTGTTGTCCTTGGCTATCATTATTTATCTCTACTTTTAAAACCCTGGTGGCTAAGACACCATGAAAGAGTAGCTACCTTTATCTATAGGAGTAGTGGTTCAATCTATATTGTTGGTTTTATAATCACCCTAATTATAGCTGCCTTTTTTCTTGTGTTTGGGGTTGAACCTATAGCTGACCAGGTATCTATTATTGGCTATTACCTTTTAGTAGTAGGTGTAATAAAGGAGTTTCTAGCATTCAAGAAGTCTACATCAAACTATTAACCACAAACCATAAACCGACTCTTAGCTGATGGATATAAAGAAAAATACCCTCTATCAATTAGTAAATTTAGGTTTTGCTGGTATTTCTATGCTATTTTTTACCATTGTCATAGCCCGTATATTGGGCACTAAGGCATTTGGACTTTACAGTTATGTGTTTACCTATGCGGGGGTATTTGGAATATTTTATGACTTTGGGTTAGATGTGACTTTAACAAAAAAAGTAGCTGTGGATAAAGAAGAAACAAATATAATAGGCCAATTACTATTTTTAAAATCAGTTACTTGTGGATTCATCTTTCTCTTTTATTTTTTATTAGGTTACCTTATCTTACACATTTCTTTATCTTTATTAATTTTGGCAGGTTTGGGGGTCTTGGGTGCCTCCTTCATCTCTTTTGGCTGTGCCTATTTTAGGGGGATAGAAAGACTTGACTATGAGGCATTATTTGGCATCCTGCAAAAATTTATCTTTATTCCATTGGCCATTTTGGCCGCTATAAAATTGGCAGTAGAAGGTATTTTTGCCTCCCTTGCCTCTACTAATTTATTAATCCTGATAATGATTTATGTATCTTTAAGGAGGAGAGAGGTAAATATCAATATTAAGCCCCACAATTTCTCTGAGACCTTTGACATATTTAAAAAAGAGGCCCTACCCCTTTTTTTAATTGCCCTTTTTACATTCCTCTATTTTAGGGTAGATATGCTTATGCTCAAGTGGTTTAAGGGCGAGGCAGTAGTAGGGGTCTATGCAGCAAGTTATAGGCTTATGGAGGGATTTACCCTGTTTCCTTCTGCCCTAATGGCAGCACTTTTCCCAAGGCTGGCCTATTATGCCTCAGTAGATAAAAATAACTTTATTATCTACTTTTCTAAGGGATTGATCCTTTTAAGCACCTTAGCGGTTTTACTTTTTTTGTTAAGCCTTATCTTTGGCAAGAAATTTGTCTTACTCCTTTATGGCCCCAACTATAGGGCATCCTGCTCTTTATTTATTTGGCTTATGGCGGCCCTCTCCCTCATCTATCCAAATTTTATCCTTACACAGAGTATCATAGCCATCAATCAACAATATATCTATGCCTTAACTAGCTTTATTGCCTTCATAGCAAACATAGCCTTAAATCTTTTACTCATCCCAAAATACAGCGCCACAGGGGCAGCAATAAGTACCATCCTCACTGAGCTTATACTAGGGGTAAGTTTGGCTATTGTTTTACTTACCACTTTGAGGCAATTTCGTAAACTCAATCCTTGAAAAATAAATTGCCTACAAATACAGATACGATAATGAGAAAGCTCCACAGGCCCAACCACCAAATGGCCCAATCAGGGGAGGGATGGAAGAGATAGAATGAAACAACAAAACCCCCTACACAGAGCCAGAGTAGATATAGAAAGTGTCTCTTTTCAATGGCTATAAAATATTTGATAGCAATAGATGCCAGTGCCAATGGTACAGCACAGAGGCCAAAGTGCTTAACCAGGGGGATAGCGGGGAGGTAGGCTACCCCAAATAGCATCTTAACTATTAATCTGGCCAAAAGGATGTAACTAATAGCCATTATAATAAGTAGGATCGTAGCTATTGAGATGGTTAATGTAAAAAAGCGAAAATGTGCCCTATTACGCCTTCTCATCTCAATAACTTTGGGAAATACTACCATACCCATAGAGCCTACCAAATATACAGGCACCTTACCCAATAAAGCGGCAACAGAATAAAACCCTGTTTGTTGGGATGTAAAAAAATGCTTCACCAAGGGTATGTCTACATACATGAAAAAGGAAAATGCCCCTGTATAGCCCAGGTAAGATAATGACTTCTTTATGGTTTGTTTTATTTTCTCGCCTTTTCTTTTAAAGGGGGGCCAAGAGAGATAGCCCCTTATAAAGAATAGAAGAAACATTAATCCAGCTACAGCCCCAAAAATGGTCCCCAGTAAGGCCCCAAATACCTTAAGGCCCAGAATAACTAGTGTTACCCCAAAAATTAGGCGAAATAATTGGACAGAGGTAGTCACTAGGGCATAGGGTCTAAAAAGCTGTAATCCCTGCAAGATGCCAATAAGGATAAATGGAAATAAGGAGATAACAGGGATTAAAAAGGTTATTAAAATCAATAATGAATTGTCTATATGTAAGAAGGTGCTAATCCATTTTATATTTATAAGCAAAAGGACAAATAAAAGAGCGGCAAAGGTGATGTCAAAAAACAGCAATTGCCTGATATAATCTGAAATTTTTTCTCTTTTTAATCCTACTGTCTCATTGGCAACTGCAAGGCTTATAGCCCCAAAGGGTAAGGTGAGGAGCAGACTGAATGAAAGGAGGGCATTATAAACTCCATAGTCCTTTGGCCCCAAGGCCCTACTTACATATAGGTGGAAAAAATAGTTGCATAAGAGCGATAGGCCAGTGCCTGTAACCACATAAGATGAACCCTTTATAAAGCTTAGTATGGTCTTTTTCATAAAATGACCCTAAATAACATGATATTTTTTATATGTAAAGAATTTATCTAGCTTTTTGCCTGTTTTTATTTTATGTATATTAAAATGTTAATTGGGTTTGATGGAACATTGTTGGATTCTGAGACAGGAATTGGGTACTATTCTTATAACCTTCTACAGTCCATTTCTGATTTTTCGGTGGCACGTTGGTTTAAGGTATTTGTAAGCCCAAAGGCCTCTAAAAAAATAAATTTTTTGAAAAAATTTTCTATCCTCCCAACATATGGCAAGATCAGGCTTTATCACTCTAACTGGCATGTCTTAAAGACCATCTTAAAAGAAAAACTCACCCTATATCACAGTGTAGATAATATTACACTACCTCTAATTAAATTGTGTAAATATGTAATCACTGTCCATGACTTGGTGCCCATCTTGTATCCTAATACAGTCTCCAAATTACATACCCTTTCTTATTATTTATGTTTTAGGAGAATTACAGAGATAGCTGATATAATCATTACAGTTTCTGAGAATACAAAAAGGGATTTAATAAGGTTGTTTAAGGTCCCAGAGGAGAAAATTAGGGTTATATACAATGGTTATGACAAAAAAACATTTCGGATATTAGATGAAAGTGAGGCCATTGCCCGCATAAAATTGAAGTATAAAATTGATACACCATCTTATCTACTCTATGTAGGGGCCTTGGAACCCAAGAAAAATCTAGTGAGGCTAATAGATGCCTATTATGAATTGATAAAAACAAACAGAGATTTAAGAAATAACTATAAATTAGTAATAGTAGGGAAAAAGGCATGGATGTATAAGGATATCTTTAAAGAGGTAAAAAGATTGGGAATAGAATCCCACATTATATTTACAGGCTTTGTGCCACAGGAGGACCTAGTTTATCTATACAATGGGGCCAAACTCTTTCTTTTTCCCTCTATTTATGAGGGTTTTGGCTTGCCAGTCCTAGAGGCAATGGCCTGTGGGGTGCCTGTAGTTACCTCAAACATCTCATCACTTCCAGAAATTACAGGTGATGCTGCATTATTGGTCAATCCATTAGATCCAAAGGAGATTGCAAAGGCTATTTTGAGATTGTTATATGACGAACAGCTATATTTAAGACTAAAACAAAATGGGCCAAAACAGGCACAAAAATTTTCATGGGAAAGATGTGCCTATGAAACATTGAAGACTTACCTGGAAGTATTGGCATAATCATCAAGAAAACGAGCCTTTTTAAAGATAAAAAACCCATCATAAGCATAAATCTTAATCCAGGTCTTATTTATCTTGTTAAAGACATCCCAGTGGGTTTTTATCAAACGTGAGCGTCTAGTTAAGGCATCTTTTATGACTTTAGTGCATTTTTCTCCCAAAAAATTAATTAAAGAAATGGCTGGCTCATAACCTTTTATAAAATAAGGTCTTTTCAAATCTAATATGATATAGTCTGCCTTAAAAATACCACTAGGGTAAAGAAATATCTTTTTTCTCTGTGATAAATAACTGCAATTTAAAAAATTCTGATAGGAGATCTTAAGTTTCGGGTCAGAAGGAATATATG
>Ga0190306_1000757_pt1 | contig 9998 bp, 9 predicted proteins | sample 48700734_MG_FD_161657 | JGI IMG/M metagenome (GOLD analysis project Ga0190306, IMG submission 161657) | Hydrothermal vent sediment bacterial communities from Southern Trench, Guaymas Basin, Mexico - 4870-07-3-4_MG | ecosystem: Environmental > Aquatic > Marine > Hydrothermal vents > Sediment ...
CTTTTTGAGACCTATCCGGATCAAATATTCCTCATTGTCAGAAATTCGGCTATATCTCATATAATTCGTAACAATTAGCAAAAAATAAAAAATTAAATTATTCGGTAATAAGATTTTCGATATCTTCCGTGCTCATATTTTCAATTGCGTGATTCATTTCTTTTTCTATTTCTGCTATTGCCTGATTCTCAAGCTCTTCTGTCGTCAGATTTGTTGTGTTCCCTTTGGAGATTGTTTGATTGTTTACGCAACCGCTGAAAAAAATTAGCGACAACAAAAGAAAACCCAAAAAGAGCGCCTTTAACATTTTACTCACCCGATTTGTTTGAGATAAGTTTGCATTTGTTTGGGAATCTCTTGCAAAAGTTTGCGCATTCTCTTCTATCCGGATATCTGCTGCAATATTTATCCATGGCTATTACAACTTTCTTGCATGCTTCAGGATACTTTTTGCAGTAATTTACACATCTGGGATTATCTTCTCTTCCTATGCAGAAACTGGCGAGTTCGGCAGTTACCTTTTTACATGCCACTGGATGCGCTTTACAATAGTTTATACATTTCTCATTATTTGGTTCTCTTGTACATAAATCAATTATATTTTTTGTCAGTTTCTTGCAAACTTCCGGATGTTTTTTGCAGTACTCCACACATGTTGCACTATCTGTATTATTGATGCAGAAATCCGCAAGACTTTTAATAACTTTTACGCATTTGTTTGGATGTTTTGCACAAAAGATTTTGCATCTTTCAGTATTGGGATTCTTCAGACAATATTCCGTCATATCTTTTTCTATCTTCAAACATATTTTTGTATTCGGATGTTCTTTGCAATATTTTACTGATCTCCTGACTGCATATAGCCGGCAATTTTTTATTTCTGGATGGTTTTCACAATAGTTCTTCATATATTCCCTGCATCTAATATCATTTAAATTCTTTTCACAATATTTTCTGAATATCTCTTTGCATCTCTGTTCCTCTGGATGGTTTCTGCAATATTCTGCCATTCTCTCTCTGCAGTTTGGGTCATTCCTATTAGCTCTGCAATACTCCGATATTTTCTCTTTTAGTTCTACCGGTTTTATTTTCCTCGGCGCTTCCAGTATATATAAATGATAGGATTTATCATCTATTGTAAGTGTTCCAACCCAGACTTCGGTTTTTCCTTTAATCACAGAAGAAACCGAAAAAGAACCTTTCTTCGTCTGGTTTCTGTAAAGATTTCCAGAAATACTTCCTTCCTCGTCCTTTGTAACATTTCTTATACGGTATTTTTCATCATCCAGAACCATGATTCCAAGTCCTCTTTCAACTACTTTTCCAGAGGGGGTAGTAATATTTACAACTGCTACTCCCACCTTAACGAGCATGAAATCCACTGGGTCTTCCGGCAGAGTTGCAAGTCCCTTTCCAATCAGCATTAAAGTTTTGAGTTTTATCTGCTGCTGAGCGAACACCGGTGATAAAATTGCCAAAGATATCGCCGCAAACATTAACACAACAACTATTTGTTTTTTGTCCATAATTATTATATTAAATATAAATTATAGATATTTTTAAAATAATTGCTTATTTCCTGCGTGTTTGGCAAAGGCAACAATACTCAAATCAGAATAACAGAAACTTTCTTTTTTTAAAATTGTTTTTAAATATTATGGGAAAATTAAAAGGAATTTCTCTTTCGGTTGAAACGATAATTATAATTGCTATTTGTATTCTGGTATTTACAGTAATAATTTTGTTTTTTACGGGGATTTTTAAAATTCCGAGTGGAAGTCTATATACCGAAGCAGAATTAAATGCCGAATGCATGGAATGGAGTTATCACAATTATGATTTTAAAGAATTTGGCAATTACACAAAACTTAAAAATACCTACAAAATAGCGCCCATTGCAAAAAGTTGGTGTGAAAGCAGAACTGTTGTCAATTATATAGAATGTAGCGATGATAAGTGCGATATGCCGGCTCCAAATCCAACTTGGAAATGTTACTGTAAAGACTGCGATAGAAAAGAAGATTGTAAATGGTCTCCTCCGGAATAAACCTAATTTCTTTTTTAATTATCTTTCGAATAGTTGAATTGAAATTTTATATATAATTAATCCAAGTTCGGCGAGCATCATCTCTATAGAAATAATTTCAATTATTTTATACTAATATAAATAATTATGTTAATGCAATCAGAAATAGTCATTCAATTAATTTTGGCAATTATTCTTGGAGGACTTATTGGAATTGAAAGAGAAAAATCCAATAAACCAGCGGGGATAAGAACCCATATGCTCGTCGCATTGGGAGCATGTTTATTTACCATTTCTTCGATTAATTTAGGCACGGATACCGGCAGAATTGCCGCCGGAATAGTTACTGGAATTGGTTTTATTGGTGCTGGAACCATCATAAGTTCTGGAAAAAATATTCGGGGAATAACTACTGCCGCATCTCTCTGGACAACTTCTGCCGTGGGTTTATTGATAGGTATGGAAGAATATTTTTTGGCTATTAACGCAACTTTTTTTGTATTAATTATTTTACTGCTTGATTTTCTAATTAAAAAATGGTGGAAGTGATAAAAGAATTAAAAAATATATATAAAAGAAAAAAAGATGTTCATAAATACAATTTTGGTTCTCTACTCATAATTGGCGGTTCAAATATTTATTCTGGCTCTCCAGCTTTCAATGCTCTTGCCGCTTTAAGGAGTGGCGTTGATCTGGTTGAAGTCTGCGCTCCTGAAAGATCTGCGAATATCGTAGCGAGTTTTTCGCCAGATTTAATTACTTACCCTTTAAAAGGTAATTTTCTTAAAAGAGCTCATTTAAAACAAATTTATAAAATCTTGGAAAACAAAACCGGTTTTGTTATTGGAGGAGGTCTCGGCAGGGAAAAAGAAACATTTAAGGCCGTTCAGAAATTTTTATCCGAAACAAAATTACCGGGCGTAATTGATGCCGATGCAATTTATGCAGTTGCAGAGAAAAAAGATATAATAAAAAGAAAAAAATTTGTTATAACTCCTCACAGTTTTGAATTCTATATTTTAAGCGGAGAACTGGTTTCCGAAGATTTGGAGGAAAGAAAAAAACAGGTGAAAAAGGTTGCAAAAGAATTAAAGACAATAATTTTATTGAAAGGTAATATCGATATAATCTCGGATGGAGAACGAATATACCTGAATAAAACCGGAACTCCTTTTATGACAAAGGGAGGAACCGGAGATATTCTTGCGGGAATTGCAGGCTCTTTGCTTGCAAGAAAAATTGAACCGTTTGAATCGGCCTGCTGTGCCGCATATATTAATGGGAAATCTGGAGAAATTGCGGGCATAAAATTTGGTGAAGGGTTGCTTGCCTCGGATTTGTTGGAAGAGATTCCAAAAGTAATTGGCAGAATCTGTTAATCAACCAAAAATAAGAGATTTGATATATTTTCTATAAAAATTGATGAACAGAATAATATAATTTCTTTATATATAAAATAAATATTTAAATTATGGTAAAAGGACAGGTTTCTTTAGAATACTTGATGACTTATGGAATAGCGATAGCAATTGTAGTAATAGCAGTGGCGGCATTATATTCAATGGGTGTTTTTAGTCCAAGCAGTTCAACAGTTGCATGTAGTCCTTGTTTCAGCAACTTTGCATTTGTGGATTACTCCAATGGAACTTTAGTGATTAAAAATGGTCCTAAGGATATTAATATAACTTCTGTAACTCCAGCAGGAGTTGTCGTAAATGATACTCTCGGTGACTGCGCACTTAATGGTTTATGTGAAGCAAACAAGAAAATTGTATTCTCCAATATTTCAACTACAGATGATGTAGATATAACTATTCGTTACAAAGACATTTTAAGCGATCTCACACATACAGACACGGCAACAATACACAACTGATTTTATTTTTAATTTTTTGGTTTTATTTTAAAATTTATTCGAAATAATGTCCAAATGAATTGGTGTCAATTTTGAAATATTTGAATGCGGAAACTCCGGTAGAACTTTCATTCAGCCCAATATCTGTTCCGAAAGTTCTGTTAGAATATAGATAACCCGTATTTGAATAATCTTTGCCAACACTTATTCCAAGCCATAAAAGATAATTTTTATCAACGAAAGTTTCCAGACCAAAATCTTTTCCATTGCAATAGGAACAATAATTCTTTCCTTCAAACCTGTCAAAAAAACTCGGTCCTTCAGTTGAGTTCGCATACCAGGAATTTTCTACATGTTTAATGAAATTGGAAATGTTCCATACTTTTCCTTTTTCTCCAGAGAGCAAAAGTGTGCTTCCGATATAACTCGTTAAATTAGATACAGAAGAAACCTTTAGATAGGCGGTATTAATTTGAGTTAAATTATTTTCAAATATAACCCCGCAGAAATTATCCACATTTGAATTTATTGTTTTGTTAAAGAAGATCTTTTTCTCCGGTTCACCAGAATTTATATTATTTGTTATTTCGCCATAGCACCAGCCATCTCCAGAACCGCTCAAAATTAACTCGGTAAAGTTTGAAATATATTTGCTCTTTTTTATTCCTCTCGACCCCTTTCCTTCTGTTATATTTATTAGATAGAAAGGGTCTTCAAAGTTACAAATTGAAATTCTTTCTAAAATTTTTAATTTTCTTGATAAACTTGCCACTCCCTTTTTTGAAACATTTACTTCAACTGTTGTGTTAAATAAGATATGAAAAGCGTCTCCCAGAGTTATAGATATATTCTCGGGATGTATGCCGATACTCACATTATATTTCCTTGGAGCAAGTGTATAAAAATATTCCAAATTTTTTATTGTTTTGTTCAAAGTATTGTTTTTCATAAAGGATATTTCCTCTCCGTTCAAGGTACCATTCCAGATCAATTCCTTTAAATTTTCTTCTGTTTTTTTGTCGTCAAAAAAAGTTCCCTTCTCTATAATATAATTTAATGAGGAAACTATCGCCCTCTTCGTTGCTATATCAGCAAGAATATGCAAACTTCTCTCAATGCTGTTGTAAGCGTAATCCATATCTTTAAGTTGTTGTTTCAGGGAAAGTTGTTTTCTCTCAAAGGAAATTGTTTCTCTTTGCAAAATTAATATTGAAAATATAATTAGCGTTATTAAGACCAGAATCAACGAGAATAAGACGCCCTTTTTCATTATTATTTTTTCGAATAAACTAATTTTACTAAAGAAGTATTAGATAAAGTTCTTATTCCGCGAATAATATTTGTATTTGTATTGATTCTCAAAATTGAAATATTTTGTCCCGTTAAATTGTATATTTTTTCTCCCAGTCTGTTTATTGCGTCTTCTTTTGCTTCCTCTGAAGTATTAAAAACAGATCCATAACCAACAAAACCTGGAACTTTCAAAGAGTAGATTAATTTACTGTCGTTTGATCCTAAAGTTTGATTATCTTTGCTAAGACCAACCATTAAAATTATATTGTTTGTTCCGTTGGCAATATACTTTACAGGTATTGATATTATAAATGGGTCTCCAAGTTTCTCATAGTTTCCATATTTTGAGAGATTATAAATTGTTAGGTTTTCAGAGGTTGAGTTTGTTAAAACAACCAAACTTGTCCAGTAATCTCCAGAATAAGAAGTAATCTTTGCATCTAAAATTTCTGTTTCATTTGGTTTAATTAAACTAACTATTCCAGGTGAAGTGAAATTATTCTCTATAGTTAAGGAGAATTCTCCAAAACTGAAGTTGATGGGAGTTTCATTATAATAAAACAAAATATGAGAATCATTATATAAATAATTATTCGCCCAGCTTATATTTCCTCCAACACCAAGTACTTGTCTTTCCAGAGATAAATTGGCTATTTCTGAAGCAATTTCTTTATAGATTTTCCTCAATTCTGTAACATTACTGCTTTGATAAAATCTGGAACAATTATCTCCTTCCTCTCCCTGAATCCAATCATTTGCAGAGCAGTTCCAACAGGCAATTTTCTGTAAAGTTGTTTTATCAGCAGCGCTGCCAAAGGCAACAGAATAAACTAAAATTCCCCGATCTCTTGCATCGCATCCTGCCTGAATGGCGTCATTAGTTGCACTTCCTGTACCTTGTTCAGCACATTCGGTAGTAGCTTGGCCGTCACTCATTACCAGCATTGCTTTCCTTCTTTCAAATGTTGCTTCCAATTTTAAATCAAATTTTGCACTTTCATTGTCGTTATTTCTAAGCTTTACTGCAACAATATTTTTTCCATTTTTGAAATAAGATATATTGATAGCAATTTTTCTGTTCCAGTAAGTTGCATTATGCTTTTGAGTATCGTTATCTATTAAGTAGCCATTTAAATAAATTTCGGCATTATCGTCTGAATAAACATATAGAATTGATTCGTTTATTAAATTACGCTTCGTTAAATAAAATTTTTTTCTGAAATAATAATTGCCGCCATTATTACTAATATTTGTTGTTATGCCAAAAGTAATTATTGGTTTTGGATCAACATATTTACTTACAAAAATCCAATCATAACTTGTATCTCTTAAAGTCGTCTCGCTATCGGTAATTAACCATATATAGCCAAATTCAATACCGCTTCTGCTATGAGTTCTTCCATCTGTTAAATCGTAAAAATATCTGGTATTTGTAAAATTATCCATAATTACTTTATAGATATGATATGTGTTAAAATCACTTCTCGCAATATCGGTGTTTGAAGAACTGCTCCACCATAAATTATCCATTATGGTCATTGGATCCCCAGTACCGTAATCATCAATAAATCCAGAAGCAACACCCTCTCCAGAAGTTCCCACTCCAATTCCGGAGTCCCAATCTCCAGAAGAGAAGTCAGGTTTCATTCTGAATTCAATTAGCGCGCCACCTGATATCTGATAGGTGCGAGTTCTAATCCATTCAATACTATTCCCTCCATTTCCGTGAAATGCAGAATCACTTACACTATAACTTCCTTGAACATGTGTCCATTTGGTTGAGTTTAGACTTGTGCCATTAAAATCATCAAAAAATTCAAAAGTTGCGTCTCCATTGCTTTTAGAGTTAACTGTAGAATTTCCGTAATACATATAAATTCTTGTGGAGATATTATTTTCCAGGAAAGGCACTTTAACCCAAATAATAGCGTTGCCATTTGCAGATAAATTGCATTCTTCTATCCAATAAGGGATTTCGGTCTGATTGCCAGAAGTTAAATTGTAATAGGTAAATCTTATATCTTGGCAGTATTGCTGAATATTTCCCTTGCTGTAATCTTCCGAAAAATTATAGGTTATTTTAATTTGGTGGTTGGTCAGATTTCCTGCCGTATTTGAAATATCTACTGGTACTCTATAATTCCAGCCCTGAAAATACCAAGAGATACTTTGAGAGGTATTATCAAAACCCAAAATTGCTCTTCCAGAACTCCAATTCGTATCGTTATATTCCAAACTTTTCCAATCAGAACCGTTTACCACAGGCGGTTCTATGATTGAATAGTTTGCTATATATTTCCAGATATCTCCTTGACTAATTAAATCTACTACATAAGGTTTTTCAAGCAAATCCGTAGCCTTGTTTATACCGCAACAAATACATGTACCCCATAATGGCGTATAGATGTCTATTTGATTTTTTAAACTTGTGCTATTGTCGGATAGTTCATGGGTATTATATACGAAATCTGTAAAAGAAACCAAACCAACTCTATTGCCAGAAACATTCAGCATGCTATCAACAAAATCTTTATCAACACATTTTGCTACACTAATTCTTTGAGTACTTGGGTCTTCCAAATTTGTGTCGTTGCATGCCCTCGCCACTCCATTAACCCAGTTCTGATCCATCCTCCATCTCATACTACCGCTGACATCTGTTATTAAAGCTGCATCACTAACCCCGAAGCATTGTTCTAAAGCTAATGTTTCAGTTCCTAATCTCAGTGGTATAGTTTTTCTGCTTAAATTTGCATAACTTAAGCCAGCATTAGTTAAATTTGATAATATTTGCGTATTGTTCAAAATTATATTATGTCCTCCAGTTGCATTACTTCTAAATATTGTTGCATTTGCTATTGTTAGATAAATTACACTCCCATCTATTGTGTTATTATAATGCAGATAAATACTCATATTATTTAAATCTCCCGGAATATAAAAACTGTCATATAAGTTTATTAATCCTTTTATACCCGGGAAATAATATCTCTGTTTCCCTGATTCTTTTTCTTCAAAAAATTCAGTTGTATTATAATTGACCCTTAAAAATCCGCCTCCCAGATACATCTCAGTCAAATTGGAAGTATTAAAAACGATCTTTATTGTATTGTTTCCCCTTCTAAAATTTGATATATTAACAGAAGATTTGATGTTTGCACTAAAGTTTCCCGCTGATGAATTTATAAAGAAATTCCCGGAAAAATTATTGTTAACAAAGAGAGAAAAATTTGAACCTGCCGAAACTTCCAGATAAGCTGAAGTTATATTCTCAGCATTTTCTGGAATATATAGATTAAAACTTAAATTTCCCTGTCCGACAAAACCTCCGAAATATAAATAACTTGCTCTTTCTGTTTCAATTCCGCTCAAATAACCTCTTGCCATATAACCGTATTTTGGCTCAGTAGAACTATAAGTATTTTCAATCAAGCTTGAAACGATAATTGAATTTGAAATATTCGAATAATTTCCAATAACTAAATCGTTTCCAATTATTAAACTCAAATTAACGCCATTCAAAACTTTTACAGAATTTGCCATTTCTCTCGTAATATTTTCGGCTATCTGTTTTTTTAAGGTATTATTTTCATCTTTGTATTGCGCCCAGTAAGTTAAAATCAAGTTCAATACGGAAACTTCAAGTTCATCATCACTCAAATTTCCATTTGAGATTAAATTTTTTATTGTTGGGCTTTCATCGGAAGATTCGGAAACTTTTAATTCCGCAAGAGAAATTAGAAAATCCTTTGCAATAAGTTTTTGTTGCTCCTTCTCCTTCTCTTCGTAAACTTTTGGAACAGAAAAAAGATAAAAACTTGAAATTAAAACAATTAATAACAGAGAAATCCCGATCATAACATCCAAAGAAAAAACAAGACCCTTACTCATAATTGAATACCAGAATCTGAATTGAAACAATCGAATCATTTAAAATTGAAATTCTGTCGACTTTTATAATTGATGAAGCGTTTTCTGTATTTTTTCCAAAACTATAAATTGGCGTGGTATCATTAAAAATTGTAATATTATAATCATTTTTCAAACCAAGCAAAATTAAAGATTTCTGGTAACCGATTTTTTCCAAACTTTTGAGTTTATTCCAGTCTATTCTATTATTTGATTCCACCCCGATAATTTTCACATTTGTGCTGTTCCAGTTCTCAGGATAACCCTTATTAAAGAAAATTTCACTTAATTTATATGCTTCCCTATTCAATTCATTTTTTTCTCTAAGCTCGTCTAATTCTTTTGCATTATTTCCAATCTGAATTAGGAGCAATGAGACAACAAAGATAGATATTGTGGCGGCTAGGAGAAAATCAAAGGAAAGAGCCTGACCTTTTAATTTCTTATATATCTCCATAACTTTTTATAGATATAATTTATCCCTCTCTATTTTAAAAAATATAACACATACTTGCGATTATCTTCTTACTAAATAAAAACAAAATAAATAATGGACTGGAAACTTCCCGCAACAATTATAATTTTAATTGCAATTGTTTCTTTAGGACTTTTACCGTCTTTCTCGTCAACTTTTTCTAATTCCCTGACCAAATTCTATTCTCCCATAAAGGATTTTCTGGATAGAATATTGCATAGACAAACAGAATTTAACGGAGGTGTGGTCTTATCTTTGTCAACAAACGAACTAAGCAAATTAAAAATTGGCATACCTGCAGAAATATTTTTTAATTTAGATGAGAATTATGATTTAAAAGTTGATGGCAAGATTCTAAAAGTGACAAAAAGTTTGACGCTGAAAAACTTTACGGGTACAATTGATTTTAGGAACTTTTCTATCTCCGGAAAAGTAATTGG
>Ga0190306_1000758_pt1 | contig 9994 bp, 6 predicted proteins | sample 48700734_MG_FD_161657 | JGI IMG/M metagenome (GOLD analysis project Ga0190306, IMG submission 161657) | Hydrothermal vent sediment bacterial communities from Southern Trench, Guaymas Basin, Mexico - 4870-07-3-4_MG | ecosystem: Environmental > Aquatic > Marine > Hydrothermal vents > Sediment ...
CCGTGCTTGACTAAACCCACATTCACAATATCCTGATTATATGGTTATTCTTGGACTGAATGCATATCATGGTGACTCCTCTGCTGCCCTTATAATTGATGGAAAACTTGTATATGCCATTGAGGAGGAGAGGATAAGGCGGCAGAAACACTGGGCAGGTCTCCCTGTAAAGTCCATTGAAAGGGCACTTGCATTTTCAGGGATTGATATAGATGAGGTTGACTATATTGCAGTTTCAAGGAATCCAACCCGAAGAATTATAAAAAAGGGACTATGGGTACTTTCAAGGGGGGTGAACAGGGATTTTTTAAAGGACAGGGCAAAGAATGCAGGAAGGATAACGGGCATAAAGGGGTCCCTGTCAAATTATTTCGGGAAAAGTGTAAGGGCGAAACTCGTATTTGTTGAACACCATACAGCCCATATATACAGCACCTATGGGGTATCACCCTTTGAAGAGTCTGCAATACTCACACTTGATGGATTTGGTGACTTTGCCAGTGCAGTGCTTGGGGTTGGCAAAGGGAACAATGTGAAGTTTATAAGCGAGGTAAACTTTCCACATTCTTTAGGACTTTTCTATACGGCATTCACCCAGTTCCTTGGTTTTCCCCATTATGGTGACGAGTACAAGGTTATGGGATTATCTGCATATGGAAAACCTGCCTTTATCAAAGCCATGGAAGAGGTGATAAGGTTTGATCCACCATACTACAGGATGAACCTGAGATACTTCATGCATGCAATGGGCGGTGTGGACATGACATGGATGGATGGTGTTCCTGTAATAGGGAAGATATATTCACCTTACACAGAGAGGATATTAGGGAAACCAAGAAACAGGGAGGAAGAGATAACAGAGAGGCACATGGACATTGCTTCATCCATACAGAAGAGGTATGAGGACATCTTCTTTGGACTCCTTCAGTTCCTCCACAAAAAAACAGGTATTGATAACCTTTCACTTGCTGGTGGATGTATCCAGAACAGCCTTGCAAATGGGAAGATTTTAATGAACTCTCCGTTCAGGCATGTTTATATACCACCTGCTGCACATGATGCGGGGACTGCAATTGGTGCTGGTATGTATGTATGGCTCAACCTGATAAAGGGGAGAAAGAGTTTTGTTATGGAGAGCCCATACACAGGTGATCATTTTACAGAGAGTGAAATAGAAATGGCACTCAAAAAATATAGATTGAAATACAGAAAACTTGATAAAAATGGCATAATCAAAAAGGCAGTGGATATCCTTTCAAGGGGTGAAATTCTGGGATGGTTCCAGGGAAGAACAGAGTTCGGTCCAAGGGCGCTCGGGAATAGGTCAATCCTTGTCGACCCGAGAAGGCAGGAGATGAAGGATATATTGAACAGGAGAATAAAGAAACGTGAGGGTTTCAGACCCTTTGCACCATCCATTCCTGAAGAGTATGCCTCTGACTGGTTCAACATAGACCACAAGAGCCCCTTTATGGAGCGGGTGTTCCCTGTTCGCAAAGAGAAGGCTCATCTGATACCAGCAGTTGTCCATGTGGATGGAACTGCACGGGTTCAGACGGTAAATAAAGGGATAAACCCCCTTTACCACAAACTCCTTGTTGAGTTTGGCAAAAAAACAGGTGTTCCTGTTCTTCTGAATACATCCTTCAATGAGAATGAACCCATTGTGAACACACCCGAGGATGCGATTAACTGCTTTTTAAGAACAGGGATGGATAAATTGATTATAGGGAATTTTCTGGTCTCATCCTGATGTATTCAGGGCTTCTGCCTATCAGTTTTTCAACCACCCTTCCTTATTACAGGCCTCCTTATATCCTCCGGACGGATTGCAGTATTGGGCCTCCTTGCCACAACCACATGGCGGCCGTATGCCTCAACAATCTCAACTTCATTGAAAAAAACAGAAAGCATACAAGATATCTCTGCAATACCCCAGAGGTAAATTTCCTGGAAAAAGTTTGAACCATCAGGAGAAACATACCTTCTCCTGAACATACCTGTGTATGGATTGTATCCTGTGTGGAAACTCATTACAAATCTGCCTCCCCTCTCCTCACCCAGAGCAAATTTGTATCCTGTTTTGAGAAATATGCTACCTCTGCGGTCCACTTCATCCATAATGAAGAAACCACCCCTCTTGAGAAGGTATGCAAAGGATGAAAATACCCTTAAAAGTTCATGTGGATTGAAATGGGGGGTTGAAAGACCCCAGAAAAGAACCGCATCAAACTTCTGTTTAAGATTTTTCAACTGGAGTGCATCCATAACCTTAACCTCTGCTTCAAGCCCCTTCCTTTTTGCAAATTTTTGTGCACGCTCAAGTGCATCAGCCCTGAGGTCTGTCATCAGTAGTTTAACCCTGAACCCCTTCTTCTTCAGATACTCACCAAGTGCAACACCACCAAACCCTGCACCAGCGCATACCTCAAGAATATCAATGCCTTTTTTCTTTATGCCCTTCAGCACCTCAGGTGGTAGAGCAAGTTCCATCATCTTCCCTGTAAATTCATAGTATGCCTTCCCGCTTTCTGATTCAGGTTCACTATCCCATGGGAAGATGTTATAAAAGTCCTCAAGGCTTTTTCCTTTATCCATTATCTCCTCCTTTTTTCAGACCCCTGCCACAACACGGCAGGTTGTCAATATTCTTGGGCTTTTTGTAGCTGCTTTTGATTGTTAAAACAATTTTAATATAGAGTGTATCTATCTAAAAGTCAACATCCGGGAGGGTTGACAGGGTGTTTGTGGAAGGTAGAATGGGGGTATGGCACAGGGTGTGAGAAAAGGCTTTTTTTATTCATCCATAGGTCAGGTTGTCTCCGCTGTTTTTATTTTCCTCTTCCAGATAATCCTGGGAAGGAAATTGCCAGCAGCAGAGTTTGGTATGCTCAACATAATGTACTCCCTTGTGTCATCATTTGCCGTTATCCTAAATGCAGGTCCAAGGGATGTCCTGATAAGGAATGTCTCCTTTTACCTTGCTCAGAACAAAAAAGGGTATGCGGGGTATATTATTAAACTCTCCTATACCTTTTACATCATTTTCTCCATGATTTTTATCCTTGTTTTTGCAATTCTGTCAAAGTGGACTACCTATCGCTTCTTTGATGGCCATTACCTTTATCTTATTATTTTTCTCATCGGGACCATACTCCTGGCTGGATTCAGAATCACCCTTTCCCTTTCTGAAGCCCACAGGGAGTTCCATTTTTTCGCCCTTATAAACATCCTTTTCTCCTTATTCCTGTTTCTGGGCATGATTATATATCTTATCATCCCCGAAGGCTTTGGCCTCAACGGTCTTATGTGGACCATTGGTCTCTCCCCACTCCTTCCCGCACTCATATGTGCCATCATAGGAAAGAACAGAGGATGGTTTCCTGCCTCTGAAAGATTTGAAATCAAAGGTATCTATATTTTATTTATTTCCCTCTCCATAATAAATTTCCTTGATATGTTTCTATTCAGGTCTGGAAGTATTGTGATTAAACTGTATGGCAAAGATGTCGGAAATACAATCGCCGGATTGTTCAATTATGTTTTTGTTCCTGTGAGTGCGATAAGAACCCTGATGATTGCACTTTTTGCAAGCATTTTCCCCAATATCTCAAATGCCCTTGGAGCAGGAAACTTCAGGCAGGCAAAACACTACATAAAGAGAGGGATACAATTTGTTTCTGTTGTATCAGTATCCCTGACACTTTTCTTCTATCTCACGGGTCCCCTCCTGATGAAACTTCTCTATAAAAAAACCACGGGACCTGGAAGAATGGATTTCCTGCTGGTCTCTCTCTTTGTATCCTTCCTCCTGATGGGAAGGTTGGGAAACAGGGTGCTTATTGCATTGGGCAAAGCAAAATACACACTTATTGCCTTGCTCACCGGGCTCACAATTATCTTTCTTATGCCTGTTCTTTTCAAATCCAGCCTGCTCAGGGGTGTGGAAATCTCCCTGACAACAGGAACACTTATCTATTCATTGATTGAACTAATCTTTATCCTTATCTTTATCAGAAACCTTCCCTCCACGAGGAAGGAAGAACCCAACAATGAACAGCAGGTACCCGAGGATTGAAAGGTAAAGACCAAGGTGTTCAGGCTTTGCAGAGTAGACCATTGATACCCTGTGTTCACCTGCTGGAACCTCAACCCCCCTGAAGAGGAAGTTCACCCTGTGAACCTTTACCTTCTTTCCATCAACATATGCGCTCCACTCTGGATGGTAGTTCTCTGAAAAAACAAGTATACCTGGAATGTCCGTCTTTAAGTTCAATAATATTCTATTGGGCGAGTATTCCTCAATATCAATCTGGTAATCTGGCCTCCTGTTTTCTGGTTCAAATTCTGGCTTATCAACGAGGAATACAGAATCCTTATATGAATAATCCGGGTTTTTAATTGCATTTAGTATTCTTTCATGTGAGTCAAGTATATGGTAGTTGCTCACGAGATACACCCTCTCACACGCATAGGGGTTGTTGTAAATAACATAGTTTTTGCCCTGATAAACCATCTCAAACCTTGAAAGGAAGTTCTGCCAGTAAACAAGTTGCTGTCTCACATTCTGCGGATATTTTGAGAAGTCCTCTGGAAGTGGCATATCTATAAGATACTTCACATTCAGAAGGTCAATAAGGTGTGGATTCCTTATCAGTGCCATGGGCTGGAACAGAACCGTTTTCTCTGCTCCTATGTATTTCTGGTAGAGTTTTGGTGGGTTGCCACCATACCCACCAATGTTCTCAATCCCATTTATCATGAGGAGCCCATCTTTATCATGCTGGTATCTCAATGGAAATACCCTGAACTTTCCCGTGTCCTGTTTTATGAAGTTCACAACCTCGTCCGGTGCATAGTAAACATCGGGCGTGGGAACAACCTTCACAAACCTTCTCTCAACAGGCCACATCTCAAGTAAAAAGAGGATACCCATAATGCTCACGCCCATCCATCCCTTCAACCTTCTCTGCAAAATCCCGATGATTATTCCTGCATAGAGAAGCCCAAAGAGCAGGGAGAGCCATAACCCCTTTATTAAATGGGAATAGTTCTGCCTCAAAGCTGAGATTTTCTGCATGATAAGCTGCTGCGAGTAAGTCCTTGCGAGTTTAGAGGAGATGAAGGATGAAAAACTGCTGATAAATCCCGACCTGCCCATTGAGAAGATGATCGCCATCAGGAGAAGAAATCCTGTAAACCCAATCAGGTAGTTTCTCAACCGCTTATCCCATTTTATGTTTTCAAGAAAAATAAATCCAATCACAACCATTGAAAAAACACACTGATAGAAAATCATGTTAGGGGCACGGAATTTTTTTATGCCAGGAAGTAGATAGTAAAATATCCTGAAGAAGAATGTATGGCCACCCCATGCAAAGATCAGGGTAATACCGAACATCCAGAGGAAGAATTTTACCCATCTTCTCCTGTATTCAAGAATTGCTCCACCAAAGAAAAGCAGGAGAACAAGGATGCCGGCAAATTCTGTATGGAGTTTAAAGTAGTTTCTTCCCCAGTAGTTATCAAGGATTCCGGAAAAGTGAGGGGTTATGAGGTTAAGGGTTTCTTCAGGTGGCATTGACCAGGATGTTGCAAACTCATATCCCCGTGTTGCACCCCTTGATGCATAGGGCATGTTTTTCAGAACGGGGAAAATATAAAAGGAGTACATGAGGAAACCTATCAGGAGTGTGAGCCCAAGACCAATCCCGATCCTCTTCAGTTCCTCCTTTTTATAATCCTTCCTGTTTATAACAAGGATGTAAATAACAAAAGCAAGTGCAGTTGGAATCATGTAATAGGTCATCTGGAAGTGTCCCATAAGCAGGGCAAGTCCACCTGTTCCACCTGCAAGTATAAAATACCTTATTGATTTTCTGTTCATTCCTGCGAGGATCAGATACATAATCAAGGGGAACAACTCTGCGCTGACCATTCTTGAATGGTGTCCTGCATAAACAGTGGACAGGAAGAAACCAGACCATCCATACACAAGTCCCCCAAGAATTCTATAAATGGGTCTTATACCAATCTCCTTTAGAAACAGATACATACCAAAGGAACCAACAAATGTCATGCTTGCAAACAACCAGGCAAAGGTGATATGGGTAGGGACAAACAATCTCATAAAGAGAACCGGGGTGAACATCTCACCAAAGAATGAGGCCACTGTTGGATAACCACAGAAGATATACGGGTTCCAGTAGGCAAACTCATGATAGGTTTTAACAAACTGTGCCATCCAGGACTGGTTTGCATATGCACCAAGCAACCAGTCTGTCCCGAATAGCATTCCCTTACCAAAGAGAACCTTACCAAAATAAACAACACCAAGGATGAAATAGAACAAAAAGGCATAAATATCACGATATTTTTTCATTCTTTCCTCCCTCAAAGATTTTCAATACCCTTCCACTGAAATTTACATCGGTTTTTATACCAAGATACTCAAGTATTGTGGGTGTAATATCAATTATTCTCGCTCCTTCATACCAGAGTCCCTGCTTTATACCTTCACCCATGATTCCAAACACACCGTTTATCCTGTGGTCTCCTGACTTGTATGTCATTGATTTTGATACAATCCTTCTGGAAGGGAAGGGGAATGTACTACCCGTGTATCCAAAGTCACCCATTGAGAGGATGATATCCGGTATATAAGGATTTATTGGGCCTGGATAGAGTTCCTCCCTCCTCCAGATTCTGGTTATAAGACGGCCTCCTGTATATGGGTCTTTCAGTTCCTTCAGGAGTGAAACAATATCCTCCTCAACCTTTGTGTGGTCTTCCCTGCTTAAAACACCATTTTCTGAACGGAGTTTTGAATTAATGTAAATGGGGCTGTAATAACCGAATGAATAGGCGTATGTCTTTCCCCAGTCCACATCCCCAAATGTGATGCCAATCCTGTTTGCAAGTTTCTTCCTGCCACCAAGGCTCACACCTGCAATTCTCTTTGATAAGCCAAGCCTTGCAGCAGTCCTTGCCATTGATTCCGGGGTTATGCCAAGCCCATAAAGGAACCTTTTCCAACCCACCCTGAAATTGGATTTCAACTTCAAAAATCCATGCCTTTTGAGGAAGTTGTTCATGTAAACGGTTCCATATAAGGGGCCTGCACCATGGTCGGACATAAAGACAATTGTGGTATCCTTGAGCGTATCCATAAAGTATCCAAGATACTCATCAACCTTTTTATACACATCAAGAATCACACTCCCAAAACGCACTGCCCCCCTTCTGTCAAAATCAGGGTGTTTTTTATCCATAAATTTCCAGTAGTAATGCTGACTGTGGTCCGTGGCAAGGAATGTTGTCATCATCACATCCCAGGGATACTTCTCCATGAGAAATACCGTTGTCCTGAACTGCACATCAAGGAGGTCAAATATTGCATCCCTGTACCTCTCTCTGTCCTCATCCCTGTCTGTGTATTTCCAGTCCTCAATCAGTTTATAATCAGGGATATTCTTCAAAAGGGTCTCCTTGAAGTCCGGTGGATAGGTGAAACGGGAATCAAGCGACGGGGTGAAGAAGTCCCCTATCATTATTCCATTAACAGGTTCAGGAGGATATGTCATGGGAACAGCAATACTTATTACCTTCTTATTACTGGCGGAGAGTATCCTCCAGATGGATTTAACACCCCTTGCCTTTGTGGAAACCTTTATTTTGAAATCCTCTCCAAGATAGTAAAAGTCAAAGACCCCGTGCCTTTCAGGTGTCAGTCCTGTCATAAATGATGTCCATGCAGAAGGTGTCAAAGGAGGAATGGTTGTCCTGAGATGCCCTGTTGTTCCACTCGCCATAAATCTTTTAAAATTGGGAAGATACCCCTGTTCCACCCAGGGCCTTATAAGGTCAAATGTGGCTCCATCAATCCCAACAATAAAAACCTTTTCCATACCCTACCATCATATACAACTTTTGACCAGTGGTCAAGCATATAATGAAAAAGTGTGTGAAAATGGGATAAATTGGGAAGAGGTGGGGATATGCTGGTCACAATGGTTTATCGTGTTCTTAATGGCACCAAAAAGAAGATATCAAAACTCCCACAATTCTTCTGCTTTCTTTCTGAATTTTTTGTTTAATTCTTCTTCATCAATGGAGGTGTGTTTGCCATTTTCAATCAGGATTTTTCCATTGACTATGGTATAGGCAGTCTGGTGGCAGTAACCTGAAAACACAATGGCAGCAACAGGGTCTGAATGTGCGCCAGCATATTGTATGTGGGATATGTCAAATATGGCAAGGTCTGCTGCCTTTCCTTCCTCTATGGAGCCCGTTTCAGGAAAGCCAAGGAGTTCTGCACCGTTCCTTGTTCCAAGGAGAAGTGCCTCTCTCGCTGTAAGCCCCTTCTCTCCATACTTGATTCTCTGGAGGAGCATTGCATTCCTCACCTCACCAAGTATGTCTGAGGAGTCATTTGACGCAGAGCCATCAACCCCGAGCCCCACCTTTATACCCATATCTATCATCTCCCTTATCCTTGCTATGCCTGAACCAAGCCTCATGTTGGAGGTGGGGCAATGGGCAATCCCCGTTCCTGTGTCTTTTAAGAGTTTCAGTTCTTCATCATTGAACCATATCCCGTGTGCAAAAAATACATCTTCTCCAACCCAATCAAGTTCTTCCATGAGGGCAAGTGGCCTTTTCCCATATTTCTCCATACAGTATCTGTCCTCATCCTGAGTCTCTGCAAGGTGTGTGTGAAGTCTGACCCCTTTATCCCTTGCAAGTTTTGCTGTCTCCCGCATACCATCTTCCTCAACAGAGAATGGGCTACATGGAGCAAGGATAACCCTTATCATGGAGAATGGTTCAGGGTTGTGGTATTTATCAATCACCCTTTCCATGTCCTTTATAACCCCGTCAACCTTCTGAACAACCTCATCAGGGGGAAGTCCTCCATTGCTCCTTCCCCTTGTCATGGCTCCTCTTGTTGGAGCGAACCTGATACCTGTTTCCTGTGCTGCCTCAAACTGGATACCCATCAGGTCTCCATTGAACCCGGAAGGGTAAAGGTAGTGGTGGTCTGTTGTTAATGTGCAACCTGTTTTCAGTAGTTCCAGTATGGCGAGTTTTGTGGAGAGATAAACAGCCTCTGTGTCTATTTTTGCCCAGATTGGATAAAGAAAGGTGAGCCAGTCAAAGAGTTTTGCATCCTGAACAGGTCTCAGGTTTCTTGTGAGGGTCTGGTAAAAATGGTGATGCGTGTTCACCAGTCCAGGAATCACAAGATAGTCAGTGCAGTCTATAACCTTTGCGTCTTTTACCTCAATGTTCTTTGAAATTCTTTTTATGATGTTTCCTTCAATCAGAATGTCATAACCTGAAAGTTCATCAAGGTTCCTGTTGAATGTGGCTATTTTCAGGCAGTTTTTGAGCAGTATCATATAAGTCCCACCTTCCTGTTGAAGTCCTCAATAAGGCTGTCTATCTCGTCCACCTGGGAGTGAATCCTGGCCCAATACTCCTTCCATCTATACCACTGGTCGTTCAGTTCAGAGAGTTCCTTTCCCTGCTGTTCTATCCAGGTGTAGTACTTCAGGTTGTGGATACGCCTCTTCTCATAGTAATCAGGTTCAAGGATGTAATCTATTCCTATGGTCTGTAATCTCTCATAGTCCCTTGCAGCATCCTCTTTTGTATATTTGCCGAATTTTTCTTCAAGTTCTTTAAGCCTTGAGCCATAGAGTTCCATTGAATCTGTGAACACGGTGAAGACAATGTCCCTCTCTGTGAGTTCGTAGTACTTTGCAAACTTAATGGCACCTATCACATTCCCGATGGATGATATACCAAGGAGGTCAAGATTGTTAACAGTTTTCTCTGGAACCCCCTGCATTACAAGATAATCCCTTCCAGCAGGTTCGTTGAATAGCCTTATCATTCTGACCGCATCATTATCATCAATCCCTATCACCATATCGGTGTTCCTCACATTGTGTATCCATGGGACATGTTTATCACCAATACCCTCTATCCT
>Ga0190306_1000759_pt1 | contig 9993 bp, 9 predicted proteins | sample 48700734_MG_FD_161657 | JGI IMG/M metagenome (GOLD analysis project Ga0190306, IMG submission 161657) | Hydrothermal vent sediment bacterial communities from Southern Trench, Guaymas Basin, Mexico - 4870-07-3-4_MG | ecosystem: Environmental > Aquatic > Marine > Hydrothermal vents > Sediment ...
AAGGCCATTCAGGAACTTGACTACCATCCAAGCCACTCTGCCAGGAGCATTGCTTCCGGAAAAACAAAGACAGTTGGCCTGTTAGTTCCTAATCTTGCATCTCCCTTCTATGTGGAAATTGTTGAAGGTATTGTAGAAGAAATTAATAAGCAGGAATACGGACTTCTTCTTTATAAGTCGGAGGGCAGAGAATAAGAGCATCTTAGAGAATTTTTCCACAAGGGCAGAACTGATGGAATAATTGCCATTACACCTCACTTAAAAGAACAGAGCTATTTCGATGCTTTCAAAGACAATCAACCATTTGTACTGATTAATCACATGAATACCAAAATTAATACCCCCTTTGTATGTTTTAACAACTTTAAAGGCGGATATATGGCAGCTCAGTTCTTAATTAATTTAGGTCACAGTAAAATTGCCTGTTTTACAGGACGACTGACACATCAGTCCACTCTTGACAGGTCTGAAGGATTTAAAAAAGCTCTTGCGGAGTCAGGAAAATCTGTGGAAGGTGTGAGGATATTAAACAAGGGTGTTCATTTCGAAGATTCTGCTGCTTCGATTGTCATCGAATGGGCAAAAAAAGAAAAGATGCCCTCAGCGATTTTTGCATATAACGATCTCCTTGCTTATGAGATTATTGGAACTCTGATGGAGCTGGGATTATCTGTACCTGGAGATGTTTCCGTACTTGGATTTGATAATGTTAGGATGGCTCGTTATTTCAGGCCCCCGCTAACCACTATAAATCAATCTATGGAGACAATTGGTAAATTCGGTGCAAAGATGCTTATGTCACTAATTCAGGGAAACACCCTGAATAAAAATAAAATCACAATTGAACCCGAAATAATTATTCGGGATTCATGTGACAAACCAAATCTAAGGAGGATCTTATGAAAAAGATTCTGATTACACTGGCAGTTTTACTTCTTACAACGGTTGTGATCTTTGCTGCCGGGGAACAAGAAAAGGAGATAAAAGGTCCTGTTGTGCTTAAAGCTCTAACAATAGGCCCAGGACCTGTACCAATTACCAGGGCTGGTAACCTGGAGACAGCAGCGGAATTGCTTAAGGCTGAAGGGGTTGATCTTGAGCTTGAAGTAACATTTTCAACCCAGAAATACGGACCTTACAGGACAAGTTTCTCACTTGCTTATGCAGCAGGATCTGCTCCTGACATTATGAGTGAAGATCAGGATATTCTTCCCGAATATGCTGAAGAAGGGATGATCCTTCCGCTTGATAGTTACATCGAAGCAAGCGGTTTTCGGGGATCGGGATCATTATTTCGGCTGGGTCGTACCCATTCCCCACGGTTCTGTTACGTGCACGTTAACTTATGACGGGAAAAGCCATGAAGTTGCCGGAACAGGGTACCATGACCATAACTGGGGGAATCTCGCGCTGCATAAGGTTCAAGATCACTGGTATTGGGGACGTGCCCAATTCGATGATTTCACCATCATTTTTGTTGAACAAGTAACCAGCAAGGCTTATGGATATAAAAAAATACCGGTTTTTCTGGTTGCAAAGGGCAATAAGATACTAATTGAGGATGGAGCTCTGCTCAGGCTGAAAACTGCCGATTTTATTAGGCATTCTTCCAGACGCGAATACCCGAAAGAACTTGATTTTGACTGGAAGGTTGATGATAAGCAGGTTCATATCAGGCTTCGTCAACCGGAAATTATTGAGGCTGAGAGTTTGCTGGGACAACTCCCGAAGTGGGAGCAGAAGGCGGCGGAGCTGTTTGCCAATCCCTACTATTTCCGTTTCAAGACGGAGATGGATCTGGAGATTGATTTGGGGGATATGAAGGTCCGTAAACAGGGACCGGTGCTGTACGAATTAATGCTGCTGCTGACCTATTACCACCTCATTAAGCTGCTGAATAAGGTCGTCCTGATAGGCAATTTTTGTCTCCAAACGAATAATTCTCTCATCTAATTCTGCCATACCGGCCTCCTGATTAACACTGAGAACCATACTACATCAGCCGAAGTCCTGCATCAACCAAAATCAATCGGAAATTCCCTTGAGACTGCCTATTAGTCAGATGTTTTTGTTAAATTTCCCCTGCCGATGTTCACTAAGTTTGACGAATACTCTATACTTTTTTTCCAAACAGTATCGAAGGAAAAACCTATGAAAAATTTGGTGAAAGGTGCTCTCGAAGAAGATCTTGCCGTAGCGGGCGATGTAACCAGCAAAGCAATATTTACCAGCGAAACCGATAAATTCAACATTGTATCAAAAGACACCGGTATCCTCTGCGGCATAGACGTTGTCAGAGATGTGTTCGATGAGGTTGATCCGGAGGTCGCCGTCACATTTCTGAAAAGCGACGGCGATGAACTCACCCCCGGTACCCTTATTGCAGTCATCTCCGGAAAAGTACGTTCTATTCTGACAGCGGAACGCACCGCCCTGAACTTTCTCTCACATTTGAGCGGAATAGCCACAAAGACGCATACGTATACCCTCGCCGCAAAGAAAGCGGTAATTCTGGATACCCGGAAAACTATCCCCGGTCTGCGTGAGCTGGAGAAGTATGCCGTTGCCTGCGGCGGCGGCAGAAATCACCGGATGGGACTCTACGATATGGTGATGATAAAAGATAACCATATTGATGCCGCCGGCGGTATTCCCCAGGCAGTAGCTCGAATCCGGGATATGTGGGGGGACAGATATAAAATCGAGGTGGAAGCCCGTACGCTTGAAGAGATCCGGCTGGCACTCGACTCGGAAGCAGACAGAATTATGCTTGATAATATGTCGCTTCAAATGATGAAGGAGGCCGTAATCATAGTCGGGGGAAAGGCGGAAACTGAAGCCTCCGGAAATGTCACTCTCGAAAAAATTGCCTCAATCGCCGATACCGGCGTTGACTTTATCTCTATCGGCGGATTGACGCACACAGTTACTGCTTTTGATTTCTCACTGCGGAAATAATAGCGTCGGATTGAACTGACTCTGCCGGCCTGCAGCCGATGGAATAGGAAAAAGAAGGATAGTAGATTATGGATGAACGTATCAGAAAACTAAAAGAACAGCTTGGTGATAAACTTATCATTCCCGTACACCATTATCAGCGGCAGGAGATTATTGCCTGTGCCGATATTCTCGGCGATTCGTATAAACTTGCGGTCGATGTCAGCAATACGGATACCGAATATATAGTATTCTGCGGAGTCAAATTCATGGCTGAAGGGGCGGCAATCCTGGCAAAAGAGCACCAGAAAATCATCCTTCCCGATACTAATGCGGGATGCCCGATGGCCGATATGATCTCAATCGATCAGGCGGAAAAGGCGATGCAGAGTATAGATGAGTTCTGCGGAAAAACTGCCGCACCTGTCGTCTACATGAATGCATACGGTGATATAAAAGCTCTCAGCGGACGGTACGACGGATCGGTATGCACCAGTTCCAATGCACAGAAAATCATTACCCACTATCTTCAGAAAAACAGTCCGATATTCTTCATGCCCGACTACTGTCTGGGTATAAATACCGCCAGAAAACTAGCCATTCCCGATGAGCAGATTGCAATTGTACGGCAGGACTGCACTATCGATACCACGGGAAAACCGGAAGATATCAAACTGTTCCTCTGGGACGGAAACTGCAGCGTGCATCAAAAGTTCAGTGTAAATCATATTGAACGTATCAGGGAGGAACACCCCGGAATAACCGTTGTGGTGCATCCGGAAGTTAAGGAACCGGTTGCGGCAGCGGCCGATTATGCCGGTTCCACCCAGTATATCTACAACACTATTCAGAAAGCGCCTGCCGGAACTGTCTGGGGCGTGGGAACCGAGTACAATTTTGTATCCCGGATTGCATCCGAGTTTCCGGATAAATCCATCTTCCCGATCTTTGAGGCACACTGTACAGATATGGAGAAGATAACTATCGAAAATCTGCGCCGTATACTTGAAGCCATTTCCGACGGCACAATCGGGACCCGATACCGGGATAATATAGTTACCGTACCCCGGTATATCCGGGATAATGCGGCCCGATCCATCAACAACATGATCTCTATAGTTCAGGGGAATTGAGTATGGAAACGGTATATGACGCAGTTATTATCGGTACGGGAATTGCCGGGCTCACCTGTGGAATCACATTAAAAGAGGCCGGGAAAAACATTCTGCTTATTACAAAAGAACCGTCAGTCTCCAACACCAATACGCACCATGCGCAAGGCGGTATTATAGCCTGGCGTGAGGGGGATTCGGCAGAGAGTCTGGCCAATGATATTATTGAGGCAGGATGCAGCTACAACAATATGCAGGCGGTGCGGGAACTTAGTGAGCACGGCCCAAAACTGGTCATCGATTTTCTTATTAACCATACAGGAACCAAGTTCGACCACGATGATACCGGCGGGCTGGACTATACGGAAGAGGCGGCTCATTCGCAGAGAAGAATTGTACACTATCAGGATTTTACCGGCGAGGAGATTCAGCGCTCTCTCATTGAGTATGCGGAAAAGATAGGATTGCAGATTCTTACCGAGACTACGGCCATCGACCTGATAACCAACAACCACCACTCCCTCGACACGCAGGAGCTCTATGCGGCAAGAGAAGTTATGGGGGTCTACGCTCTGAATAACAGATCCTGTGAAGTCAGGAGAATTCCTGCGCAGAAAGTGGTTCTGGCGACCGGCGGAATCGGAAATCTCTATCAGCATACGACAAATCCGAAATCGGCGACCGGAGACGGTATTGCCATGGCCTACCGGGCAGGTGCCGATATTATCAATGCCGAATTTGTACAGTTTCACCCTACTTCGCTTTTTCACCGTGATATCAAGCGTTTTCTTATTTCGGAATCACTTCGGGGTGAAGGGGCTCGGCTGATTGACCTCAACGGCCGCCTGTTTATGCAGGACTATTCGGAACTGCGGGATCTTGCACCCCGTGATGTGGTGGCAAGAAGTATCTACGATAAGATGGGGAAAGATGGTTCGGAGTATGTTCTGCTTGATCTTGCAAACAACTATACCGGGACGGAGCCCATCGAAAAGCGGTTTTCAAAGATATACAAGACCTGTTTAAGCGGCGGGATAGATATTACCCGGGATCCTATACCTGTTGTTCCGGCCGCCCACTACTTCTGCGGCGGCGTGAAAGTGGATGAAAGCGGAAAAACTTCAATAAAGAATCTCTTTGCGGTCGGGGAAGTGAGCTGTACCGGGCTGCACGGGGCAAACAGGCTCGCTTCGACCTCGCTGCTGGAGGGGCTCCTGTGGGGCAGAAACTGTGCCGAATCTATCTGCGAAAGCGAAAGCGGGATATCGGAAATCAGGTTCAGGACTATTCCTGAATGGAGCAGCCCGGCAGCCGGGGTGGAATTTGATCCGCTTCTCCTGAAGCAGGACTGGCAGGAGATAAAGATGACGATGTGGAATTACGCCGGAATTGTACGGACACCGAAAGGTCTCGCCCGTGCCCGGGCCGATTTGAGCTATTTTTCACACAGAATCTTTGATTTTTACCAGAGTTCGGCAATGAACAAGGAGATTATTGAGCTTCGCAATGCCGTTATTTGTGCCGGGATTATTGTGAATGCGGCACTTCATAATTCCCGTTCGACCGGCTGTCACTATATTGCGGAGAGGTGAGATAAAGCCTTTATTTTCAAGGTTTTCGCAGCATTCACTATAAACTTAAGGTTTACCCTGAATCCGTATAAAAATATAGTAGTTGCTAAAAAAGAATCATAGAATCATATTCTGGGATAGGTTTAATCTTAACTTGAAAAATAATTAATTTTACACAAAAGAGATTTACTAATTTTGGTAGTATTCGATGTCAGGGAGTAATAACCCCATTTGGTGTCGGTGAACGTGATACACTATTCTATCCGGAAAAAATTAATGATAGATACGCGGTAATTCACAGACCGGGCAACTGGGTCGGATCTGAATATGGTACCGATGCTCCGGGAATATGGTTCGCATATTATAACGAGGAAGGCAGATACCTCTCTGACCACAAACTTATGATGGGAATCAGGGATGGTTGGGAATTAAAAAAAATAGGTGCAGGATCACCCCCGGTAAAAACGGATGAAGGATGGCTGCTTCTCTATCATGCTGTTGATGAAAAGAATATCTACAGAGCCGGAGCTGCCCTGTTTGATATCGACGAACCATGGAAGATTATAGCCCGAACTTCCGATCCTATTCTGGAGCCGGAAGATGAGTATGAGAGAATCGGCGATGTACCTGATGTAGTGTTCCCCGAAGGTAATTTTGTAATCGATGATGAACTCATTGTTATATATGGGGCCGTTGACAAGTATTGCTGTACTGCAAAGATCGATCTATCAGAATTAATAGACTATCTTCTTGATAACAGGTGTAAGTTATAGTTGCTAAAATCATTATTCGCTTGGGAACCGATAAGAGCTGGTTTATTTTTTTCTCGTTGAACCAGCTCAAGATACACATTTCCATGTATACTGCCTGAAGACAATAATATTCAACAGCCCTTCCGATATACAAAAGGTAATATTGCTTATCCTTTAAAGTTATCAGGATTTACGGTAATTCCCCGGAGAAACACCAAACTGCTTTTTGAATCTTGCGGAAAAATAGAGCGGATCGGAATATCCTGTCCTGTCCGCGATCTCCTTGATAGAGAGAGAGGTATGGCGAAGCATATGACCTGCCCAGGTAAGTTTTTGTTGCAGAAAATAGCGCATGGGGGAAGACTGCATGTATTGGGAAAAAAGGCGGTTAAAGTGAGTCTGACTGATACCGAGATAACCACAGAGATTTTCTGTTGAAAGATGGCGATGAAGATTCTGCTGCATGTAAGTAAGGGCATTGTCAATTACCGCAGGAAGGTCAGGCCTAAGAGAATGACTTAATTCCAGAAGTATTCTGTACGCAAGAACGCTGCACTTGATGTCTACGTCCGGAGGATTTTCCGCAATCAGAGATGTCGCCTTTTTTAAAAGGACGGCAAGTATGTTGGGATTGGAAAGTCTTATCCTGTCTCTCCCCCACAGGTTCATTATTCTTAATAGATAATTCAGCGTGGAACCATCTATTGTAATAAACCTCTTCAAGAGTATATCGGCAGGTCCTGTTTTATAACAATGAGAAACGTTTCTGCGAAGGAGATAAACTTCCCCTTTCTGAATTATATATCTCCTGTCATCCTGAACGAATTCTGCGTTTCCAGCACATACAAGCTCTATTCCAAAAACCTGGGAGTTAGATCTGCTTTGTTCATTTCCACTGGACCAACATCCATAGCCTGCAATCGTAATTATAAGCGGGGGAATGTATATCTCTTGTTTCCCGGGACGATACATCCAGAGTCTTTCAAATTTCCTAGTTTTGCTTTTTCTTACAACATGGTCGTATATCATATGTTTCAGTATAGTATATAATATGGATAATGCAACTGTGAATTACTATTCTATCGACAACAATCCTGATTTATAATCAGGTTAATGGAGAATGCTATGAAGAGTAATGCCGATCAAAGTCATTTCAGCCATACTAAAACTGCAGATTCCCAGAAAGGACTGAGCGGTAAGATGTATAGGACCATAAAAATTGTCATGCTTGGGGCAGGCAGTGGTTTTACACCAAGATTAATGAATGATGTGCTTAAAATTCCCGGGAATAGGGGGGGCGAGATCGCTCTTGTTGATATTAATACTGAGCGCCTTCATACCATGGAAAAAGTTATCAGGAAACTGGTTGAAGCAAGTGGGCAGGAAAAAAGGTGGAAAGTGTCGGCGTCTGCCAGAAGAGAGGATCTTCTTGTAAATGCTAATTATATTATTAACTGTATAGAGGTAAGTGGGGTCGACTGTGTAAGTTTTGATAACGATATACCGCTGAAGTATGGTGTTGACCAGTGTATTGGCGATACCATAGGGCCGGGAGGTCTTTTTAAAGGCTTAAGAACGATTCCTGTTTTTCTGGATATACTTAAGGACTGCGAAAGACTGTGCCCCGATGCGGTTGTACTTAACTACACAAACCCCATGAGTATGATGTGCCTTTCTGCGGACAGGGCAAGCAATATGCAGGTTGTTGGGCTGTGTCATTCTGTTCAGGGCACTAGTCATCTGCTTGCAAAGAGGGTGGGAATACCGATAGAGGAAATAACCTGGGAGTGTGCAGGGATAAACCACCTTGCCTGGTTTACAAAATTCGAACACAGAGGAAACGATCTCTATCCACTGCTTATGAAAAAGGCAAGAGAAGATATCGCCGGTAACCCATCCGATTTGGATGATGCAGAAGATCTTATAAGAAAGGACATAATGCTCAATTTTGGGGCTTTTGTAACAGAATCTTCCGGACACCTAAGTGAATATCTACCATACTATCGGAAACGCAAAGATTTAATTAAAAAATACTGCAGAAGCAAATACAATGGTGAATCGGGCTTTTACGCGCGGGAATGGCCAATATGGAGGATGGAATCGGACGAAATGCGAGACAAGATGCTTGATGGCAGCGAATCTGTTGAATGGGACAGAAGCTGGGAGTATGCTTCTTGGATTATTGAAGCCCGTGAGAAAGACACCCCTTACAGAATACATGGAAATGTAATGAATAACTATAAAGGTGCCGGGCCATTGATAGAAAACCTCCCTGTAGACAGTTGTGTTGAAGTGGCTTGCATGGTTGACAGAAACGGGATTCAGCCGACAGCCTATGGTAAACTTCCCCCTCAGATGGCAGCCCTATGCAGATCACACACGGGATTCTACGATCTCGCCGCGAAGGCAGTGATTGAGAGAAGCAAAGAAGCGGCAATTCAGGCGCTGATGCTCGATCCCCTGACATCTGCAGTTTGTTCGCCATCTGAAATAAGGGAGATGACGCTCAGCCTGTTTGAAGCGGAGAAGGAATATTTGCCATATTACAGGTAAAACTGCTAACAGAAATACCAGGTCATCCCTTCTGGTTTGTCAAAGATATGGTTGTATATCACATATTTGTATAGTGTAAATAATATTGTTTTATAAGCGGCTTATGATACTATTTTCTTAAATGGTAAGAGTGGATTTTTTTCACTCTTGCAAAAAAAATAAAAGAGGAGTTTCAAATGAAACAAAAACTGATTCTTTTTTTGGTTCTCGCTATTGCACTAAACACGATGGCTTTCGCGGGAGGTCAAAAGGAGGCAAAATCCACTGTAAAGGGAACTACGACTATTTCATACGCAATATGGGACAGAAACCAGGCTCCAGGCATGCAGGCTATAATAGAACGATTTGAAGAATTGAACCCCGACATTAAAGTATCACTTGAAGTTTCCACATGGAGCGATTACTGGACAAGACTCGAAGCTGCTGCTACCGGAGGCGCCATGCCTGATGTTTTCTGGATGCATGCAAATCACATAAGAAAATATGCGGAAAACAACATGCTTCTACCCATTGGAGTCAGAGTAAAAGCAGATCCTGATTTGGATTACAGCAATTATCCTGTAGGAGTTACAAAAGTATACGAAATAGACGGTGTTAACTACGCAATTCCGAAAGACTTTGACACCATTGGCCTTTGCTATAATAAAAAGATGTTCGACGCGGCAGGTATTGCCTATCCTGATTCTTCATGGGATTGGAACAAACTTTTGGATGTTGCTAAACAACTTACGAACGAAAGTAAAGGGATTTATGGATTTGCCGCAAATGCCAGCAATCAGTCAGGATATTACAACATTATATATGAATTTGGCGGATATGTACTTAATGAGGATAAAACAAAATCCGGGTTTGACCTGCCTGAGACCATTGAAGCAATACAATTCTGGTATGATCTGATTCATAAACATCATGTGTCGCCGACAATAGAGCAGATGGCTGATACGAAAGCAAGAGATCTCTTTTCATCGAAAAAACTTGCTATGTATACCATGGGTTCATGGAGAGTAACAGGTCTTGCCAATAATGAGGTCACGAAAGAGGTGGCCGATATTGCAGTTCTCCCGAAAA